>Ga0126335_1002707_pt1 | contig 10752 bp, 8 predicted proteins | sample OlaspJWI45metaG_FD_108409 | JGI IMG/M metagenome (GOLD analysis project Ga0126335, IMG submission 108409) | Marine gutless worms symbiont microbial communities from Oahu, Hawaii - Olavius sp. 1 OAHU.JWI-45 metaG | ecosystem: Host-associated > Annelida > Digestive system > Unclassified | place... | reverse complement strand
TCGTATAGCAGCCAAAGGCTGGATTGGTACACGCAATGTTTAATATACATCCAATAGAATAGGCCTATACTCGGCGAACAATAGTAAAATTATCTGTGTAATGTAATATGATAGGCCTAATCATAATGGAGCAGGCAATGATAACAAAGAAGATGCAAGTACCACATGAGTAGGCAGTCGGTTCCATACAGTAATAACACGAACTAAAAAGGCATGTGCACGGGATTTACTCGGGATTCTGGTAACATAAGTTTGAGTGGATTAGTTATTTAGTACCGTGTTTATTTGGCTATAAGCTTAGTTGTTTATCAGTATCCTACAGTAATCTGCACTGTAAGACATATCTTGTTAAATCAACCTTCGCAATTGAGATCTCTTGAATAAAACCATTATAGCATTGATCTCGTGTGGCGTTGAAGGTTGAGTTGACAAACGATTTGACGTTCGTTCTGCCAATCATGGTGTCGATACTAGTGGCCAGGTGGGTGGCCGGTGCATTTACTCACGCTCTCTATCACCAGCTGATTGAGTACAAATGCATTCCGTTTCTAGATTGGGAACTCGAAGTTTACGACTTCAAGCACAATCTGTGAGTATCACTCGCCTTGTTACAGTTAATTGCTTTTCTATTTTGTTCTGTGAACTCTTGATGTTGGCGAACATAAAGCCAATTTTATTATACGATACAGAGACAATTGTTTAGCCATTTCATAACAAGTGGCCAAAGTAACTTGGCAGAGGCAGCACGGAATGCGCCGCCGTCTGGCGAACAAGTTGCAAAAGTCATATTTGTAATTTTTATAATGGGCTGTATAGAAGGTTAGGACCTCCATTTAATAGGCATACAGTGTACCTCGGACCTCCGAGTCTCGATCCACACCAAACAGGACCTCGATCTGTTCAGTCGGTTTTGCAGGGCGCAAACGGGTGACAGAGAGACTGACTTACTGACCGACAGACACCACGATACGGGATCATCGGTCGCAACAGTGGAGACTCTCGGAGACCCAAGGCGAGCGGGAGGGTAAAACATTATATAAATATTGCTTACATTCGATGCGGCCTTTGCCAAGTTACTTTGGCTTTTTGTTGAAACGTGCATCTGTGATTGCAGGATTAACCTGGAGCTGTTTACAGCAGGTGACGTTATGCGGAGTCCAGCAGTAGCCCTGCAGTCGCGTGAAAGTCTTTATCTGCTAGCACGCATTCTACTCGAAACCTCGTACAGCGGCTTTCCAATCGTCGAAACTAACGAGGAAACTGGCGACGAAGTTATTTACGGTCTTATTACAAGGTCAACTATAACAAGTGTTTGGGATAGTTTCGAAATGGCCATTGGCCGCACTGAATTTGCCACCATCTCGCGAATGACTCAGAACAAACAAGCACACCACACTACGGGATCATCGATCGCAATAATCTCATTGATCATTTCTTATCGTACCTTTTATTGCACGATGGACTCACTCATTTACAATGTATACATCGATATTGTTTAAGTTGCGGATGTCAGCTTGTGTCAATCACATTGATTGATTGATTGATTACAGCAGCCGAACGTATAGGAGGAATGGCTGTTCTTCGTTGATTTTCTGTTCTTTTATCGAGCGTACGAAACCCATTGCGTGTCGTTCTGTTTCACATCAATAAATTGATTCAGATTTATTTCTCCAGTAATGATAAAAAAAATCCAAGAATTCATATTTGGTGTCTAGAACATATGCAATTGGCGACTGCACTTTCTACATGGCGAGTCACCGATGGCTGTTAAGCACTAATTAGTTACTGTTAGTTTGTATGTGACATCTAACGCTGTGTTTGCTATCGACAATGGGCATTTCTCCGACAATTAAGCTGCTTCACTCCAACTGTTCTAAACGTTTGATTCGTGGTTAACGTTATCTTGTGACGTAAAATTTTACATTATTTTGAGCAGGCATGCAGTATGATAACTGATTGTACGTTTAGGAATGTCTTAACCGTCATTCTGTGTAACGACAGTACGAGAGAAATTCTATACGGTGGCAGTGGCTTAATTCAGCCAAAGATACTCTTTGAAGAGGCAAGTTTTTTTAGATTTAGCCACGTTTTTGTTTCACAACACGATCATAATTGTGTGAAACGAGGAATTTGAATATGACAGAAGAAAGAAATTTTGTATTTTATAAGAAACAAGCGGGTTGTGAATATTTTGTTCTTAAAGTCAACGTTACTAACTGAGAATTTGAAAAAATCTGTATTGGTTTAAAACATCAACTTTAAAACGTATCAACTTCTTAAACCAACACGATATGACTAATGCGATAGGCACGAAAGTTATCACGTGATCGTTGAACATGCTTAACACTTGACTTTGGGATTTTTTGTGTAGTTTGTTTCTGTATTAGGCCTAGTTGAACACCGCCATTATGTGTTGCTAACTGTTTTGCTCTACGATTAATGAACAGCGCTGTTTGTTTGTTTGTGAACAGTTTGTTTATAAACATACACCAGAATACGTCCCGAACATGAAGGAGATTCTACAGCAGTACACGTTGGATCCTATCTACAAAAATATTTATGTTGATCTGGTTTGTTGCTCGCTTTTTTGTTCCATAAGCTAACCTTCCTAGTATATACAAGCCCGACTGCGCATTATTTGCAGTCTTCGTAAACGCTGTCATATAATTATAATAATTACGAAAAAATGTGGCAATTAAAATGTATTGCATTTATTGCCCGTCGGCTCGGGGCGCCCCAAAACATCCGCCATCATAAATTGTAGTACTCGGCAACATAACACGTCTTATCCGTTCGTATTCACTGAATTCACGTCAGCAAGCATCAACAATCACTGCGTCGATTCCAGATGGCAAGACTGACTCCACTGTGGCTAACGAACTGTCATTAACATAGCCACGTGTCATCAACACACGCACATGCTCATGTGCTATGATGCGCAGTGAAGCGTGACTTACCCACACACCATAATATTACTTACGTAGCTCGTGATAGATCGCATTTTTGTGTCATGAACTCGACCTTTGACCTCATAACCAGCAACGTTTGTAGTTCATCGGTTGTCACGTGACCAAGCCATGCACACGTCGCCAGCCCTCTAAAACTTTCTTTACGCCATAAGCGCCATAATCGCTACCCCAAAATTTAAAAACAGGTCATATGACTTAGGTTACGCCCCTTTTATTAAGTTTTGTAGTTGTAGATAGTACTCTTCGTAGAGAGTATGCGTCGTCCGCCATCTTGGATTCGACTCATAGTGGGTTTTCGCAATTCCGCAGCTTTCGTGGTGCCACAGACTACCATCTGCAAAATTTGAACGCAATCTGTTTACGTGTGGTTGAGTTAGAGAGATGTAACCGTTTTTCCAATTGTCGCACTTAGGGACCCCAATTGAGACAATGGATCTCAGACTTGGGGGCCCTAACTGCACGCGGTCTGCGGCAGATGAGAGAGAACAGATATCGTTGCTGTACATTATTGTTTTAGATTTTTGAATTATTGTTCTGTTTTTAAATCACATCGCTCGGAATGCGAGTGGGGTCGAAAAACGGGGGAAAATTTAGCATTTTTGACCCCCTGTGAAGAATAGGGGAGGGCTGGTAAAGTTATCAATACGAATTATTCGTGCCACATCGAGGTCCTAAGTACCGGTATACTTTTTACCCCGCAGCGGTCGGCGTTTTGGTAACATTAAGTGCGATTATTTAAAAAAAACTAGAAAATGTGGCAACTAAGATGTATTGTCACTTATAGCCGCCGGCTTGGGATGCCCCAAAACATACGACGTCCTAAATCGGAGTACGCCAGCACGAAGGAACACGATACCTCTAATTGATGACAATCCTGCGTAGTGACTGAATTCATATCGACTGGCATCCACATCTACTGCCTCGACTGCAGACGGCGAAACTAACTCCACTGACTGAAGTCGCTCACAAGGTGTCAAAAACATTAAGCACGTGCTCATGCGCTATGATGCGCGGTAAAGCGTGACTCACTAACACGCCATAAGATTACTTACTTAACTTGTGATGGATCTCGTTTTTAATTTTTTTTATGTCATGACCTTGACCTTTGACGACATGATCTTCAACGTTTGTAGTGCATCGGCTGTCACGTGACAAAACAGTGCACACGTAGCCAGCCGCCTAAAACTTTCTTTACGCCATAACCGCCATAATCGCCATTCCAAATTTAAAGACACGTCACGTGACTTAGTTACGCCCCTGTGACCTAGATCTGCACTCTTTTATAGTACTCCCTAGAGGCAGTGTGCGCACCAAATTTGAATTCTGTAGCTGTAGTCATTACAGATATATAGAAGAAATTCCAAAATATAAAAGTAGGTCATTGTAACCTATATTATGTATCCATTTTGACCTACTTTTGTACTGGTTATTCTGTTCTCCTTACAGTCTGCCTACATGCTAAACTGGAAGCTAAAAACTTTAGCCGTTTCAGAGTTATTCACAGCGGTCCGCAAATATGAAATGTAGCCACGTGACCTAGTTTTCGACCCCAGTGACCTAGTTTTGCACTCATTGATATTTTTCCCTAGAGACAATGTGTGACCAAATTTGAAGCTGTAGCTGTAGCCATTCCGGGAACATAGACGAAATTCCAAAATTTAATAGTAAGTCAAGCTGTCAAGATGACCTGGATTATGGCCTTTTTGAGCCCTACTTCTATGCTGCTTAGTTTCTACTCCTTACGTCCTATCTGCATGCTATATTTAAAGCTTTCAGCTTTAGCCGTTCGAGACATATTTGCAGGGGCCTGTAAATTTAAATCTAGGTCATCTAAGCTGGGTCACGTTTTTTGATCTAGGTTTTGTATGCTGTTAAAGTACTCCTCGTAGTCGATGCACACACTAAATTTGAAGTCTCTAGCTTTAGCCGTTCCAGAGATATCGAGGTCCGTATATTAAAAATTTGGGCGTCGTCCGCCATCTTGCATTCGACTCTTAGTGGGTTTTCACAATTCTGCAGCTTTCGCGGTGCCACAAAATACTATCTTGCGAAATTTAAAAGCAATCTGCCCACGTGCGGCTCAGTTAGAGCGATGTAACCGTTTTTCCAATTGTCGCACTTTAGGGGCCCCAATTGGAACAGTGGATCTCAGAGTTGGGGCCCTAGTAGCACGGGATCTGCAGCAGATGAAAGCAAGATATCGTTGCTATACATTATTATTTTAGATTTTTGTTTGTTTTTAAATCATAGCGCTCGGAATGCGAGTGGGGTCGAACAACGGGGCAATATTTTGCACTTTTTGACCCTCTGTGAAAAATTGGAGAGTGCTGGTGGAGATTTCTATACGAATTATTTGTGCCACCCTCGGTCCTTAGCACCGGTAGGCCTATACTTTTCGCCCGGCAGCGATCGGCGGTTTGATCACATTAAGTGCGGTTGGCTCAATAAAAAAGAGAATCATGTGTAAAATATGCAGCCAACTTTGTTGCCGGCGGCTAAAAAATAACTAGAAAATTTGGCAATTACTGTTGTATTGCCACGTGCAGCCTCGCGCTGCGCTAAAACTCGCTAGAACTCTCTCACACTCTCTCACACTCGATCGCATGTGCTCGCCCGCCCGTTAACTCGCACTATCTCGCACTCTGCACTCGATAGCACTCGCTCACAGTCACTAGCACTAGCTCGCTCGCCAGAACTCCTTTACACTCGCTCACCCTCGCTCGTACACATGTTAGCTCGCACTCGCTCGCCCGCCTTTTGGCTCGTACTCTCTGAAACTCGCTAGAGCTCGCTCATACTCTCTCGCACTCCCTCGCGCCTGCTAGAACTCGCTCGCATTTACTAGCAATTGCTCGCGCTTGTAAGAACTTTATTAAACTCGCTCACCCTCGCTCGTCCATCTGTTGGCTCGCACTCGCTTGCACTCGCTCGCTCGCCTGTTGGTTCGCACTCCCTGGAACTTGATAGAACTCGCTCACACTCTCTAGCATTTGCTGGCGCTTGCCAGAATTTTTTTACACTCGCTCGCTCTCTCTCGTCCACTTGTTGGTTCTCACTCTCTCAATGTCGCTCGAACTCGCTAATTTTTCCTCAAATTCTCTCGAAATCGTTCGCCCGGTGCTCACCGTTCAGTTTTCACTGTTTTTTCTTATGCTATTCCTCAAATATATCCATTTTGCTACGTAGCCACCAAATTTTGAAAATATTTTAATTGATGTCGGAGATATGACCGCAAAACGAAATCCAAAACAATATTCCCTAGTGGCTCGCCCTAGCCCCCTAGTCGCTCGCCCGTCTGTTGGCTCGCACTCTCTCGATTTCCCTAGAACTCGCTAACACTCTGAATTCAAGTTTGTTTGTTTGTTTGTTTGACTAATAACATATTCACATAATAACTAAGCTTAGGCCTACTGATTGGGGCTTTGTAAAATTTTGCCTGAGAATATCGAAGAAACCATTTAGTTTTAAAAGACATCTGAAACTGCATCCAAATGTAGGAATTTAAAAAAATTAACATTGTAAGATAAGGCGTTTTTGCTGTGTAAAATAGCGCCATTTAGGCTATTAGTCGTTAGGAAGCTTTACTTTAGTGAACACGATCTTTGGCGGAACTCTGCGCTGTCCGAGTGCTTTTATGTTCATCTTTATTCATCATTCCAGGTAGTACAGATAAACAAACATACATATGCAAACAGTGAACAAAATACGCACAAAATTTATGTTTAATATATTTAATGAAAATAAACATAGCTTGCAGACACTTACGTATTGCCACTGTTAGCATCAGCAAGAAATTTCCTAAATCGTTTCTGAATCTGAACAGACGGGAGATCAACGTGTAAAATATCTACATTTGTCTATAATTTCAATGTTGTTGGTTTTGAACAATATTATTTAAAGCTCGGTTTATCGTGAAGTCAAGAGACTGGAGAAGTCTTTTCGGCAAAACGCACACTTCCAAACTACACAAAAGGATAGGTACACATTTCTTCAAATTATGATTATCCAACTCTAGCAAAACATTGCATTAGCTGCATGACAAAAGCTACGCTTGGCATAATATATCGAACATCTAAAAAACACAAAACTAACGTTGAAAATACTCAGATAGCGCATCTTATTTGCTCAAGCAAGTTAGCTTCCATCACTTGTGTTTAATTCCATACAGTTAACATTGTATCTGGGCCCCACGCGCATGCAACTCGACTTCGTACATTAATTGCAATACATATAGCGTCAAGTTCCTTCTCGCATGCCCTGTGTATTGCTGCATGAATTTGTTTTCATTGTATAGAATCTTTTATGTACAGGAGCCACACATCAACCAGTCGGCACCGCGTGTTCCTAAGAAATATTCTCTGTATCGCACTTTTGTCATGTTTCGGACGCTCGGGCTGAGACATCTGGTTGTCGTCGACAAATCCAACAGGATCGTGGGACTTATCTCACGCAAAGACCTTATCGGCAAAGCGTTGGAGCGTCACTTACAACAAGCGCTTACCAACATGTTACCCGTCTGACAGACTATTTTGAAATCTAGTAAACCATCTCGTCACAATGCATGTCGGAACAGGATAATCCCTTGCAACACAGCACACTGATTACAAACGTTCATATAGATTTCGTAGCAAAGGCCGGAGTGTTAAATGTCTTTTTGTTTTCACGCTGTTGCGCCGTACGTCTGCTACATTATTACCGCGTGAATGCGTGTTCTCTGAAACCCGACCGATAGAGTATTAAATGCTGACGCATTATACAATGAATTCTGTAGTGCGTGAGTACGGTTATAAAGCTTACAGTTTTACTGTTTTGTTAAAGGTGCTTTCAATATCTTCACTTAATTACAATATACCGATCGAACTGAATAGCCATTGCTTTCATCAAAACTAACAGCGGGTATCTGGTGAGTTTTATGTAAAATCGTTAAAACGTATTTTTTAAACTTAATGAATGAAAAATACAATTCGTGCCGCATAAATACAGAGAGAGTGATCCAAAAAAGTGAAAACCAGTTTCGTTTTTGCCTCTAACTTTGTCAAATCTTGACTGATTTGCCAAATTTTTTCACTGTTTGAAGGAGGAAGAAATTTCCAACAACAGCCTTGGAATACGTTTCGCCACACCTTAAATATGTTGCTGTACTCTTGTGAAATTACTGGGATGCTCAAATATGATGCAAATCTAGAATAAAATTAAAACAAAATGCAATACTTTTGCAGTAAGAATACAATTTAGTAACTTGTTATTGACTTACTTATTACTTAATTTTCCGGTTCCTGATAAATATTTTTTAAATAGTAGATATTTTATTTAAACAAATTTAAATGTTGACAGCTGCCCCCCCCCCTGCGCCCACTGAGCATGTTTCAGTCTATACCTTTTCGTGCAGGCAACGCCTATAATAATACCGGGCGTAGCCTGGTCCGGGCCGAAGGCCCGGCCGGCTGCGGCCATAGTAAGATCACGCGTATATATGTGTGTGTGTGTGTGAGAGAGAGGGTGTGTGTGTGTGTGTATGTAATGTATGTATATATTGTTTGTTTGTGTCTTATTATACTGTTTTTTTGCTGCCGTTATGGTGAACAAAGTTGTTCAAAGCGACTGTATTTATTGTCGGTCTTCAATTATAAGTTGCTCTGGAAATCCTGCTGGCAAACTGATCGTGTTACAGCTTAATGTCATTTGTAGGTGCGTGTGGTGCGTGTCGCAACTTGATCAGCGACGGTAGGCCTACATGTGCGGTCAATTAAGCGACCGCACTCAGTGCAGTGAACGCGTACAGAGTCATATAGTAGTGGACTAGTGGTCAGCGTTGAAGCCGGCAAGTCCGATCATGCACGCAGATGTAAATGTGACTCGTGCCGACGTGAGACGAGAAAACTGTACACTAGGACAATACTTCACAGCTGCTGAGTAATTTCCGTAATAATTCGCAAATTATATATTTTAAACGTGTTGAGTGGTCTTTGTCTTCAAAGGTAAGTTAGTAATGCATACGTTTTACTAGCATTTCGTGATGATGGACAGGACAACGGCTATATAATAAGCTGAATAAAATAACATCAAATTAATGCGAACTCATAAACTGACACTTCGGCTTTTGATTAAAAAATATTGTACGTGTACGAAATTATACATTAATCAGGAAAGACCACATAATTATTTATCTGCAAACAAACATAATCACGGTCGTATATATCAATCAAAACTGTCAGTAATCATAGTGCACCAGTACGGACTGCAGTTAACAGTGTCCATCAGTTAGGGGAGTGAAGCCACATATTGAATGCAGTTAAAAACGTACAGCCGGTCTAAGCAGCAGCACGTCCTGCCTCCTGAGTGTTTTTATAACGAGGAATTACCAAAGGTCAGTGAACGGTGACATCGATTCAGTGGTGACTAAAACTGTACCACTGAATTCGTAGATACAATGAAAACGGTAATACCACATCTCGAAAGTTGAATGACAAGAATGACCTAAAATGTTACAAATACATGTATCTCAAAAACGTCCCGCGTGTTATCGCTTATACCTTTGTCAAGCCTTAGCCGATTTTCACAATTTTTTCACTGCGGAAAAGCACATGAAATTTACTACAACTTTCAATATCTGCTACCACAACTTAAGTATGTTGCTGGACTACCTTGAAAAGTTGAAAGTTCAAATTTGCTGCACATCTGAAGAAATTTGCAAACAAAATGCATTAATTTTTTGCATGCATCCTATTATTTACTTATTTATTTTTCAGTTTCTGGTTTCTGATAAATATTTTTTGAAATTGCCGGATGGTTTATGCAAGCACTGGCAGGGCTAAATGTTATTAGCGCCGTGCACACCGGGCATACGACAGTTGTACGACTTCTGGGGCAAGCAACCTCTTCACTGGACCAGATCTGTATCCATCAAGCAGCCTCGACCTCACTCTGATATACTGCAGTATATGGGTCATCATCTAGCAGCAAGTTTGTCGTTTAACGTTGACGAATTGAATTACCGCTTCTTAGACGCTTAACGTGGCATTAACCACAGTACTGCTGACAGTGCAGTCCGTCTTTCGGGCCCGGCAGCTACAGTATGGTCAGTACTCAGTAGTCATTTGCTGTGCATTGACCGCGCCGCTGGACCGCTTATTGTGTGGTCGTCGCGCGACACAACTATAGTGCATCACAAGAGTAGTAGGAGTCGTACTAGGCCTATGTACACGACAGATTCAGAACACCAGCTCCACGTTGCCAACACGTATAGAAGTGAAGTGAAGCATAGCAATCACGGTCAAAGTACGCAGGTAGCCACACCCGCATAAATTGGCTCGATAACTGGTTCAGTATGGCCCAAGTAGTGTGAAGTATACAATAGTTTAATGATAATAATCAGTGTTGCAGATCTATACAAATTTTCAGCAATACGTATGCCTAATTAAACTACAACTGGACACGTTAATTTGTGGTCATTAATAAGATAACACCGGTTCACCAGAGGCATTTTCCAAGTATCGTGAGTACGCATTTAGTCTCTGTGTGAGCGCGGTGCTTTAATACATGCGTAAGAGAGAAAAAAGTGGCTACAGTAATTTAGCGATGGCCGCAATAAATGTGGCGCCACCTGGCGAATTAGTCGGGACAGGCATACAGTACAACTGGCAACATCTTCCCTCACTCCCCACCCCTCAACCTCCGCGGCCTCATCTGATTACTGATGATGGTCTGAAGTAAAAGAGGGAACATTAACACAGCTGCTCTAGTTACTATAGCACAGTGCAATACTCTTGTTGCACGATGTTCT
>Ga0126335_1002706_pt1 | contig 10755 bp, 7 predicted proteins | sample OlaspJWI45metaG_FD_108409 | JGI IMG/M metagenome (GOLD analysis project Ga0126335, IMG submission 108409) | Marine gutless worms symbiont microbial communities from Oahu, Hawaii - Olavius sp. 1 OAHU.JWI-45 metaG | ecosystem: Host-associated > Annelida > Digestive system > Unclassified | place... | reverse complement strand
TTAGGTTTTAGATTTTATTGTGCTATTCTTGTGCTTTTATATTCTGTAGGCCTATTTCTTAACTGTATATTTTTGTGTATGTACATACATGTATCGTGTGCTACCCTTGTGGTGTAACAATAACTGAATGAATGAATGAATTATAAAGCACTTTAGCGCTGTTAATAAGTGGCAGTTCTTATTATTTCTCGCCCTACTTAAAGTCATGGTTGAGTAAGCCCAACTCGTAAAAGTTACATGTGCAATCCACCTTCCAGCTATAAGCCTATAGGCCATATTGTAGTGATAGTTATAAGAGTCAGGCACAAGGTTGAACAATGAGCATATTAACGTTTTTTATTCAACGTTTACAAACGTTTTTTTACTTTGGTCACGTTTTTTACGTTTCTTAGCGTTTTTTTTATTTTTCTGGAAACGTTTTTTACATCTATGATTCAAGGCGTCTACAGTTCTGTGCTGTCGAACTCACCGAAAATCTCGTTAACAGATTTCAGCCATCATAAACCGCCCGCGGTTTTCTATTGTAGGCTTACCCAGAAACTGTTGAGAACCACGCAACAGCTGACTGTATTCATTATGCAAAGTGTTTCTCGTTTGTGTATGACTACATGCATATGCATGGGCGAGGATATTAGAATATAAAAATGCTGTACTGAAAACGATAAAATTTTCACGAGGCTTAGGTTCGAACTTATTTAAAGCAGAAAACTTAACTTAAAGAGAAAATGTTCGCAGTCTGAAAACAGAGACCATAACTGTATCAGAGCATTCCCATTCGTTAAGAGCGTTTCTATTGCTCAGGATGCGTGCGGCTGTCAGTGAATGTGAGCTGTGCTGTAATGCGATGTTGGAGCGTGTTGATGAAAATTATGCTTCACGATTGTGCTGAGATGTGAGTTGATGCTGCCAAGAATTAGGATCCATAGTCAGTACATGGTCACCCGATCAACAAGGTAGACTCCCGCTCCGTTGTTGACGCATATAATCATATCTGTATACAAACAGTGTAACAGCTAAACTGTTTGCACATCAAAGAAAAATTAAGCGAATAAAAAATTTCTCATTATGTAGTTTGAACAATTTCTGGTTTTGTATATGAAATTGTTCAGTTTCGTTTCTCCGATCCGCATGTGCATATTGTACTGTTGTATAGGCTTCCGAATAAAAATTATATTTCACGGAATAGTCATAGCATTGATTTAAAAGCATGCAGCATAAACATGTACTTTTAACTGCTGCGTGTTCTAAACGTTGCAAATCTTATCTATGTGCAGCAGTTCTAATTTGCTTCAAATTCGCAAATAATCGCATATGAACGGATTATCAGACCGACTTATGCTTTAGTTAGACCGCCTTTGGTCTCTTTCTGATCTGAAATCTCGTCTCTACGCTACGATGAAAGTTAGATTAGTTAATGAAGCGCATTCAGACGGACCGTCATCTCGGCACGGATCGATGTCTATAGGAAGGTTGCATTCGTCGTCGTCAGCATCATCGCTGTAATGTACATCAGCCATGATGTCAGCAATGGTCAGTGGCTGCGGCTGCTGCTGCAAGTCAGTCGTTTCTTCAAGATATCGCTCGAGTGCCGGCATAATGACCTACCAACGTCAACAGCATTTTGACGTCTAACTCCGCTTTATTAAGTCGAGTTTCAAACTGTCGCCAGTTTCTACAGCATTCAGCACGAACGACAGGGCGCAGAGTGGAGTTAGCATCCATCGTACACTTTCCGACATCGATATCGACACAATGTTGGAGCTGAAATGACGTTCAAAATATCTGCCGCGGGCCTTGACACATGCTGAGAAGCAACGTCCTCTCTTTGGGTCGACTGAAAATGACGGACTCTCCAAATTACAGGACATGAAATTGCAGGACGTGAAATTGCAGAACAAAATAATAGAAAATGTCTAACTTATGGCCAGACATTGACTTCTGCTCAACACAGCGCTCATTTTGCTCTGCTCTTCGACATTCATGGAATTGGTTGGAATTGCTGGTCGTAGAGCACACTGAAACCGCTGCGTCAGTTTACGGATCTATGGTGGAACATTACGTACAAAACAGTTTACAAGTGCCTTGCAATTTCATGTTCGTCATTTTCAGCGATTCTATACGCAAGATCGTCAACAATATCAACATTTTCGACAGCCTGCGTGCTGCGTGCCCCGATGCCAACATAACGATCAATTGCTATAAGTGATTTAATCTTGCAAGAGACCAGCTTCTGTTCGTAAATTCTTACCAAAAAATGACGAATTTTTTTTCCAAATTTGTTGAAGTTATGTACAAATACTATTGGCCTCTTTTTCTGGGACATGGTATTTGAAACCCTGTTTTAGCCTACATACATTACATACATCAAGCATACAGCTGTTTACTGTCTATGATAACATTTTGACATAGAGTTTCAGGGGCTGGTTTGGAGAAATTGGAAGAGAATTGTGAACCTGAGAGGTGATGAATATGTTGATGTCGACAATGGCCTTTGCGACCTTCTCTATATCCGACAGCTGCTGATCGTCTTCTGCCGAGTTCTAAATCGCATCACGCACCGACCACACACATACGTGATACACAGCTATATATGACGTTTCATTGCAACCGAAGCCATATAGTTTAAAATAATGACGTTTAAAATATCCGCAGTGAGCCTTGACTCGCGCCGAGAGTCTCTATACGTCTGTTCGTTTTGATTCCGCACAAGTTCCTCAAGTGCGTTAACAATTTCAGCCGTATGTGCACCAGAGATAGACGGGGGTCCAAATCTGCAATCGAAGCCATATGCCAGCCTGCCTGATAATAACTGAAGTAACAAGTTACGAGAGCAGGGCGCAGCTGGCTCTTGACGACGGCTTGCATTTTCGATGACAGCCATTAGGCCTACTGATTAGCAGGTGCGCGACGTGCCGGGCGCGTAAATATAGCACGCACATTCGCGTCGAAAGTCTGTTTACAATACATCGCCGGAAGTCGTTACCTTCGGCGTATAACAACCAGATTTCGGCTAGCCAGTTACGGGTCATTTTCATGGCGCTGCGCTGTACGATGCGTTGCGTGGCGAGAAATAGCAAAAGATAAAAACACTATATATCGATGAAAATGGTCGATTATGAGAGATATCACGGAATCTGACTCATCTGTTGGTTTTAACTCTTCGGCGTCGTATTATCGTTAAGTAAAGCCGATTGAGCTGGTTCAGCTGGCGTTTGAGAACGCTATTACTTACTTACATATTTACTTAGTGTTAAGTGATATTATGACTGTTTGGGTACCGCTCGCAGCGCATCGCAACGCAACGCAACGCAGCGCGCAGCGAATATAGCTAGAAACGATGACTTATAGCGGCAGAGCTATTGCAAAGAGCGGTGCATGCATACACAAATTAATAAATCCGGGTGGCAGTCAACTAGTCCCCAAGTCAACTCGTTTGAACTCGTTATGGTTTAGGTTAGGATTAGGGTTAGGTTTACGGCTAAGGCTTACAGTTAAGGCCAGGGTTTTGCTAGCCTTGGGGTCGAGTTTACTGCAAACCCACCCATGTACTGCCTCAATACGGCTAAACATAGTGTAGGACTTCACACAATATGTTAGCTGCATCATTTGAGTTTTGTCTAAGAGCGGGTTGTATGAAAGTCACTTAACGTTAAGGGCAGCTTAACTCCATTGTATTATAATGGAGTCAAGCAGCCTTCAACGTTAAGTGACTTTCAAGTAACCCGCCCTTAATGAGCATTCATGGCGAAATTCCGACCAGATTGCCCTTAACACGAGTATGCATGCGGTGACAATGTGTAATTTGCTAATTCACTTTATGGTTGGTGTTGTTGCTGCCATTATGATGGGCAATTATTTATAATACGTGTAAGCGGCATTCATGACTGACAAAATAGCGCGCATGTCTGTGGGAATAGATTTGGTGAATTCAGTGACGTCAGTGCGCCTTATGAATTAAATATATTGCGTTTAAGATGGGAAGATGGCGATCGCTAACCAGCTACTGGTATTGCGTCGTGTGCGGCAAAGAGTCGTTTTAGCTTTATCTCAGTGCTTCATTTGCTTCTGCGTATACTAGCAAATAAAAATGGTAAAAATTGATTTCTCGGGATGCTAGTCAAACCAGTCTGGGCTATGAGTGTCATAGATTCCAATCACTGTCACAGAGACCACCGCAGTCACATATGAGTGATGAACTTGCCTCGTGACAAAGAGAGACTTGCAGCTCCGGACTGAGGTAGCAATCCCAAGCTGTGTTCAAGCCGTTCGGTGAAAGTGAAGTCTTATCGACGTCGGTGACGGCTTTAGTGTAGTTTGCACTGACCTAACACAAACATCACACGTGTTTAATATACACCAAAACAAACGTGCCACATTTGTCAAATGTTCACCGATCTTCAATTTTTTTCACTGCTAGAAAGCGTATTAAATTTTCAACAAAATTTACATAACAAATTAAACCACAGCTTAAATACGTTGCTGTACGAAGTATAGCACAATTGTGTTACATACTGTCATATAATACATCTAGAAAATTAAATGTATTGCCCCAAGTTATACAAATCCTATTGTCGCGCCCACGCAGGCAGGCTTACAATACGTTGAGCGTTGTCTGTGCTGAGGGATGAGCGGTGTTTGGAAGCATCATAAGTCGTGGCTGATGCGGCTGCTGCTGCTGGTGATGATGACAGCGGCGCCGCGGTGACGACGTCTGTAGTTGTCTGCTGCCGGTCTGCTGCCGAGACGGCGTCGCGATGGTCGCCTTGGTGATCAACTGTCAACGTCGTCACTGACCCCTGTCACATCAAACATCGGCCACATTTCTCAAGCGTCGGTGACCGAGCTTTTCCAGTTACTGCAGTCAATGCCTGGAACGGTCTACCGCATCACGTCAACTCAACAACTTCGCTTCCCCTATTGCACGTAGTCGACTCAAGACGTGCCTCCTCAGTTGCTGCTTTCTTTTACCTCATTCTGTTGCCATGCTTGAGAAGTGACACTACTGATTCCAAACCAATTAACGTATTATTTTGTTACTTAATTACATTATTCATCCAAAGTCAAGATGTATTTTGTACGCAAAAGCAGTAAGCACTGGGGCCGCATTTCTTTCTGTTCAGTTTCCTGCAAGAAAAATGTTACTACACGCCTTAGGTAGCCTTAATCAAATGCATGCCACCGAGTGTATCTATAATCAACCAAACGCAATGAACATTCGAGCACCGGCAACAGCATACGGCAAGTTTCGGTCCACCGTTCACTATACGACTCGCGTCGTGTGACGTCGCGGGCACCAGCTGGCATTTATTCCACATTAATGGCGATGCAAGGCCGAGCAGTGTTTTGATCATTAACGTACAAGCTTGAAAATAATGTATGACTGTGACTATAATGGCGACAACTGGACTGGTGAGCCAAATAATTCAAAGGCTGTGCGTGGGAATCAAGACTATAAAATACATCTATTATTCAACACTGTAACACAGCGAGATAACTAACGCTACGGTCACATCTGACAGTACGACTATAGGATCGCAAGCTTTGTGCTGATGTTTTCAAGAGTAAAGCCCAATTTTCAGTTTTTTTCTATGACCTGCCATTACGATGCACACATTATGACTGTTTTGAGACTGAATGTAAGTGGTCATACGGCTGGCCGTAGATGTAGTCGCAGCAGGTTATGGGATTGGTCAGCCGATTATATAGCATCAACTGCTATACAAAATGAAGTTGCGCCACTGGTCGCGATTTTTCAATCATGGCGTATGTGTACATGAGGCATAACTGGAGAGTGCCCCGACCACCCACGATCGTGCAAGACTGCCCGCGACTGGTCGAATGACCGTTGTATGAATATGCAAGATTTCTTACGACCGCTAGCGATCTTTAGCCGCTGCGACAAATTTATGAGCATAATTTCAAAGCTACCTCGCAACATATTTTTAAATCATGTCGAACACATGAGATGCGGACTATTGAAACCGACTTTTTCGTAGCGTGGTGTGTCCGTCAGTCTGTCCGCGCTATGCAATGAATCGTCACGAACGCTAAGACAAGTTGCCCGATTTTTCTAAGATTTCCTACGATTTGTCCGTTTATCTATTGCAAGCTGGTTTCAAGAGAGATGTAACTGAGCCCGGACATACAAAGACTTAGTTAAGAAGACTCTACCGACTGCATTGAAAATGTGCGGTAGAGTGCCGACACTGGCCGGTCCATTTTCAGATCAGCACCAATCACTCATTCATCTATCTGGCGAAAACTACGACCAATCGCCGCATGCAGTCTTTAGCCTAATACGTCCATTAAACCTCCGACCCCGTGGACCACCCACGATGACTCTCCACACTCCACCCGTCAGAGCGCCATCTCGCGGAAACGAAATACTTCTTCTGTCTCATGTGACAGTTACTTTCGTACGTATGAGATTAGACTGGGAACGTGGTGAGATTGGGTTTGTAGATTCGCTCTGACATGCCTAAACCACCGTGACAGTGTCCTATTTATTACATCCATTTCATGCTGCGCTGCTAATGCTGCTGCTCAACTATCTGATTACGCCCGGATCCATTTAAATGAAACTAAGTGTAGAAAACGTGCACGCAAAACGGTGGATTGCCACTTGAGGCCACCCGAAGCGCGTGCGATATGGTTTACTTACTTAACTCGTAAGAGATATCACTTATATCAAAAGCTTGTAACGACCATTAGGTCTTCAAAGACCATTTTTTATCAGCATCACTTTCTGTATTGTTCGTGTGACTAAGTCTGATGCAAGAGTAAAGGACTGTTAGATTCAGAAAAATTAAATACTATTTACCAGCTAATACACCTGTAAGTCGCGTGGCTGAAACGGTAACCACAGAAGAAATCTTTTTAAATTATTGATATTCTTGCAGCCAAATAGCTGAATGGCTACGACGTGACGACTAATACGTGAAATACAATTTTTTTAAATATTACAAATAAGATTAAAATACGCATAACAGAGTATACATGATGATACAGTGAAGTATAAAATATATACATAGGTATAGCAATAAATCCAAAAGTAGCTCTTCAAATAATAAAAGTTACACAGCGCTGGAAAACTACTAGGCCTAACGCATAAGTTAGAGCGCAACATGAGACCTGGATTCTAAGTTCAACGGCAAAGAGGGAGCACAGAAAGAAATGAAACGCTCTGACGTACCTTGAATTCAGGACAAGCTTTGCACGACGCGCAGATGAGATTGCCCATGTGCGGCAGCAGCAGCAGCAGCAGCAGGAACTTCTGAATCGAGTCACGCAAACGTCGTTCTTTCAGCCGCCGTTTTTTGTGAGTTGCCGGCTGCTACCGAACACACACCATATCACGGCCGCACGATACGGTCTGCACTGTAGGAGCTATTCGAGACGTAAAGTAAGTTTTCTCTCCGTAGTGGCCATAAAAACCAGTCAGCGTGGCATTTTAAACCGGACTCCGGAGGCGGCAGGAAGAGAGGCGGCAGGCCATATACGGCAGGCCTACAGGACATAGCAAGACACAATTAAACAGGATTTAGAAGTAATGTGGATCAATGGGACTTGGGACGAAATGAGAGGTGTTGCCAGCAACCGTACCTGATGGAGATAAGTCTCCTGAATGTTCCGACGGGAAGATAAAGAACTTGACCTAATAAGACAGTTATTTTCAACAACAAACGCGCCACAATATTTCAGTGAAACAAAAAAATGACGAAAACCTGGACAAGCAATAGTATAATGTTGAATAGATAAAGAAACGTACTGGTTTGCATTACAGACCGTTAAATATGCATATATTTGGCAACGGTTCGTCGACCGCTATAATCGCTGTACTCATTTCTGCCCACTGCAGAACGTTAAGTGAATTATCAGACAATCGATCAATAATTATTCATTTTAAAGGTAATTGAGTACATCTTAATGATGTTTTTATCTTTACGCTAAGGCCAAGCTACCTTTTTGTATTTTAGTTTAGGCTATATACAGTACTATAACTTTTTATTTCTTTATGTTTTGTGCTTTTTATATTTTGCCATTATTCTTTAGTTCCCATATTTTTCGCGACTGTGAATTTTTGTTTTGTGTTACAGCAACAATTTCAGATGCCGTCGGGTCCTTTTGATGCGAACAAATATCATCAAAGCTATAGTACTGTTTCGTTATGGTCTATTGTACAGTGCGGTAATGCATCTTACACGGCAGCTTCCTTGGTTCTGGTCATATGCCCGCCGGCGAAGAATAAATGGAACAGCCGTCGCTCTGACGTTGCATATGCCTATTGTGTAGTATTCACACAAGACTACGAAACGCTGTCGTCGCTTGCTGAGAGAAATGGCGCTCGAAAGAGCGTTATGCCGACTAACGCATTGATTGTTAGGATTCTGCGGCAGGTGCTGATGCTCGCCCGTCAACCCGGGAAGAGTGCATTTGACGCTCAACGTTTTTATCTTGATTACTGTATGACTGCTGCGCCAAGTGGCGTGAGTTCTCACTATCGAAAATACACTGTGACCCCCAAAAAACTTCCTACATGCAATTGGTTCTAATTCTGTCAAATATTGTTGACAGATCTTAACATTTTTCCAGAGCACTATTAACATTTCCCACCACATCTTACATATGCTAATGCACTACTATTGGAAGCCAAAAATCCAAATTTGTTAAAAATCACAAAAAGGTACAACTTAAACATCGTACCGTATGAGATATATTTGACTGAGTCAGAACCAAATACATTACATTACAATACTACATTAAATGACTTTTGTTTGGCGTTGATTAGAACAGTTTATAAGTAACGACACTATAACACAACAGCCACTGGTTAGCCTAATACTGTAAATAAAATTGGCTCTGTTTGAGCAATTAGCTTCTACAGTTAGAAGTGTCGCATAAGAGGCTTCATTCCCTGCGGCAATCTGCAGCTTTGAATTTGTACACAATATCCTCATGATCGCCGGTTTTACGATGTTGCAGGTGTATGAAACTACACAAATAAACTAAAAGCTAACAAGTCGCAGTTACAACCCAAGAACAAAAACAACACATAAAGCCGCCCATGGGCAGCGACCGCTCAGCTTTAAGTAAAGTAGGTCATTGTGACCCAGTTTTAAGTCTGTGATTAGAGTTGGCAGCTCGTCTCCACGTGCATAATTACAAATCTCTGTATCCAGCGGTTATGATGTATGACACCCAGGTTAACAGACAGACAGACACATACAGACGCCGAACAAACACTCTCTGTGTGATAAGCTCAGCAAGCTTTAGCCAGCTGAGCAAAATTACTTAGTTACACAAATCTAAACCTAATAAAATTAAAGTCTGCTTGAGCTGCGTTTTACATTTTCTGGACAAGGAAAGAAGCGAAACTATTCTACAATTTCCGACGTCCGCACGGGCCTGTAAAGCTGAACCAGGAATAGTTAAACCTTGAGTTTAATGGGCTTGAACTAACATCCGCTGATGACTGGAAAGACTATAAGCCTGGGTAATGACTCTCCCGTGAAAGATAAGGATAACGTAAAGTCTTTCGTTCGAGTAGTCACACAGAAAGTCAAACGGATCCGATGACACGATAATTACACGTCAAGTGACGTCATTGCCGACGTCATCTCATATCATTGGCGCATGCGCGACCGGAACTCAGGCGCTGGCCTGGATGAAGGTAGCGTCAAATAGACGTTACGAAAGACGCTCAGCCTAGAACCTGTCATGTTGATCCCACTACCGTCTTCCATTACCGCTTCCTCTCGCTACAGTTGCACAAACTGTTTAATTTCGTAAACGTCCGTGAAATAAGTAACGTTGATAAACGACACACAAATGTGAATTACTGCACTAAAACATTGTTTACTGATGAATACATTTTATGACATGTAGTGTTTTATATATTCAACTTTATTTTGCCAAACTGCTTATAAAGATTTATAGAAATCGACCAAAAAGACACGAAACAGTGAGCACTGCATATACATAATGTTAGCCAATTTCCGCTGTAAATTAGGCAGATCGAATAAGATTTACATAGCGTTTTGCGCTAAAATTAAGAAGCACTTCACGCGCAGCCTGACAGCCTGTTTTGACATACTGTACAAGGTATCATCCGTTATGGGACATGATGACAGCTGGTCCGCCACAGTGCCCAGTGTGGTGCCGACTGGTGACTGTTCCCACTGATCCATTCACTACATTCACTAGCCCAACTGGCCCATTTCTGTCTGAATGGGCGAAAACGGAAACACCCAAAATGGCGGAACCGTACTTCCGATCTTGATAGTTCGCCAGAAACTAGAGTTTTGGGGCTACATTTTCTGTTGCAGACAGTATGAATCTAACTATAGCTAGTATGACGTGGTTGGCTCTGAAACCTACCGCTTGGCGGGAAACGCCACAAAATGCCATAACGCCGTTGAAGGTCATTCAAGGTCACCTATTCACGTACCGATCGAAAGCCACATGCGACTTTTTATTAGTGAATCATACAAACTTACATCGTATCTTGCACCGTTTTCGATATATCGCGAATTATTGATCAAATTGGCCAGCTGTCCGTACTACGTTTCGCTCGTACTGCCAGTATCATTTCTTTAGGCTGTAAAATCGTTGCAACATTCGCGCTGTGTATCACTTTTGTGACGTCGGGACGAATTGCTAAAGGTCTGTTATGTAATGTAATGTAATGTAATGTAATGTAATGTAATGTAATGTAATGTAATGTAATGTAATGTAATGTAATGTGAATTTGGAGAG
>Ga0126335_1002705_pt1 | contig 10756 bp, 7 predicted proteins | sample OlaspJWI45metaG_FD_108409 | JGI IMG/M metagenome (GOLD analysis project Ga0126335, IMG submission 108409) | Marine gutless worms symbiont microbial communities from Oahu, Hawaii - Olavius sp. 1 OAHU.JWI-45 metaG | ecosystem: Host-associated > Annelida > Digestive system > Unclassified | place... | reverse complement strand
TTTCAACTCCATAATCTTGCACGACAATTTCTCCCCCTGCTCGGACCTCTGGCCATTTGAGTAGTTTTTGCTTAGCTTTTAACATTTGTTTTTAACCCTCGGGATCTATACTACCGAGGGTATAAAAAAATAATAATAATAAACAGATTTGTATAGCGCCGTAAGGTCGTAACTTCAGTGGCGCATTTACACATTTACTGTCTGTATGTGTCTGTCGGTGGTTGTGCGTGTGCTGATGTGTGTACGTGTAGTCACGTGTCGCTGTGTGTGCAGGTAACGACGCAAACGTGCAGTTCCTCGACCAGGATGACGACGACGACCCGGACACGGAGCTTTACATGACGCAGCCGTTCGCTTGTGGCACAGCGTTCGCCGTCAGCGTCCTCGACTCTCTGATGAGCACCGTCTGTCTTTACGCTGCTGCTTTCTAGACTGTCTCCCAACAAATGTCCCGCATCTAATCCGCTCTAACCTTGTCAGACCTTCAACAATTTTAAGACCGAAAATAATATGAAATTTGCTATAAAACACATGTCATATTTCTCACCACACTTAAGTGTGTAAGCAAGTTAGAGGCAGGTAGATGCGGGACGTTTTTGGGGACACAGTATGCGTGTTCCTTTTTTATATTTGATGGAAATATACTCAAAACTGATAATAGAACAGCAAATGTACAATTGTACGTGTAAAAAACTGCAATTTATAAACTTTAATAGAACATGCAACCAGTTACACGTACTAGCAATAAATGGTAAAAGTTGATATTACAACTATAAACAAAGGTCTAAATGTTAACATGTGGCTGAACAGTATATTTTCGGCAATCTTCAGTCAGCGTGGACTATTGCTACCGGTTATTTTGCAGTTAGTTTTACGGAACAGCAACAAGTGACAGCTGATATGTACAAGTCGATAACTGCATGGTGTTATGTATAGACGTACTTTAACGACAACGCATTGACGCTGATACGGACGCTGATAACGGGCGGAGCGACGCCGGAGCTCGAGCAGATTTTGGCAGAAGGAGTCGGTATGAGGGGCGGCTACAGCACTCCCGAGACGCTGGCTCATCGCAACCGCTGTCGCATTGCTCATATGCCACTTTACGAAGGAATTCTATCGCAGTTCGGGGTACGTCTAGACATCTAATTACCCACACACTCGCGTAGACACACAGTTATGTACATCTGCAGTGAGTTTCAGCAAAATTTCGATAGCAAATATACACTACACGATGCAGTCTCGTTAGTGTCTATCTGAAGTCTATAGAAACGGATATCGTCGCCGCTCAGTTATTTTTTTTTTTTTTACCCATGGTAGTATAGATCCCAAGGGTTAAAAACAATAAAATATAGCTAGTAAAAGCAGTTGGAATGACTAAAGGTCTGGATTGTCATGTAAAATAAACGTATCACGCAACAGGGCTGCGTTGAATCTTTGGATAATGAATGACAGCCTTTGGAATAAAAATGAAACTTCTCAGTTTTCGCCAGACACGTCAGTTATTTTGCGGCCTAGCATTTAAAAAAACTCATATTCCGAGTTATTCATTGGACCCAGAGTCTCCAGGGCGATTGGAAGGAACGTGTGCGTCGTGGAGAGCTCAGAATATTTCTGGCATTTCCTGGTGGCTGCCATTTCCGCCACCTCGCCTCGTCCACGAACTGCTGCAGCGACCACAGGACTTTGCTGTGATGCTGACGACTGTCACGTCCCAGACAAGCAGTTTACCTGAGCACACCGGGGACACTGTAGTGTCATGCACGTTAACATGTAAAACCTACTATAATCTGCCCCCGGCGTGAGTCATCTGTCGGCTTGTTAATGTTGTTCAGTCACTGTAAGGTCGATATACGTGCTTCTATATGTCAGCAGGACGGGAAGCTGTACAGCGAGTTGTTCGCGTTTGCGTTGAGGACGTACGGCATTTTGTGCTTCGGTCTGTGTCGGTTTCGCGACCCGACAAGCACGGTCACCGAGAATCCTTCTGCTAAGCGCTATGTCATCACTAACCCTCCCGACGACTTCGTGCTTATGACTTCCGACAAAGTATATACGTCTTCACTGTTAAGTGTCGCTTCCGCAACTGCGCAATGCGTTGCGTGGCGAGTACCAGCGAGTCACAGCTAGTTCCAGGTAGTATTTTCACTCGCCACGCATCGCGCAGTGCAGCGCATGTGGAAACGACGCTTTACTGTTAGATGTATACGTGTACTGACACTATGGAACAGATATTTGCACGTAGAAAATGAGTTCGGTAGAAAATTTATTTGCTATGGAATAATGTTATGAGCAAGAATTAACACGATTCAATGCCTGCAGCCGTGTCGACTCATGGATAACAATTCGGTGCATTGTGTTAGGAGTTGGAATTTATCACGGAATGTTCATACGACATACGTCATATTGCAAATTTGCCATTGAGCGAGTATAGGTTCTACACTTTTACGTGACACTGCACACATATACCGGGTGAGTCAGAAAAAAGTAGCCCCCTGAGTATAATCGGCTCTGACTTCGTCAAACGTTAACCGATTTTCATAATTCTTTCACTGGTGGAAAGCGTAGGACCTACAACATTTGCAACAAAAAACTTGTCACACTTTTAATCACACCTAAATTATGTTGCTGCACTACCTTCGGAAGTTAAAATGGTTCAAATTTGCTGCAAATGTAGAACAGACTGCAAACAAAATGCATTAATTTTTGTATGCACACATTTTAATGGAGCTCACTTACTTACTTATTACTTGCTTACTTATTACTTTAGTTTATGCTTCTTGTTTAATATTTTTTAAACAACACAGTTTTATGTAAACAGGTTGAAATGTTGACAGCGCCCCTGTACATTGGGCATGTGACACTATACGATTTATCGAGTAGGCTACACCTTTTACATTGAACCAGATCTGGGGCCACAAAACAGCCCAGACCTCAATCTGGTTTACTAGAAGATATGGAGTGTCATCCAGCAGTGAGTTTTTCAGTTGTGAGTGCATGACGATGACAAACAGAAGCTGCGCTTGCTGAACGTTTGGCGTTGCATGGACCACTTTGCAACCATCCACATCGTAGTGCATTTTTGTGGGCAAATGTGGACACTTAAGCAATATTATGACAGTATTGATATCCTTTTAGTCATACGACATAAAATGTTTCGTTTTTGTCATACAAGATACGACTTTTAAGTTGTATCTTTTGTAACATTTGGCAAATTTGAACTTTTTAACTTCCCAGGGTAGTGTAGCAACATACTTAAGGTGCGATGGCACGTCGTACCTGGCTTTGATTGTAAATTTTACGTTCTTTCCGGCAGTAAAGGGATTTTGAAAATCGGTTAAGGTTTGACAAAGTTAAGGCTGATTAAAATCGAAAAAGTCTAAGGGGGCTATTTTTTTGACTCGCCCGGTATGTCATTTTGAAAACGATTTCTTCCAGGCGATGCGCTTGATGCGCGGAACACACGACAACCAAGTGACAATAGTATATACTAAACCTAAGACCAAACTACTGATAGGTTGTAGTGCATATGACCGTGCATTGTTGTTGTGATGCAAATAGAACGCAAAACAGTTTTTGAAGTCTTTAATTTTCATCTTACTTGTCGATCATTTCTGCTAGGAGGTATAGCAGGTGCGAGTGCGTGAGTATCTCACGTGGCTCATCATCGTGTCTGTATACAGGTGGTGTGTTTACGACCGTTTGAGATCATGGAACGACAAACACAGACACAGCGACGCCGACGTCGACACCGACAGAAGACAGTCGACTGAGCCTCGATCACATGGTCTTCGATGAGTGACGTCATATCCGGTCCGCCTTCGTCTACTTCCGGTCTTTGTGTCGATAGTGCGCCAGCAGACTCGGCGTTCTTCCGTTAGCAATTTAGCCATCTGTACCTGCACAAATGAATCAGGCAGTCTTATTACAGCAAGCTCTCCATCTGCTCGATAATTGCTCATATGATATACATACAATGTCTGTACATACATGCATTGTTATTGCGTACGACCACCAAGCCAACTTTATGTAACATTCCATATTATAGCTCAGTTGCGTCGTGCTGTTTTGTAATTTGATACCGTTTTGTGCTGTATTATATCGGTCTATACGTTGTGGTCTTGCTCAAATCTTTTAACGGCGACAGCTCTGTCGCTCAGTAAATTAAAATAAAATGTAGGCAATAGATACGGCTCGTCGGCGGCAACTGGCGGCGAGATTTTATCCATAGTGATGTTTTCTGTTGTAGTTTAGATAAGAAACAGTCACTGCTGCAGTCACAAGAGTTCCGGAGTCATAGAAAGTACCTACAAACACGATAATGACACAGAATACGTAGATACGGTGATAAATATTTTGCTTGCGACTCATTATGCGCTTCAAATAAATTTCAACGTTGACTGACCAGGACTCCCAGTCAAACTGACTGGCTGCCGTTCTACACCGCAGCCTGTGCATAAAGGTGTGTTACTTTTGTGAACCGCGTGCCAAGTCAGTCGATTTTCGGCGGAAGCATAGGCCCCTAACAGTGCTTGCCTGCTACATTAGCTATGAATTTGACAGTCGTCACAAAGATCGACGTGTAATGCTGCCAGTCAATTACGCAGGTCGACGTGCCATCTTCCTATGCATATAGCAGTGGAGTGTCTGTGACTGTTGCGGTTTTCTACAGTGCTTTGTCTGGTGGTGTTGTTTTTCCTTGGCGCTCATTCGCAGTTTTCATATTCGAGTGAATATTGTTCGCTGCGACTGTCATCTCGTCTCGTTCGCACCGTGACAGTCTGCGATTTGTCGCACTGCTACTGCCGTTGTGTTTGTGTCTGTTTTTAAGTAAGTCGAGTATACGCCCCCGGTTGCCCGTAGCAGAATATCGCCAAATTATAATCCCGGCAGTCTCGTATCGTAACTCCAAATCCATACCTAACACTAACCTTGACCCTGACCCTAACCCTATCCCTAACCCGAAACCAAATTCCCCTCCGCAATCTTTATCCTAATGCTAACGAATAAACCGAAACTACGCACTAATGTTCGCACGATCACGCAATGTCAACAAACCACAACTGTCATGTGATTAGAACTGCAGACCAATGACGAGGCCCAACAACACTGCCGGGATTATAATTTGGCGATGATCTTCTGCTGCCTGCAGCCGGCATTGTATAGGAGCCTACACAACGTTTCACATAACAGTTTCTGCTTTTCTGTCAAAACGTGCAACGTTGTATAGACACTGTTATAGCTGCGGTTTGGTTTATTGGTGCGTGTCTAGCATCTGTTGTGCGATTGCTGATGTCAGCCGTTTTGATGTCTTTCTTTCCGCAGCTGCTGACGTTCCGTGTTTGCTTATTCACGGCTGAGTCGACGTTTTACACAGATGGAACTTGGTGAAGTCACGTTTACTTCTACAATCTTCTACAATACCAGACAGTAGACACGTGGTCCAGAGCATCGCGACGTCGTCAGATCCACGTGTAAAAACATTATCAAAATTACTTCGAGCGACGCTTGAATTTAATATCGTGTTTGATAACATATGCCTTGAGTTTTGTTGTCAGACTACTCGGCAGGCGGGAAATAGGAATAAAATAACAGTATTCATATACGTCGCGTTGTCAGTAAAAAAACAATGACTACACTTTTCTTTTTTATTCTGGCTGTTGGCAAATTTTCTGTGTTGCTGCACGACGTGCACGTTCACCATTAATCTAAAATCTCTGTATATTTAGCTGTGCATTAACGCTGGCAGCACCGTGATTATCAAAAACATTGATGTTGTCATGATCAACAAATTTGTCATGCTTGTTATACACGTCTGCATAGAATTACGTTCACAAATGATTGGAAACGGAGTCACTAGAAGCCGCGTTAAATGCTGAAGTATATATGGAATCAGTTTTTTAAGTGTCATGTGAGAATTTTTTGGGTTGTAATGTCACTGACGTAAAAGCTGTAAACAAATACATTTCAGAAACTAATTTGATTAGAATATTTTGAAATCGACTTCAACGTTACTACAGCAACGCTCTAGCCTACAGCACAGTTGATATAGTAGGTCTGTAGTCAGGCAGTGAACGTATTAATGCTGTTCACCGTATATTGCTGTAGATAGCCGAACTCCTATTGCAGTACAGTACGAATAGAAGTACAGTATAAAGTCTTTCAACTGTATTTACCGTGCGTGCAAAGCGCGGTATGTGTTATGATAATTTTGTTTATCCTTCTATGTTCCTGACATATTCACACACTGTGCCAAAATGGCTGAACATGTCTACAAAGTTTATTTGCAATCTTTATCGTTAGCGCTGTTGATCTTTTTGAATGACTTGTAAACGTTTTTGCTGACGTTTCCAGCTTTGTTGTTTATAAGATCTAGGGCATTAATAAAAAATTGTATAGTTTTGCTGATCTCCAAGGTCAGAAATGTAAAGCCATCAGGGAGTATAATTACAAAGTGCATTTAAATATGGTAAAATGCACTGTTTAAGCCTCGTGACGTCAGATAACATTTTATTGGCTCTTTCAGCATCGAGTGTCGTGTGTTTTCTCAACACTGCTCTTTTGTTGTTACTGGTGTACGATGTAATTGTCGCTATTGAAATGTTTGCTCAGATATGACAATAGCAGAAAATACAGACGTAGGCCCTATATATACACGAGGAACGTCGGTGTATATGTATTGTTAATTATTTGTATAGTCATGCCACAAGACAGCTGTCTGCTTGAAACCACGAGATTTTACCGGTGTAATTAAACCTGCACTGCATGGCATACATGGCCGATATGACCAATCATAATGTACGGTGTAGTTAATCGTTTAATTAAACATATTTTTTGTTAAGAAATGACGTTTTTATCTCTGACGCTGAAATACTAATACCATTGGTGTACATAATAAACGTTGTGTGCTTGTGTACACTACGAATGATACCGTGTGATGACAACGCTCAGCCATATTATCACGTCATGCTGGTTGTTGATTGTAGGCCTACATGTACATGTAGTTGCTGTTTGCAGAAGACTGACTATACACTGTAATATACAGGGTGGCCCAAACACCGAACAACACGCGCTTTTTTCCCATGGAAACGACAGTATGTTTTTGCTATCAGTTAGTTTTTCATAGGGCTGTAACGGATTTTGGCTCCGGCTTTGGTCAAATTCCGGAAACTTTTCTAAATCCGGCTCCAGCCAAAATTTGGCCGGATTTTTGGATTTGGCCGGATTTGAGAAAACGTGATGTATGTTATCTGACAAAGCGCCTCGATTAATATTTCTGAAGTACAATTCAAAACTGATTAAGGTCAGTTAAAAAGAACAGTCCCACTCGACACATTATGGGTCATTTCGGGGACGGTTTTTACAGGCCAGATGAGTTGACCCAACCAACAGCGTCAAAGCACTGAAGGAAGCCAGTTGGCCACTGAGATAGGCTTTAATCCCACCAGAACTACTGCACCTCTAGACTAAGGGTTCCAGTGTGACAAGAAGTCCCAATCTGCCTGACCTGTAAGCTGCCTAGAAGATCGCACAACAACAAAATATTGCACGATACTATAGTAACTAGAGCAGCGCTGTTGATATCCCCTCTTTACTCCACCTTCTACGACATCACGACATCCGTACAGGCAAATATTTATTCAGCCGTATAAAATGACAAAAAGTATTTCTTTTGCATTATATTAAGTGTCACTTTCGTAATCATGAGAAAAGCTTGGATGTCAAAATTTCACAAGGTAGTACAGCAACATACTTAAGGTATGATAAAAATGTTTGTATGTACTTTGTTGCACACTTCACGCTTTTGCCAATGGTAAGAGAATTGTGAAAATCGGTTAAGATTTAACAAATTTACAGTCAAAAAAGAGAGGGTTTTTTTTACTCTTTTGATTCACTCTGTATATTAGACTCTGCTCAGTTGGCGGCGTGGCGTAACGGTTAACGGCGTTGGTCTGATCAACGAAGTTAATCGACGTCGGGCCTGGTTAATACGTGGATGGGTGACCGTCTTTGGGCGGTTAAACCTTCTCCGTATGAAACCAGCCAACGACGTCTACTCAGCCTTCCATTGCTCCAGGGTCGGTAAATAAGTACCAGCTTCGGCTGGGAAGCAAACAGACATAACACACGATGCACTAGCCCCGTGTCATGCAATATAAGCTGGCTGATTAGCGCCGTCCAGTGGGTCCATGTGGCTTGGAAAGGGCTTTACATGACTTTTGCTGTTAAAGACGTTATCAACTTGGCGCACAAAAAACGAAGTTTTTTTTTAGATAAAAAGCTCAGTTAATTTGTCCAGGCCCCACACCATTAGCCTCCCAATTCTGAAAGGGAAAATACGCGTTGAATTTATGTGATTTATGTAATGGAAATCACGATCTTTGAGCGATTTTTGGACGAGTGCACTACTGTTGCGTATGGCTGTAATACATTTGTTTCTTTGTTGTGTTGTGTATATGTGAACGTAGGTTTTCAGTCAGTTAACGAGTGTATAGTGCGACTAGACAATGTTGCTGACGTGTTGAACTATTCCGTGGCACATTTTAATTTGTAAGCAAAAGATATGATAACAGTTTGCTCATAATAATGTTCGAAAATGAAAATACAGGACAGGAAAAGCAGGACTGGAAAACGACGGACAAAATCGCAGGACAGGAAAATGCAGGACTCAGGACGTTAGGCCCATCGATTGCATGAGATGCGCACTACTGCGACCGATGTTTTCATGGCGTGGTGCGTTTGTCAGTCGGTCAGTCTGTCTGTCAGTAAACGCGCCTACGTTCTGTAAAAGCCGCTGTGCGGATCGAGGTCCTGTTTCGGGTGGAGACTCCTGGAGTTTAAGAAACATTGTATTAGACGGGGATACTGATTTTCGCCACGGATTAGATGCGGCCTTCGCCAAATTACTTTGGCAACTTGTTATTATTACGTCTTGTCCGACCTGTGCGCTGTACCTGATGCTTGTACTCGCACGTCTGTGTTGCTCGTGCGCGAATTTTTTTGATTTCGTTGTTTCCACTCAGTTTGTTGTGTGTGATAGTACATTGTGTAACGCCATTCGCCATTATGTTTTGCTTCATTGGAATCGCGTGAATTTTGCGACAGGTTAGCCAGAAACGTAACATCAGTGCGAACATGATGAGTACCGGTACCGAGATCAGTAATGACTGATGACGCCAGGAGAAGTGTACTTTCGTCGAGGATAAACATTTCGTCAACAGATTTTACTTGCGTGAATAAAAGTATGGATTAGAACACTTGCCATACCGGTAGTTGTTTTGTGAAATTAAATGGAGTCTTGATAAACTTGACTGCTAAACACAGAGCTGGCAGTATAGGTAGTGTTAGACCGATGACGTGTTTTATAGTGGTCGACCACCGCAGTGCCCGCACAGTTGTAAAAAATCAACGAAGATGTAGTTTTTGCACTGATTTTCTGAATCGGAGTCATTTGTTTACCAAGAATTTGAGATCTATCAAAAAATGTCGTACGCAAGTGTTTTTCTCCAGGTCGAATAAACTTACCAGAGAAGGTAGGGCCTACAATATGGAATTTTAGTACCTCTGAACATCTTTATAAAGTAGCTAGACTTTGAGTTTCTTCGTGTCGTAATTATTGCATAAAGAAGACCAATAAAACTAACTCTAAACTTATTTGCGCGACAGCTTCTTTTGATGTTAATGTGCACCATCAAACTACGTCTGAGAGGTTCAGACTCGCAGTATTTTTATTGCTGGTATTTCGAGACGAAGTTGCGTTTGCGTCGACAGCTGATCTAGGTCGTCACTAGCGCCTGCCAGCATCAGCACCCGTTGTTGTTACGGTTTCCAACGTGGAACCCTCTCCGCTCGGCCCATTGCTGCTGGCGATCGCCTTACGACGTCATAGGGCACGATAGACACGCCGTATGCCGTGTGCCGGGTCGATAGTTTCCCAGAGATACTCCGTCGATGTTCTGTCATTCTTGCTTCCGAGACTGTTGCGGCATTTGGTTGAGGCGGGGCGTACGACGTTCTATACGGTTTGCACTGACAGATGCGGCAATTAATTGGCGCGCAGCCGCTGTATAGGAGGCAAACATGCGCTGCTGCTGCTGCTGCTGCTGCTGCTGCTGCGTGCAGTCCGTTATATCAACATTGTTACGGCAAAGCGGGCTGACTTGTAATCTGAGTCATCGACTGAAACTGCCGTCCAGCTGTTTGATGAGCTAACAGCTGACATATCCCGCATAATAGGGCAAATTCATTGCTTGGTTTCAACGCCTCAAATACGCACATAGGCACACTGCATACAAGTCTTCTTGTGTGCGTCCCGAAGGCAGACTAGATGCTATCTACATCAAAATTAGAAGAAACAGAACTGAACGAACAAGGACGTCATTGTTATATTTATTAAGTAGCCTATTCCACTGTTAATCTGTTTGATGCTTAAGTTTGCATAAAACTAGGTGTAACAAAACTGCATAAAGAAAAAGCAACAGTAAGTAAACAGTGCTGTTGCTTAAAAGCCACAAGTACCAATGACTTCTTCCAGTAAAGCTTTTTGCATTCGAAGTTATTAATATATATTATTGTAATTATTTTACACCAGAACCACCATTTAGTTCTTCATTAACTTTGACAATAATGTTGTAAAAAAACTACGGTCAAAACATTAACAACTGACAACCGGCAAAAGTTGCTGATAAATCCAGGCATTCACTGGCTGTCTGTTTTTACGTAAAATACCCTGCACTTCTGCAGCCAAGCATTCATC
>Ga0126335_1002704_pt1 | contig 10756 bp, 4 predicted proteins | sample OlaspJWI45metaG_FD_108409 | JGI IMG/M metagenome (GOLD analysis project Ga0126335, IMG submission 108409) | Marine gutless worms symbiont microbial communities from Oahu, Hawaii - Olavius sp. 1 OAHU.JWI-45 metaG | ecosystem: Host-associated > Annelida > Digestive system > Unclassified | place... | reverse complement strand
CAGCACGTTATTGTCTGACTAATACAAAAAGTAAGCAGATAAGCACACTAGTTAGTATCCGACAGAGCAGCAAACGTAAACAATATAAAAATTTTAGAAAAAAAGCTTAAAGTCTAAGCACAAAAATATAAGAACTAGAAAACTGTCCGAATGTACCGATTCACTTAAAACTGCCGCACCATCTTTGACTCACATTGTAGCATTGGAAACCCAACGAGTCTGTATTTACTAGGCGAAAACACACATCACCATGGCAATGACGGCTACTCGGCAGATTGGACAGCTGGCTGCCATCTGCGCCACTCGCGATCGCGGGATGCCGACAAAATACCAACCGACGTAATACCAACCGACATTACATCAACTAAAACACGAAAAATGATCGTTTTTCATAACATTTGAAAAAAAGGTAAGCCTACTTGGGGCTTGGTAAAGCGTAGACCTTTATATCAGTTGACGAGTTGGTATATAAAATGAGCAGAGTTGAAAAGGTCGACTTCTCTATTATTATGACGAGTAATGTGGTAGAGATGGTTAGCTTAGGAAGCGTTAATTAGCTATAGCCGAGGTGGATGTAAACAAACGCGTATTGTGTTGTGATTGATTAGACAACAAATCTCTGACGTCACTTTATGTTTCTGATTGTCTATTAACACTTCCTAAGCTAACCATCTCTACCACAGTAACTAAACTTAAATCAAAGGAGGCTGAATTCGCAGCTTAATTGCTTGAGCAGACATCTGTGTAGTTGAGACTTGATTTTTGATCTTTTGACGAGTAGGCGTAACTATCAAACATATATATGAAGAAAGAAAAGGCAGAAAAAGTTGATATTTTTTCCATTTTTACTAGTTTGCAGTTGTTCTTCGCGGCTAGTATTATGTCGGTTGACATTTTGTCGGTCAGCAGCCACTCGCTGGGCACCGCTCAGCTCACGCTGCTTCCGCTCTATGATTGCTGTTGCCACTCATTCTGCGACAGTTTTCAGTCGCTTTCAAGGTGTGTCTTTGTTAAAATCGCAGCCATGGGATCTTGCGCAGTTTTACGGTTTTACCTCAGAGTCGGCATAATCCAGAGCTCACGGTGTTTACCTGCGGTTACCGCGTTTGATGCATTGACATACCACTGTGTGACTGCGGTTCACTGGTGCCTAGTCTAGCCCGTCATTCCCTGCAGTCATGCAATTTCAGCTACCCAGTTCGAGCTTAGGCGCCGGGCAAAGTCTTACGTAAATAAATCCAAAATTGTTCAGTCTGAACATGAAATATCGGGTCCGCGAAGAAACGCCCTTGTTACGGCACTGCTGCACAAAAGTTTGGAATCTACATTGAAATATGTGCATTTAGTGCACTCTGGCATGTTAAAGAGCCCCGCGATGACAACTAATGGCAACGCGGACGGCGCTAAAGTAAAGGAGAAGTTGGTCCCGTTTCACGCGTGCCAGATCCTCCGGGCTGACATACACGTTTGTAATGTATGAGGTTATCAGTCACAACTCCTGATAACGATAAGAACACTCTACTTTACTATCGCAATACATTCGTTGTAAAGTGACGGGCACCAAGTATAGCCACTGACGTATCGATCGTAGTTTCAATGTCGCTGAGCGATAGCTGCTGAAGCTATATCACTTCTTGGTGTTCTTTCTAGTACTGACGGCGACGCAATAATTGCAAGGTGGTAACCATGGTTACTCACCTGACATATACTGCTGTTGCTGCTGCTGCTCGCTCGTGTACTTCATCGATCTCGAATCGACTAAATCACTGAAATTTCATACTTCAACACTAAGAATACTATGGATTGTTGATTTCGCAAGAACAGTGCAGAGTGACGGTAAAACCACGCATTGGACAGTTTAATATTAGGTTGCTAAGTTTATGAAAGATTGTATTATGTTACGTGACACTATTTAGGTCTATTGTAGTAGTATTTCTTGGTGTAAATTATGGCTTTAAAGTGACTCCTTTATCAGTACTTTCTGCACAGCTTGGTGAACTGGTTTGAGACGTATATGGAATATACCTAGTACTACTCACAGTAACCTGGTTCATGTGTTGAGTGATGATTTACCAATTTTCGTGTGTCAGCGTTCTGTGTTGTTTATTGTTTATTCGTTTTTCCACAGCTCAAGTCTTGCCAAATTTGTTTTTAGGTATGGAATTATGTTCAGCCAATATAAGTCTATCTTAAGTAGTAATTTTTATTTCTGTTTATGACGATTCAAATTTAACAAACAGTCGCTTTTCGATGGGTGTATTAATATTCGTAATATTATTTACCAGCATTGTGCTAGTGTAAACAAAAAAGTTGGGACAGTTCCATACTGGGTTGCCAAGTTTATATGAAAGGTTGTATTATGTTACGTGATACAGTTAGATTAGGTCACCCTTTTCTATTGTCTAACGAAAAACTGTGTTGTATGATTGACTATCTAGCTACTACGTACTATTGCACGTTACAATAGCACCTGCATTTGCACTTCTTTTTTTGTATGTACTGATGTATGAGTTTATTATAATATTTTACCGTCGGACCACCTTCTAGCCAGGCAGTCCTTCTGGGATTCTCCCGGCATCACTCAGGCCAGACAGCAAGTGGAAGAGTCAAAATTCGACGCTGCTCAGAAGACACAGTTTCTAGCAGCGTCTGCCCCTCATAGCGGGAACTTATTGTTGGCGCTCCCCGTATATGTGGGCTCAAGTTACGATAAGGCGGTTCATGTGGTGGTAGCAGTTTGTCTGGGCTTGAATCTCGGGGACCCCTCACACTTGCCACTGGGGAGCGACTGATGCTCTCGGCCAATACAGCCTCATCTGCAAACAGGCTCCAAGCAGGATAGCCAGACATCAGCACCTGAAAGACCTGGTGACTCGTGCCTTGGTGTCACGGGCACAGGAAACAGTCGGTCTCATACGCCGAGATGGCAAACGCCCGGACGGAATGACTCTGATTCCTTGGCGCTCAAGTAAACTGCTTGTCTGGAACGCGACAGTTGTCAGCACCACAACAGAGTCCTACGTCGCTGCCGCAGCTCGTGGACGAGGCGAGGTGGCGGAAATGGCAGCCACCAGGAAACGCCAGAAATATTCTGGGTTCTACACGTTCTTTCCAATCTCCGTGGAGACTCTGGGTCCAATAAATGACTCGGCATATGAGTTTTTTGAAATGCTCAGCCGCAAAATAACTGAGGTGTCTGGCGACAGCCGAGAAGTTTCATTTTTATTCTAAGGCTGTCTATCATTATCCAAAGATTCAACGCGGTCCTGTTTCGTGATACGTTTATTTTGCACGACGATTCGGACCTATAGCCATTCCAACTATTTTACTAGCTTTATTTTTTTGGTTTTAACCCCCGGTTATCTATACTACCAGGGGTGATTAAAAATAAATATTAATAATAACAATGCTGCGGTTTAATGCTATTCTGTTGCATGACACTTTGCCGGCCGCTGACTGCACGGACTGAGTTATCGTATCCACATTGTTTGCTTTAGGCCTAATTTTTAAACTCCCTCGGGAATATACCTACTAAGGGTAAAAATAATAATAATAATAAATTTACTACTTCATTCAAATGTTGTATTTGTTTTCATTCTTGTTAACTATAACCTCGTTCGCTTTAAGAACAAATTATTTGCCGGTTAAAGTGTTCCGAGAATAAGAGAAGACACAGATGAAGTTGGCGAAAACGGTAAAGGGATTGAAATATGAAAAATATGTGCATATTATGGAAAATGCAGAGAATCAAAAATGATGGAAAAATGGGGCCACCGCACACGAAACAAGTATCAGTAAGTAAAACTATACGAGTAAATAGGGCGAGGCGCTTCAGTTTACCGAAGCCAAGCAATCTGTTTCTGCAGTCATGTCACGGCGGGCACCTGAATACGTAAAAAATTATCAGCGCGTGACAGCAATGCGCCAGCATGAGTGCAAACAGACTTGCTAGAGCAGTACAGCGTGGAGGCAGAGGCCTACAGCGATCACAAACTGTAACACAATATCGTACATCAATAGCAATCACGTGTCAGTGCAGTAAAAGCATTCCAGCTATGCTCCGACACAAATGAGACACGTAATGACCTACTTCAAGTCAGCATAAACTAAAAGATATGCACGAAGTTTTTCTGTAATTTGATTTGGCGCGAAAGGCTCCTTTTTACAGAAACGGTAAAAGCTTCAGCTTTGGTCAACGTCCGGGAAAAAGGCCCGTTGAAGCTAAAAAAATGTAGCCTTATGCTTTCAAAGTATGGTTAAAATAGTCCCATTCTTGGTAGGCTTATATTTTCCCGTGCTCTACGCTGCTGTTCGCAGTTCATTTACAAAAAAGCTAGAAGCGTCTGCGTTAAATAAGGTCGACTTCTATCAGTTCAGATAGTTTTTATGCATTCTGACACGAATTAAACTATATGGTTACGTTGCAGAATATACCGGTAAAATACCAACTGCAGGTTTTTTGTCATCAGGTCTATTGCAACTAAACCGAAAATCGTTCAACGAGACGTAAATGTTCAATGTTTCTAGTTCTTTCAGAATAATAAACTGTATTGTGAATTTGATAAAAAAAATATTTGGCAATACACATACTATAGTGAGCATAGTGACAAGCAGTAACTTACATCATGGCGGAGGCCCGCCTCAGACGTCGGTAAGTTAGACCCCACGGATAGTCATCATCATCCTCGTTACCGTTGTTACACGTAGTGGAGTCAGGCGGCGGTTCCACGACGACAAAGTGGATCGGCATGGCGCTAGTTGTGACTGTCGACACGCGTGAAGAGTCGTCTTCTTTACTGTGTGCAACAACAGGTGTTGAACTGGACTGGTCACCAGTAGCAGACCACATCGCGATGACCAAGAAAGTACCACTCAGACTTCAGGTGACGGTAGACGTCGTGCATGGTACGTTGACGCAGACGCTAAGGAAGGCCGACCCAATTTCGGGGATGACTACGTAGCCACCTGTCTCGAACTGAAAGATGTCAAATCAGGAACCTTACAAGTACAGTGTGATATCTACCGCAGCCAGCACAATCGACATCGCTTAAGCGTCATCTGGCGATAATGACTTCTGCATAAAGTAGCCTAATTCCACTGCTTCATATAACTAACTGCATGTTAGTTGAAAGGCGCATAACTCGCCTTGCCGTAAACTCACAGTAAACGCCATCGACACTCAAGCAACTGGATAGGCCTACCGGCAGCTGCAGCGATCGATCGGAATCCAATAGGTTTCTGATCTAACTAGGTCTACCCGACGACGACTGCTCTTCAATCCTGCCAGCGCTCGCTCGATGCATCGCTGTAGAGATACTGTACGCTCTATACGAGCACTCAGCAGGATGTAGGCCTATGTGGCCTCCGGCTGCCAGCGAACAGAACCACCGACCGGTCGTTGCACGTACCCCGCCCACCCACGTCGATCTACCTCTTATCTCGCGCGCGTTCCACTACCAGCAACGTTTTTTACTAGCAGCGTGACTGCGCCGTCGCCAGGAACATATACACCGTACTCGTCTCCCGCAAAATACACTACCCAGCAACTCAAAGCAGTAACTTCATCAAATCTTAACATATTTTCAAAATTCTTTCACCGCTAAAAAGAGTATTAAATTTAAACAAAATCACTTTACTTCTCCACACACCTTAAGCATGTTGCTGCACTACCTAGGAAGTTAGAAAGTTTAAACCTGTCGTCGATTACAAATCATATGATCATGTTTGACAAAAATGAAACGTTCCTTGAGATGCGGCTGAATTAATTAAAAATTTGATACTGCCACAGCTGTTGCTTAAGTTGTGCAAAATTTGCTTGAACACATGCTTGAAGGCGGCCCACGCCACTTGTCTATTGCACTAATGTGTCACGCCAAACATGCAGTAAGCTCTGTGTGGTGTTCATGAGTTTGGAGTGGGATGCCGAAAAGGGAGGCCGACTCAATTTCGGGGACGACTATGTAGCATCACTACCGTGGCAAGAACCGGAAAAAAACTGAACAAACTTCTTCTGAAGAAGATAGAGATCGAAATGTCAAAGTAAATATTGTCGGGTTGAGTTAGTTGAATTTTTGTGGATCTCGTGTGTATTTGGAAGTTGACGTCGTCAGAACTCAGATGGCAACTGTAAACCTCGATCGAACGATTTGTCTTGGCATAGACCACACGTGCAGCCTGATAATATGCTTAACTGTGCAGAAAATAATCGGTTGCAAAGTGTGTGCAGCAGTGCGACGAATTAGTCACGCATAAGTCGATTACTGCAGACGTGCATATTAGCGGAGCATATATAAAGCTGCTTTCGTGGACACCACGCAAATCTATTACATGGTGGTCAACATCATGTTAACTATTGGCAACAGTACTTCGGGACTGATTTTACGGACTTTCTTGTTCTTTTTCACTTTTTACAGTTTGGTAGTTATTGTTTTTTTGTTTGTATTCATTAGAATTGGTTTGATGTTGTGAGTAGGCAAGTTTACTACATGCGATTTTTTTGAGTGCGTTAAATATCTGCAAGCCGTATTGTATTCCATGACAGGTGCACAAAAGTAGCTAACTTGCTGACACGCTATAGGTTGGAGTTAATATCTTAATACAAAAATTAAGCAGCATAATGCATGCATACAAACATCGCTGACGACGAAGTTTTTAAGCAAATTTAATCTAAATTTAAACCATAAAATTCACCTATTACACTGTGCGAATTAATCAACCACATGTTGCTGAATTCGACAACAAAGCAACTTGCTGTAGTGCTGGTAGTTTATTGTCGACGAAAGCAGTACAGCCCAGAGTGTCTCAACTGCCATACTGTAGTTTAGCGTACTGAAACGGACTAAAAGTATTTTGAGAACGTTCAAACACATTTTTTGCATTTAAAGGCACTTTGGTTATTTTGCGGATTTTACTAGTTTCCACAAGTTTGACGAGTCACTTAGTAACGATTATCTTTTACTGTACTGTAAACTAAATTTTACGTAAATTGTAAACTGTATTTTTGGTGCATGATTTTATACACTGCGAACCGTAAAAAATGGTGCCACTTTTGTTTTGGTGGTAACTTTGTCAAATGTTAACCGATCTTAAAAATTTTTTTACCATTAGAAAGCGAATAAAATTCTTAACAAAATTTATATACTAATGTCCACTACACCTTAAATTTGTCGCTGCACTACCTTGGAAAACTTAGAAAGGCTAATTAACAGCTAATAAAGCAAAAATTGTGAACAAAATACATTCGTATTTACATGCATGTATTTTAATGCATCTGGCTTACTTGTTTATTCATTTTTTGCTTACTTGTTTGTTTAGTTTTTGGTTTCTGTTAAATATTCTTTGAAATAGCAAACGTTTTTGTGTAATTAGGCTTTAGTGATGATAGTGCCGATGCACACTGCACACGTTACACTTTACGACTTCTCAGTGAATGAACACATCTTTCATTCGCCCCGATCGGTGGTTACCGAACAGGCCCGACCTCAGCCTGGTCTACTACAGGATTTCATGGTGTCATGCAGCAGCGAGTTTATCAGTCATGGGTGCATAACACTGATGAAGTGAAGCAGCGCTTGCTGAATATTTGCCATGAAATGGACCATAGCGCAATTGACAATGCAACTGACGAATGACATGGGCATCTGCACGCATGTGTGCAGGCAAACGGTCTGCACTTTAGCAGCTATTGAACTACTGAACAATATCAATAGCTGTTAAACTTGACGCTTTCGTTTATATGGTCTTGACTTACTTGGCTTATGTTATGTCATGTCATTCCCAGTGCAGCATAGGCCACAGACCACTTGTCTCCATCCAGCTCTGTCCTGTGCTGCCGTCTCCATCTTCCTTCAGCAGAACCTGAAGCCTGCTGTTCACATTTCGCTCTCCAGATCTCGATTCCGAGTGGGGGCAAATTTGCCCTTTGTAAAGTGTAGGATTTTCCGGCTCATTCACCAGATGGTGCCATTGGCACGTGTTAGCCTATTGAACTTGTTAGTGATGCTGCAGCAGCTCTAATTGCACGACGTTATCGCATTATCTGATTACACACGAGGTACAGTTCACGTCTGGCGATGACGACATCGTTCTGGAATCCGGATTTGCACTAAGCAGTATTTTTATTACTTTTTATTAGTGCAGTCGTCGAATGCTCAAATGCTGAACACTAATCACGACTAAGGGAATGTCGTATTACTGTGTTTAATTATATCCAAGCCAAGCTAACAATTCATCGCAATCTTACTTTTGAAGGTCATCAGCGGATGTACATCCTAGGTTAACGGTAAACTAAAAAAGTTATAAAAAGTTTAACTGATTGTAATTTTAAAAAGTGGTTAGAAAAATAGTTTAACTCAAAGTTTAACTGAATTTTTAGTTCGTAAGTATCACTGCAAGAATCGTATAGCCTGTCGATGCTTACGTAGCCTACGCTGTTCCTGCTATGTCATTAACAATGAAACAGATTAATGAACTTGGTATCTGCTGGATTTCTGTTATACGAAAATTATTCAATCACAAAAAATGGGAATCTGTTAAGGAATTTTTACATGGATTAGGTCGTCTGAATATTTCAGCTAACAGTGTATTGTGTATTGTGTTTAGTTTTAAGTTGCTGTACAATTATACCAGTGACAACTTGACAATATTATGCTACACATTGTATTCATAGCGCAATGTTTGGCAGTGGATTCTGTGTTCTGCCTATTTGATAACTATGTGGCTTAGTATGTGTTCTTTCTCTGTATTGTTCCGCTTTATGCGAATAAATGTGTTTATCTAACACTTTAGTTGTTTGCGTGGCCTGCACGGGTTAAACTCCTTTTGGCGAGCCACACACATTGATAGTGCCAGATTGATAGGAGGAATGCACCGACAATTTGATATTAATTTCTGGGAGATGCAAGAGTTCGATGGCGATTGATGTATTCTGTAATCGTTGACAAAATAAATGTCGTCTGTGAAGTTACGACCTTATCGGGTACATTGTAAATGTGGCGATGACGGCAGCGACGTTTGGCTTATTGTTATTTTATTAGAATTTTTACATTCTAGTCGAATTATATTTTTGACTATGATCCATAATCTCAAGTGATAGCATCTTCCTCATTATTGCAAAACAAAAGAAACGACAAACCGTTTGGTACATTTTATTTGACAAACTACGTGTACGTTCGGTTTAGTAGGCTTATGTATATAACACGTCAAACATGTTAAATTAGTAAGATATGTCTCGAAACTCAAGTGTGTGACTACATGCTTAACACTTAAACGTTTAAACACTTTAAACTCTTTTTTGCAGCAACATTATTTTCAGCTCTTGTTACAACGTATATTTGTTGTAACTAATTCCCTGTACAGCATTCGCCTACGTGCAAAACAGTAATAATAACTGATTCGAAAATTGCATAGTGGGTGGTTTCTAATAAAATAGCCCAAACTTTGAAAGACATTTTCCAAAAAAGATATAAAACAGGGTTGACTTTTAAACAAAGGCGGACCTCCCGCGTACCGTAATGCCACCTGGCGAGTCTATTCACAATTCGGATTCAGTGTTATCGTTGCACGTTGAACTCTGTACGCCAAGGATTTTGAAAGTTATCTTATGACAAACACAGAAACATACCGGTACATATGCGATGCCTACAAACCGACGCCGGCAAAAAATCTGCATTACGACATGACTTCGATTTGGGCCAATTCTCCCGCCAAGAACAAGTTAAAGTATAGCTTTTAAAGTTGGTATTTGACGTGTCGTGGACAAGATTATTAATTTGCTTTTGTTTTACGTATTCTGTGTGTACTTTTTGTTTCTACATTTTTATAGTATTTTTATATTGTGCTGCACCTATGCTCACACGTAGACTATAGTATGTGATAGACGCATAACAAATCTATGATGATGATGACGATGATGATGATGATGACTTCTGATAATAACACACACAGTCACACACACACAAGCTATCACTATAGTTGACCTATGTGATAGCATTATTACTGCAGTCGCCACTGTGCCTCAAAAAAATTCCCACTTTGTAATGGAAATTTACTCAAAGGTGTGTAATATTGTTACCACGTCTTAACTATGTTGTTGCATTACCTTGGGATGTCAAAAGTTCGAATTTATTAAATATTACCACAAATACAAGTTAAACATCGTATCGTGTGTGACAGAAATGAAACATTTCATAGCATATGGCTGAGTAAATATAAGATGATCCCGCCACTCGTCAACTGCTGTTGTCAGTGTCATGCCAAACGCTCTGCAATCACGGCTACTGTTTATCGATCCTGTTCATCCACGACTAGTAAACTCGCTGCTGAACGATACCCCATGTCTTATAGTAGACTAGGTTGAGGTCAGGGCTGTTCGATTGACCACAAATCTGGTCGGTCTAATGAAAGAGGTGTTGCTTGCTCGAGCTGTCGTACAGTTTCGCATGCTTGGTGTGCAGAGTGCTGATGACATTTAGGCCTGTTTACATAAAACAGCTTGTTATTTCAAAGAATATTTAACAGGAATCATTAACTGAAGTAGTGACTAAGTAAGTAATAAGTAAGTAAGCGATATCTATAAAGTGAGTACATGTAAAAATCAATGCATTTTATTTGCATTTTTCTCAATTTGCAGCAAATTTGAACTTTTGACTTTTCAGGGTAGTGTAGCAACATACTTAAAGTGTGATGTTGGAGTATTATATGATTTTCTAATAGGTTCCATACTCTTTCTAGCAGTGAGAGAAGTTTGAAAATCGGT
>Ga0126335_1002703_pt1 | contig 10757 bp, 9 predicted proteins | sample OlaspJWI45metaG_FD_108409 | JGI IMG/M metagenome (GOLD analysis project Ga0126335, IMG submission 108409) | Marine gutless worms symbiont microbial communities from Oahu, Hawaii - Olavius sp. 1 OAHU.JWI-45 metaG | ecosystem: Host-associated > Annelida > Digestive system > Unclassified | place... | reverse complement strand
TTACTGATGATGGACTGGAGTGAAAGAGGAAACATTCGGAAGAGGGGCCCCTTGTGGGAACCCTTCCGTAAGAACTCAGCTCTTTGCAGCTGACAGGCGAACCAGTCATGGTTCAAAGAAAGAGAAACCCCCAGGCGCCCGATGGAAGTGCCAGAGGAAACAAGAAAAAGCGAATGCTGCCCCACAGGCCGACGTAGTACTGGGAGCTTGAGGCGCCCACAGTGGCAAATCGTGCACTCGGACTGATGTTACTGGGGGTAGCAGTCGCGCAAAAAGACCGCAGTCACCTTTTGGGACACCTCAGGATGCCCAGAGCCAGGTGAAGCATACTAAGCATAAACAGACAGAAGTATAAAAGTTAGAGACCTCCTGAGCTTTATAACATCCTCACAGAGGTTTTCATAGTACCCTGGTAAGAAATACCAGGGGCTTTACTGGGGGATGGACTATGGGCCCATCTGCGGCCTGGTTCTACGAAGGACAAGTTCGCCCCCCACCGAAACGAAACAAAAGATTAGATCAGTGCTCACATTTTAATAAAAATGCTACAGGTACATAATATATTACTAAAGATGTGTAACTTATCTAATAATCTAAAAACAGCCAACATAAAATTTGAAAAAATTTCCCTATCGCCATCTGTCGACTGTCGATAAACGTTTTGTTACATTACAACGCATTCGAATTGTACGAGTCACTTCAACCTTATTGTAGAAAAAACACAAATCGACATATAGAAGCAACGAGAAACAAGACGCCAAAGTAATTTAGAGATAGCCACATCGAATACGAGCTGCAATGAGGCGCTTCTAATGAGCTTCGCTTACGGGCTGCGACCGGAGTTTAGGTTTCCTATTCGGTTATAGTGATGTTTTTGGTTCATTTATTTTTAGAAAGTTGCATCTTATATGTAAAAATAACACAAAGTGCAAAATCGTTACTTACTTGAGTGTTTTTCTAGTTTGGCATACATATTCTTTGGTAGTTGATTTTTGATGTGTCATTCCGAAAATGATATTAAACTCATTTTTGTGCATTTATGGACTTTTAAAGCAATTTTTAGCATTGAAAATACTATACACATTAATTGAAAACCAATTTGTGCATCTTATATTTGCTTTAAGTACGATGTATGTTTCGTTTTAACTTTCGACGCACTCGACTTAGTGTAAAATGCAGATACAGATATGGGGATATGGGTATGTTCTAAACTAAATTTTCAATGTTGAGAGTTCAGTACTTGTTTAGCAGAATTGCATTTGAATACTTTACTGCACGAATTAGCTGACTGGTTTATTGATTAAAGTGATTTGGTTCATAGAATGCCTCTCACAGGCTCACAACTAATTTATTGCATTTTAGTTTGTCGTATAACAAAACAAATTATGCCTGATACCTTGAGCATCATGCAAATTTGTTGACCATCAGTTGTCAAATGTTGCCCTTGGGCCTTCTGCCCTCGGACATTTGACACCTTGGGTCAACAAGTTCGCATGATGCTCACGGCATCAGGCATAATTTGTATATTGTAACACGGTGGAGTGGTTCTGATGGAATTGAAGCTTATCTCAGTGGGCAGATGGCTTTGACAGTGCTTGGGCACTGTTGATTGGGTCATCTGGCCTGTAAATACCGTTTCCGAAATGACCAATAAGGTGTTGAGTGGGACATTAAGCCTCTACTCACTCACACACTTTTAGGATCACACTCATTCACTGTGTTAGACGCCATCATAATTTCATTCCTCCGTCGTTTGTCACGAGATGGTGAGTGTCCAATATGACACAAGCTATCCCAGTCTTAGCTGAGCTTTTTGTTAAAACGTTTTACAGAAGTTTGAAGACAAACCTGTGTAAATCAACCCTCTGCATTTTCATAGCTTATAAAACAGTCGTAGTTTTTGTAAACTGGAGCAAAATTATAATCTAGCTCACTTGCTTAACTCACTTTACCATGTTGTAATGAACTGCTCTAATGCTACAATAAATACCACCAGCTTACAGTAGCAGTTTGCTGTCGATAAATGTGACGTCTGTTGTAACTTACTGCACTTTGTGGTGACATCTTGTAGACAGAGAAAGACAGTTTGTGAAAGACAGCCACTGCTGTTGCTGTCAGTTTGTAATTCTGTTTTTCTCTTGTATGGTTTTGCTTATGTTGATAAAAATGGAAATGAATCGGACGTCTGTCTGTCTGATGTTTGTAGTGAAGTGTGACAGAGTGATTTCTGTTTGTTTGTTTAGTGAAGTTGTGAGTTGTCGACAAACGTTCGTCTTCTCAGCAACGTTGACGTTTGTGCCCACCAAGCCACAGCGTCTTGACTTTGCTAAGAAGAAGAAGAAATTCCATCAAATAACGACCAAAGAGAAACTTGGTTTGCTTTTTGTCATTAGTATGCATGAGATGCTAACTATTCTTACCAATGTTCACAGTGTCTGTCTGTCTGTCAGTCAGTCTGTCCGTCATGCAGCTCATCTCAGCTTCACTGTGGAAAAGTGGCTGAACAGATCAAGATGCTGTTTGGGCTGAACACTTCTGGGGGCCATGGAACATTGTGTTAGACGTGAGTCCTGATCCCCCCCACAGAAAGAAGTGGTCCACTTTTAAATTTTTGGACGCTCTCCTATCTCCGGAACGGCTGAAGCTAGAGACTTGAAATTTTGCATGCATATAGATAGGTGCAAGTGATAACGAAAACTATGCAAAAGTAAGTCGTCTGGGGCAGGGTCACGTGACATCATACTGAGTTTTGGGACTTTCTCGTATCTTCGGGACTGCTGAACCTAGCAGCTCGAAATTTTGCGTGTGTACAAAGAAGTGGAGTCTAACAAAAATTATGCAAAAGTAGGCCATTCTGAATGTTGGAACCCCCCTCATATCTCAAGAACGGCTGAATCTACAGACTTGAAATTTCGCGTGCAAATAGGCCGTTGGGGGTCATAACGAAAACTGTGCTACAGTAGCTCATATGCGGGTCTGCGTCTGGGTTACGTGACCTACTTTTAACTTCTGCGATCCCGCCTGTGACGCAGACGGAAGTATGAGATGATCCGCGCACTGCCTGACAAACAGTTGCAGCTCAACCACAGTAAGACTGAAGCACTCTGGTATTCGTCCAGTCGACGTCAACATCAGATCCCAACCAGACCCGTTCGAGTTGGCGGCACTTCTGTGCAGCCAGTTGCTGTCGTTCGGAATCTCGGGGTCTTCGTCGACTCTGAGGTGACCATGCGTGCCCATGTGACTGCTACTGTGCGTGCATGTTTTGCTATATTGCGACAGATAGCAGTATTCGACATTCTTTGTCACGTCCAGCCTTGCTGACATTGTTTTGTGCACTTGTTATCCGCAAGCTGGACTACTGTAGTACTGTGTTGGCTGGTGCAGCAGCTGTCCAGCTAAACCGCTTGCAGTCAGTGTTGAATGCCGCCGCTAGGCTGGTTTTCTCAGCAAGGAAGTATGAGCCTACGTCACCACTCCTCTGTGAACTCTACTGGCTTATGCCAGAGCGCATTCAGTTCCGGTTATGTATGTTGATGTATCGCTGTCTTCACGGATCAGCACCGAGCTACCTTGCTGAGACCATCCACCCAGCTTACAGCCATGCAACCCGTCACCTCCGATCTGCCGACACGTCTACACTACTGGTCCCGTCAACACGACGCTCAACACTGGGCGACCATACCTTCCCGGCGGCTGCAGCAAGAGCCTGGAACTCTCTGCCTACTCGTGTCAGGAATGCGCCTACTTTGGTTGCCTTCCGTCAAGAACTGAAAACTGTGCTGTTTAGGGAGTGTTTCCCTGTGGATTGACTCCCGGACACGTTTTGTGTTTCTGCTAAACAGTTGTGGACATATATATTGTGGTTGCTATTTAGTCTGCGAAATGCGACAGTGACATTGTAAGGTGGTCCTGCAGCAGTAATGTGACAGCGCCACCATAATAATATTCATGTATAATAATAATCAATAATAATATTAATAATAATAATATTCACCCTGTGTAGGCTGCCAGGTTGTGAGACAAGGTCTGCTGTGTCTCTTGGATGGATGTCATAAAACGTGGCTAAACCAGCATTTTAGGGTGACAAGTTTGCTGTGTCGCCCTGTGGTAGCAGTTACATTGTGTTTAAATGTACTTTGCACAATACTGCGATTGGCTGGTTGTGTTCTCTGAGGTAGCCCACAGTGTGTCGTCCATCAAACCTTGCTAGTACTAGCCACTCGTATTTGTCTGTAATGTGCACAGAGTCACTGATGTGTGCCGTGGGTATCTGTGAGAAAGCCAAGTTGATTGACGTGACACGCAGACAGGGAACAACTGAGACACTGACTGAGGCGCGGTTGCCTTGCACCAGTCAAGACAAAGACTTGTACCTCTACTACATACTGCGTCAGTTTGCTGGCCGAACGCTGGTGTTTGCTAACAGCAAGGACTGCATTCGTCGTTTGAGCTCTGTCTTTGCTTTGCTGAACTGTCAACCTCTTGTTCTACATTCCGACATGCAGCAGCGACACAGACTCAAGAACCTGGATCGCTTCCGAAGTATGACACTGCCATCTTTTTTTCTGTTTTTGTACACTAGCATTTGTACAACGTGGTCTGTTTGCTAGGGCAGCTCTCTATGTTTCAGGTACATGTGTTTCCTTTGTGTTTGGCAGTCAGCGCCAGTGCCGCCAGTTGCCTGGAAACGCTCGGCACCAAAATGACATTCTCTGTGACAACTTGGATGTAAAAGCTACTTACTCATTGTGTGTGTAGCGTGTTTAATGGTTCAGTAATTGACGAGATATGAGTTAATTAGTTGAGTACGGATATGTGCAGTTTTCAAAGGGTTCTGGAGTGATATCATATTGGTTTTTTGTTTGGTTTCCTGTTTCCATAGAAACAATATTTGATGGGCAGAAATGAAGTTGATTAATGCTACATTAAACTTTTTGTAAGAGTCATGACAGTACCTTCTGCCTGATGAGATGACTCAGTGGAGTAAAGTGGGACGAGGTTTTATGATGTTTGAAGCTTTTATGTCATTGGCATATTGGAATTGCACATTGGGGCCATTTGCCAGATTTAATTGATTCGACTAGCAAATCGAATTGGTAATTTTTGTGGTAATTTTTTTGGTTGTTGTAGAATACTTGTTATATTACTCTTTCTCATTTTGTGCTGATTTAACACAATACAAATATTCACAATTAAGCACAAATAGCTTGGCGTGCAGTATACAACAGCACAGTGTCAGTTACTGGCTTCACAATCGCGAATGAGCTCCGTCATTTATTTGATTAACAAAAGTGTGAGCTGATTGGCTGTACTGAATCAAATTGAATTATTTTCTTCTCTGGCAACTGGGAAGGTATGCAATGTGTTGTTGTATGCTAGTTGCAATGCTGTCAGGTAATGTTAACGGTCTGTTGCTGGCTACTGACATTGCTGCACGTGGACTGGACATTGCTGGGGTGCAGCATGTCATTCACTACCAAGTGCCACGCACCACTGAGGTTCACAATTGCTTTGTTTACTCTCACTGTCTTACTGCTGATATCTGTCGCAGCATGCAGCTGCACATGATGTGTTCAATTCTTTTGTTCTTTTGGTTTTTTGTTTTTTTTTTGTTTTTGTTTTTATTTGTATTGCAGCACGAATGCTGGATTGCACAATATCTGCCACGCAGGACAGTGCATATAACACAAATCATCATATGAACATAACATAACATAACATACGCCTGTTTAGCACAGTAATATACATGCTGCCAAATAGCGGTGCAAGGCTTACTCGGTGCCGTAAATTAACAATTGTACAAACCGAAACAACAATCAGTTCTGTGTGAGAAGTATTAATACTGAGTGTCGTAGTGGTTGGAACTGTCAGCTGTCACATCTCACAGCGCTCTGCATTCTTTTCCTTCTGATGTAGTTGTTTTGTCTACTTGTTCAATGTGTCATCTTGTTGACAATCAAGCTTCTCCAGAACCATCTATCTTCAGTCGCCCTGATAAGCTTCACTGCACTGAACCGTCTCTACTCAAACTTTCTCTGTATTCCCATCTTTGTTGTTCTATTCCATTCTGTCAGATTTTCTAAATCATTCCTTCTTATTGTGTGACCATTACTGTATTGTATATGGCATCATGCCTGATTGTCTGAATGTTGGTCACAATAGATGACCTTTGCTCATCTAGGTTGAGTGAGAGCATGTTTGCTATGGTATGTCTGGGTTTGTATTGTGAGTGTGGTCTGTCATGTTAGAACTATGTACATCGGAGTGGCAGGACGGCTCGGGCAATGACTCAAGGTTTATCAGTAGTGTTTGTGTCGCCTGATGACCTGATTAACTACCGCAAGATAATGAAAGCTCTCAACAGAGGTATGTGGAAGAGTTGGCCTACAATACATGACCACAAGGACAGTCGACACAGTCACATTATTCTAAGTCCGTTGAAAGATTTCGTAACGGTTGTCGCGGGCTGTCGTGGCAGAAAGTCGTTTCCTCGAAACAAATCTGTCCCTGCTTTTGACATCTAGCTTTGTTACTGCATTTTTCTCATTTGTCACTATGCATAGTGTGTCTGTGTGTTTGTCATTATGGAGCTACATTCGATTGCACTGTCTGCAAGTAAAACATATTGCATGTGAGGTGCGACATCTCAGGTGGCAATATAAGATCAATTGCTACATTTTCTAGTTTTAACTTTTATTATATTCACAGGTTTAACTAGTTTAGGCACTTTCGGACTGTTATAACTGGGCAGTATAACTTTTATTGTAATAACAATGATGTCAATAATAGTAGCCCATTTTGTCACATCTTGTCACCTGTCGCAGTAATTGTGCCCAGAATCAATGTCGCGCTTGTCAGTGAACCGGCATTTGTTGTAGCTGAAGATTGTGGCGCCTAGTGATTCCTGGATTTCAGAGTGCTGTATTGCCTGTCGCGCGCTGAGCTTATATAGGCCTCATTGGCAGTGTCTCACTCTATATCTATGCATTCATTTCACATGGGCATGTATTTTTGCACAATTGTTTCTATACAGACATATTCTAGTAGCATGGTAATGATAAGACTAAAGACAAAATCCAAATAAGGACAAGCTGTAAAATCATCTTTCGTTTTTGTCCATCACTTTCCGGTCGTCTCATCTCTGTGACTTTGCAAGGTGTCCTATGTGCATTTTGTGAGCTGCAGAATAGTCCTGCTCTGTTTCCTGGCAACTAAACCAGACCTCGTTATGTTACATTTAGTTTGCACACAGTTAGTTCTGTAGGTTTTTCATTGTATTCTGGTTGCAGATATAAAATATTATTATTAGGCTGCATCGAATGCATGAGATGCAGACTACTTGCTGATGTTCGTGATGTCTGTCTGTCGATGTGTCTTGTCACGGTGCAGCCTTTGCCAAATGCCTTTGGCCTCTTATTATTATTATTACAAAATTACTATAGCACAAATTCACGTGAACTCGTGTCAGAGGCACTGACAGCATTGTGTAATGTGTTACACATTATTTTGAGTTTACATTGTGTTGAAGTGTGTTTGTAACAGTCAGGTGATTGCTACTATTTGATGATGCTGTAATTGTTGTTAATGCCGGCGACGACGTGTTTTGTCTGTGACAGATGATGACCTTGCAGTGTTGCCGGTCGACGTGCACTGTCTGTCAGACTTACAAGCCTGTGTTGACCTGGCACAGAAGATTGACAGAGCTCAACACAGGTGTAACTTCACTGTCCCACGTCTTGTAGAAGAATTTCTTGTGTGGGCTGTGTCTTGTGTTACGTATTAGTGCTTGCTACAGTGCCACCTTGTCTGATCTTCACGCGTGCTTCATCAACGTCTTGTGCAACCTTGTACCACCTGGATGAAGAATGTCCAAGATGATCTGTAATAGGCTAGAGATGCAGCTCAGAATCGATCTCGCTGGAGACTGATGGCTTTGCTATGCAGTGCTACAGTGCTATGCAGTGCACTCATAGAGTGGTGCTGGATGCTACTGTTGGAGTGGATTGTTTTCTCTCGGCTGTCATGTGTTACAGTGTACTGCTGGCCACAGTGCTACTGCATTTGCTTCTCTCCACTAAGAATTCTCAAATGTATCAATTTCAGTACCTGTGTTTAGTAGTGTACACTGCAGAACTGCATCTATGTGCATCGTCTTCTCAGTCGCAGCGCCAGGAAATAGCACTTGGGGGCAAGTGCGGTAGTGAGAGTCTATGATGGGTGTCTGTGGGCCGTGCCCCCAGTGGGGTCCTGGGGAGAAGCCCCTGGTCAGGGGCTCTAGGGGGCAAAGCTAGGTCTCTGTCCAAACAAAGTCAACCATTACCATAGACAGCCAGCAGGAGAAGAAAAATCAAGCAGTAGCACTTGTCGCCAGTTGCTACTCGCAGCTTGCTTGCCTGAAAAATGTAAACCTAGCTGGTAGTTAGGGGGATGAGCCCCATTTTATTGGGGGGGTCTGGAGACCCCCTAACCCATGCATGGCCCGCTACTGTGTCTGAGCTGGAGTTATTGCTGATTAACATTATCCCTATTCCCACAATGTAAATTTTGCATATTTTTGTGAAAAGTTGGCGAAAATGTGATTTTTGTTTACTCTCAGCGAGGGTGCAGTTAGCAAGAAACTTAATGATAGGTGTAAAAATTAGACACGGTGGGTTGACAATTTCATGCATATGCAGCCCCAGCCCCTGTAAGGGCAGGGACACCAAATTTTGCATGTGGGGTGATGTCCCTGTCGTAATTATTGACATCAAGTTTCATGTCATTCTGTTCAGGGGTTTTTGATATCCTGGGTCCATTGACAAGGCTAGTAACCCTTACAGTATAATCACTGCTGTGATGCTCACTAGCCAAGCCAGTACACAGTATTGCTGATAATTCAGGGTACCGGTAGTTGTGTTCTGTGGCAGTTTGCAGTTGTCATTGCAGCATTGTCATTGTCATTGCTCTCTGTAGAAAGTCTGCCACAGATTAGCTTGTGGAGAAGATTATAGCACATGGCAGTATTATTGGCCGATTCATTCAGATATCATCAACCCTCTCTGCCTGTCTCCCATTCAGGAAGCCTTTGTGGCAGGACCTTGCGTGTGTGGACATTAGAAGTCAGTGGAAAGAAAACTGGAAGTTGGCTCAACTTTTCCCTAGTGGATGACCCCACAATTCGGCAACCAGGTCCTGGTCCATGTTTACTGCTTAGCACTTAACCATTTTTGGACTGCACAGGTTCACTTAGCGCCTGTAAGAAGAAATACAATCAGGCAGCTACTGATTTGTGTCCTTGTGGTGAAAAGCAAACGATGTTGCCGCACAAAGTTAAATGGAGGCTTGTCTCAACAACACTCTGCTGATGATGAAGCTGTTGCTTGGCTGATCAGCTATTGCTCCTAGTGCACACGCTACAAGATTGCAGCAATCTTGGCTCTCTGACAGACTTGTGACAGTGTTGACTTACAAGATGCTCGTCTCACTGCAAATGTTGAAATGTTTGTTCTGATTGTGACAGAGATGACATGACGCTTTGCATATGCAGCTGCTTGCGTATTTAGAAATTTGGTTTTTGTGCACGTCATATCGATAGTTGTCCACCCAGATTTACCAAGGCGCCTAAATCAGTGCATTGACATTGAATTAATGCTGCCTGTTGAATTGCAGAACTAAGAAGCAAAATGCAGACAGAAGATGGCTTGAGCAAGCTGCCAGTGATATGGACATTGAACTCGATCACGACATGCTGTATCCATGATTCTAAGAATGATCAGGTCCATGGGTCAGTGGTCGGGTGCTGTGTGTAGTCAAGGTCATAAAATGCAGCTAAACAAGTGTTTTTGCATTTTTCTTTGTATTAGTTTTTTACTTGCGTGCCAGCTATGCTGTGAGCAGGTATTGTTATTGGCGGTGTCTGTCTGTGCGTCTGTGCATCTGTCTATCTACACAAAATCTTGAAAACTATTGGTCAGAAGCTGATTAACTTGATAGGAATATATCCCATGGTCAACGCTAGAAGTGGTTGGAAGTTGGTGATATTTGAGTTTTGACTGTGACATTGAGAGCTGTGTTTGTCATTTTCCAGTTCACGCTATACCAGTGCCGTCCAACGTTTTTGGGTACGTGAGCCACTTTTGTATCTGCCACAACCATCAAGCAGTGTGAAAAATTGTAATTTTATGCTAATTTTGTGAAAACTTGCATAGGCCTACCGCAAGCAAATGCAATACTTATAAAGAGAAACATTTAGATGACTGTTACATTGTATAGGCCTGGTTTTAGTGGTGATCAACCACAACCACCATCAGCTGTGGTTAAGGCTGTTAAATCAACACATTAACAAGCGTTAAAGAAAGAAGATCGATTTTCTACAATAGCTATCGACAATTCTGGAATCTGGAAAGTGTGTAAGATCAGACTTCACTGGCAGATAGCCTAAACGAATCCAGCTCCAGCAAATGTAAGAACTTCTTTAAGCATAGTGGACACTGGGCAGCATTTTAAAATTTACATTAAATCTGTTCAAGTGAGTGTCTTACTTGTCTTACAGGAAAACCGTCACCATCATCAGCAGCAAGCTACGAGAGCATCGAACGTTGGCATACGAGATTTCTCCATTGTGATCGAATGCTTGCACAGTCAAGGACCTAACTGAAGACGAGGTTCAGCTGTGAGAGGTCACTGAGAATGTTTGAGAGGGACGTCGCTAGGTGTCTGGAACAGGATCAGTCAACAAGTGTCGAGTGTCAGTATGAGTGTCCATGCAGGCAACA
>Ga0126335_1002702_pt1 | contig 10757 bp, 8 predicted proteins | sample OlaspJWI45metaG_FD_108409 | JGI IMG/M metagenome (GOLD analysis project Ga0126335, IMG submission 108409) | Marine gutless worms symbiont microbial communities from Oahu, Hawaii - Olavius sp. 1 OAHU.JWI-45 metaG | ecosystem: Host-associated > Annelida > Digestive system > Unclassified | place... | reverse complement strand
TTGTATTGTATGTGGCCGTGCTTCCTAGTCTGCAGTTTTTGACTGTCACGAAAACTGTAACGAAATGCTGCCTTTCGCGAAGCGAAAGTCTGAAAGTCTGGCTGTCACGAAGTGATGTTTAACCTCCCACTCGACACTTTATACATCACGAAATGGTGTTTAACGTTTCACTCAACACTTTATACATGCACGTCTTTTAATGAGCTTCGCTCTCCTGGCTGCGCCCGGAGTTTAGGTTTCCTAATGGGTTATTCTTTAGAGAGAGAACGAGCCCAAGCAGGCAAGGCATAGGCCTACAGTATGCGCGTAACAATAACGGCCTGAAAACATTGTGGAGGTACTTCGTGGCTAACCTCTAGTTCTGAAGTCTTTTCATAACGAAAGCTCTCTGACTACACAGTGAGAGTATGTAATCAACAAGCCCTTAAGTTATCAGGATCCAGATTCCCAACAGCTTTACACTTGTAACAAGCTCAATACCATTAACAGATGGAAACATGTGGAGTCGCTTGGACTTGGTCGCCGAAATACTATTCTGTCTGCTAACACTCGTTGTGGTTGTTTGTATGTTTGATGACTATAGCTCTGCGATGACGACGATGTTGATAAACAGTCAAATGATAATGTTGATGGTGGTGATGATGATGCTAGTCAACGCTATGCCATATCAGAAAATGTCAGACATACAACCAGTGCCGCCATCTTCTGGACAGCCGAGTGTCCGGACTCACCTAAGTGCTGGAGACAAGAAAGACGTAATTCTGAGCACTGGAGTGCATGACTCAGTCGCTGAGCTTTCAGCTGCTGACTCTCTCGAGGTCACTATTGCAACCTCACTCATTGGCGTTACTTCACTTTGTCACTTTGTAACTGATTCGTTCTAGGTAACGTTAACGTCAAAAAGTTCGCAAAGTTTGCGAGTAAAACTGTCGGAAAAAGGTAATTTTGTTAAAACTGCCAGGAAAGTTTGTTATTCTAAAGACATTGCCCCTGGATCACCATCAGACGGCTTACTACTCGTATTTTCTCGAATTACTATAGGCCTACGCTAGCCCTTGCACGAAATTATCTGGAGATATTTTCTCTGCTTTCGTGTTATTTGATGTTTTTATAATTTAAATATGACATGACTTTTTTGTGACTTTAGTTATTAAAAATTACAAATTAGCTGATTATTTTAGAAGTTGTATTTTATTTTTATATATTTTTGGTTTGTTCGCATTTAGGCAAGTGCAAGGCGCGACACTAGTCAAGATGATAAAAAAGATAAACCTATGATACACAGCAATGACAAGAAAGATGGCAGAGATGGTGCCGATAATGACGACGAGGATGACATTTATTTCATCATCAGAAAAACCAACAACAAGATCGACCGCAAGAAACAAGTGAGTCGACGTCGCCGAGCAGCTAAGACTGCTAAAAAAAAGAAAGAGAAGGAAAAAAAGGAAAAAAAGGGAAAAAAGGGGAAGAAGGAGGAAGAGGTAGAGGACGAAGAAAAAACAAAACGCCAGAATTCTTCAGCCAAGACCAATGTGACACCGAAGGCTCTTTCCGCAGAACAGAAGAACAAAATCAAAGAAGAGGAGGAAGAGGAAGAGGAAGATGAAGTAAAAACAGAGGAAAAGAGAGACTACGGTGATTATGATGACAAAAAGAAGAGAGACGATGACGATGATGATGACGATGACGACGACGATGACGACGAACGACAAAAGCGAGACGACGACAATGAAAAACGACAGAAACGAGACGACGACGACGATGACGACGACGACGACGACGACGATGAAAAACGACAGAAACGAGACGACGACGACGACGACGATGACGACGACGATGACGATGAAGAACGACAGAAACGAGACGACGATGACGACGATGACAGAATACGACGTGATGATGACGATGATGACGACGACGACGATGACGACGACGAGGAAATAGAAGAAACGAGACGATCTCTACACTACGACGACTCAGATGACATAGACAGAAGATCGATCAGGGACGATGAAAACGATGAGGGGGAACGAAACGTCAGAGCTGGGAATACTGGTTATCTGCGTCACCGACGAACATTCGACGAAGATGAGTTTCGTTCAGCCCGAGATGACGACGACGATGATGACGACGACGATGACGATGACGTTAATGACGACGTAAAGGTGGGTTAACATTTGTCTGATTTGCTTTTTTAAATTAGTTTTTAGAAACATTTTATCATAAACTAATCTCCATTTTATGTGTAGTTTTATTTTAATGGAACTTATAGCTGGCCCGCCCGTTGTCCGCATGTCACATGCGAATATCTCCGAAACTAAGTGTCACAGAGCTATGACTACTATTACCTGGAATACGAGATCTGGATTTTTGATTCAGAATCTGCCGTCAGATTCACAACAGAGTTTAATTTCGCCAACTCAGCGTTTCTGTAGCCAGTCAGCATTCACTCTGTTACATGAAGTGACTGCCGATAACAAACCAATCATACTATCGAGAAGAAAAAATATTCACTCTGTTACATGAGAATGGTACATTGTTTCTCTTTTTCTTACTTGTGAGCGGTTGGCTGTACAGTATGTATGACTGGATACTACAGAAGAGACTGATCGACGATGACGCGGCGGACAGCAACAAGATGGAGCGCGACAGTGTCGTGGCGCAGTCGTCAGAATCTCAGTCAAATGATAAGAGAGAGACGGACAGCGACGTCAAGCAAGTCGAACGTGACGCTGCTGCTGAGACGGTTGCCAAGGACGACGCCAAGCGTCATCTACGTCGACATGATACGGGTGACGAGCTTGACGACAAGAAAGTAGCGAAGCGTTGTGTTGCAGGAGACAAAAACTGCAAACGTCGACGTCGTCTTCGGCGTCGTCGAGATGTCGCCAACCAGCGGCAGCAGCAACAGCAGCTCCAACAACGTCGTGAGGTAGCTTTTGTATTATTTTTCATTTTTATTTTTGCTTTTCTTAGTCGAATTAAAATTATAAAATAACAATAACACTAAAACAATAGCCACGTTACTAAGTCGGAGTAAACTTGCAAATTTAAAGGAGTCAAAGGACACCGTCGAACCTTCCGCAAATTAATTAATTTCAAAGCATTCACACTACAAAACGTGATATTGATTATCTGACTCGCTCTGTGAATTGAACCCAGGCCGTGTTCAAGTCTAGCGCGCACGGTGCTGAGCTGCGGGGACAAGTCTTGCTTCTGTCTAACGACAATAGTATATATTGTTCGTAATAATTACAGTAGTGATAATGATAATGATAATGATAATGATAATGATGATGATGATGATGATGGAACAAATTGAGCAGATGGAGAAGCCACTGGCATCAACCGATGACAAGGCAGATGCGGATGATGATGCTAAGGCCAAGCGAGATGATAAAGCTCGACTCGATCAGTTACTGCAGAAACTTCTCACAACTCCATAAGTAATCTCTGCTTGTTTATAAATGTCTTCTAATTACAGCGGTTGTGATTGATGTACCAAAACCAGCTTGCATTTCTCTTGAATTTAGTTGTGTATGGTCTTGCATCTACTCTCGTCATCTCCAACTTATAAGTAACTAGCTGCGTACTCACTTAGACTTTACTCAGACTCTCACTCTCACTCTTACTGCTGCTGGAGTATTGGGCGACGAGGCTTTTCCACCGACTCCGATCACAGATCACTCTGCGAACACCACTCCAGCGGACTCTCTTCTCCTCTCCTGCAAATCTTCCTGGAATGTTTTGAGTTTGTCGCTAAGTTTTGTTCGGACGTCTTCTCGCCTCTATAAGGTGCTCCTGCACAGTCACGCTTGTCGGTCTATCTGGTGGTAGCTGTAGTATATGCCAGTGTCAGACTTCTCTGACAATGTTCAATAGGTCTTCTATCCCAGCTGTGTACTCGTAAGTGTTAAAAAAGTAGGAGAAAAAAGCGGAAAACGTAAGAGGTGAAAGAAAACAGACGAAACAAAAAAAATAGAAAAGGGAAGAAAAACTTTGCCTTATAGTAGTTTGTAACAGCTGATGCCTATGTTAAGTAGAGGGGCAAGAAAGAAAAGAGCGGGAAAGGAGAAGAGTAACTTGTAGGCCTAATATTTCCGTACAATCGGCGAGAAATTTCGAGTGCCATTATATTATCATTCCGGCATTTTCTTGATTCCTATACAGTAAACCTCATCACAATCATTCACTCTGAAAGTTCTGGTTCGGCCTCTATTCATAATGAAAGTATAGTAGGCTACTGTTTAAGTGGATAATTTTTAAGCCACATGCGGACTATTGCGACCGATTGTCCTGTAGCGTAATGTGTCTGTATGTCTGTAACGCTTCTGATCCCTGCATAAACGGCTGCACAGATTGAGGTCTTGTTTGAGTGAGGACTCCTGGGTGCCCAAGGAACATTGTATTAGACGGGGGTCCAGACTTCTCCCACGGATTCGATGCGGCCTTGTGACTACTTGTGAAACTTGTTGTTGTTTTGTGTTCGTTTGACAGAAGTCAAGTCGCGACTGATCCTTCACAATTACGCCTGCATACAAACATCATAACTGACAGTGTTTTGTTTACAAACTCGTTTTTGTTAACTCGTTTTTGGCCTTTGGGCTACACAGGTAATGTACGTAATATCAAACATTTCGTCACAGACTTGTTGACTGACTTTTGCAGTGTAGATTACAAATACAATATCGTTTGATTGTCTTTGGTATTTGAGCTTTTGTTATGTTTAGAACCAATCGTTGAAGTGGTTTACAGTCACTTGGCCCCAAGTCAACTCGGCCCCAAGACTAGCCTAACCCTGGCCCTAAACTTAAGCTCTAACCCTCAATCCAACCCTAATCCTAACTCTTACCCTTGTGCTAATTCTAACGCTAACACTTACCCTAACTCTGCTGAGTTGACTTGGCGACAAGTTGACTGCCACCCGTCGAGGTTATGTGAGAGATTTTTTTCGTCATTATGCACCGGGACCGTAGCCTACCTATACGCTGTACGCGTTAGTAATTCATGGCAGATGGCGAAAACTAAACGTCGTTTCCGCCTACGTTGTGCTGCGCGTCGCCTGTAGGTGAAAGCGAAGCCTTACGGTACAAGTTTTTTTGCCGCTAAAGTACTCGACTAGCCACATACTGCTAGCATAATATCTACTAGACCATCGTGTCTTCTCCGTCATAGGATGTGGTGCCAAATACTCAGTCAGAAGTTGCAATACGTTTTACGGTGTAAATTTATACAAACGCTCCAATGCACTGCTATAGTTTTAGTTTTAGCCCAAATGCCATAGTTTAATCATACAGATTCACAATATATAGTCATGTCTGAATTTCAGTTATAACTTGTGGGTAACTTGTTAACAGTCATGTGTTTTCTAGGCCAACTATTTGTGAAGTGACTGCCGATAACAAACCAATCATACTATCGAGAAGAAAAAAATATAAGTATATTCTAAATGTCCCAACAGAAAATACTAAAGGCATTAAAGGCAAAACAATACGTTCAACTTCATATCTTCCACACTCTCCTCTCAAAAAACAACGCCCGAGCAGTAAAGATTAAGTCATTGTACTCAGTTGTATTATTTGTTTACTATCACTTTGGTTACCAATAAACGTATTCCATTCCATTCTATTCTATTGATTTTATGTGGGACAAGGGAGAATGTTATCATACCGGGTAACTATTTGCGTCGCATTGTCTATGTCCACGACCACTGTGTTCAGTCAGGCTGCATAGTTAACGACTGCAATGTTTGCTCTAAATCAATATTATTTTATCTTGTCTCAAGTTCGTTTCTTTCAAAAGTATTACAAAATTCACCCACATTTTTGTGTAATCCTATACACGTAGACAAACTAATCAAACCGATACGTAAGCCGTTTGCTGTAATACCTTGACACAGTTGTTGGCAATCGTAAGTGGAGAGGAAAGTGGAGGTGAAGGGCAGTGATCGACTGGGACTATACGGGCCAGTGGGTATATTCGGTGGTCATCAGCCGACTGAGCCACGTTAGTCCTCGTCGCTCATTCTGCTTTAACATGCTTGCTATCCGTTGTAGTTGAGTCGTGGTCGTAACTGTCTGATGACCGTCTGAACTTCAGATTCCATGTAAACGTACGAGTTGAACGACGATAATCGAGCCGAGCTGTAAACAGTGTAGCGGGGTAACAGAATTAGGGAGGTTAGGCACCATCGATTGTCAGTTTGCAAAACGATGCCGGGGTTGTGGCCAGCCGATCTGTTTATCCTTGCCCTCTACAGTATACGTGACTTTAAGTCCGCTTCTTTCCATGCACGGAAAACTATGGTCCTCTTTTTATACAGCTATAATGTTGAGCGGGGTGTGGTGTGAGATGAGGAGCTGTTTTCGAGTTGAACGATTTAATTTTTTTTTGTATTTTAGATCCTGTGCTGAGTTTCACGATTAGTACGACTGCAGCATCATTTTAAGGAAGGCTTCTTTGAAACTTTAAAACCAGGTGTAAAATCGCACTACAGTGTATAGCAGAAAGATTCTTGGATGACTGCATTAGCACTCGCTATTTCCCCGGAAACGCAAAACAGGTAAGCAATGATAATGACAAAGTTAACCATTTTGCCTCCATTTAAGTCTACACTTTAAACCATCATGGAAACTAGTTCATTTTAGATTAGGTCATCAACAAAAGACACTTGCATGCAGGTTTGGAAGCCCAATAGATCGTAATTCGTAAGCTACTACATGTATAGAATAATACAAGTTTTTTTTAAAAATATGTAATAAGTTATAAAGAAACTATTGCAACGAAATGATGCACTTATATCATTAAATGACAATTATTTACTCAAAATACGTAGGCCTACACGTAAAAATCGGGCATATGCATTTTAAAAACATTAAAATATTTTAACTTTATATAAGCAATTTTTGATATAAAATCACGTTTATATCGTGTATTTCTTCAAACGAAATTTGACAGGAATAAGTGGGCAGTAAAACCATTGATCTGTGTGGCTTTAAGTAAAAAATACTAAAAAAATCATCAAGTTTTACGAAGTTTTAAACTCTTATTAACAAATTTCATTTTAAAGTTATGCAGTCTGGATGTTAACATTTTGCTTTCGGTCTTTTATAGCTTATTGCCTGTGCAACTAACACTACGGTATTGTTCGCAAAATAAATACAGTTAAAAGCGGTTTTGCTGTATTGTGTGGCAGTAATGATTTCTTATTCTTTAAGCAGTGTAAGCTACAGCTTTTAACGCGGTTTGAATTAAATTGCGTACGTCAAATTACATTGCTATTGGAGAAATTTCGGTGAAGTTATACTTAGCAGTGACACGTATTTCCTAAGAAACTCAATTGCCGAACTTCCATGGTAGACCGTCGCGCTGTTTTGCAAACTTTCTAGACAATACTAGTAGGCAATACCTTCGCGATCTTCTCTGCCGAAAATTATCTATAAACGGCTTGTTTTGGCAAAGTTATGGCAAAAATCGCAGGTCCGGTTTTTTTGCGACACTCGGTGTATGAATATAGCCTAACAAATAACCACTTCACTTAATTAATGTTGCTACTACAAAGTAGGCCTAAGATCTCGCCACAGTAAATTATTACACCACAACGTAAAAACAAAAAAAAACATGCATAACTGTTAGTGTCGTCAACAACAGACAAAAATCATCCGTAACACATGCTGAAGTTCAAAATGTTCACTTCGCCGCGACGAGCCTTGACGCATGCTGAGACGGCGGCTGATCGTGGTGACTGCACGAGATCGTAAACAGCAATAACATTTTTGATAGTCCGTGAACTCGGTGACTGCGGCGATGTCCACTGCGACACAGCGATCAACTACGCAAATTTGTCAATTTTCTGAACTAAATAATTCAATTTAGCGATGATGCGAAACTACAAACATAGGCTAGGCCTAAATGGCTAATATCCATGCAGGTATGTTAAAGTTATGTACAAAATACTGTTGGTTCTTTTATCTGGAAAAATGTGTAGGTAGGCTAAGCCTAGTTGTCTCGAAATAATCAGTCAGCACAGAAGAGCAAACGATGCATTATGGAACATTTCTGAGTGAACTGACGAGTTACAACGTGTCAACGTACGTGATGGAATAACATGTCGCCCAGCCTTCCTTCACACGACAGTATACGCGTCTAGCCCGAGATTCTATAATCGAAAAATAGGTCTGAGTCTGTTCCTTTGTGCCTGATATTGCGAAGTTGACGTGAGTTGTGCAACGAGCGTCCAAGATCGCCAGTCCACCATTCCCATTCCATCGTTCGACTGAGCGAATCTGTGTTCATCACGTGACGCGTATAGAAATTTGCGTCATTGCACGGCCGGAAAGATGTGTCACTCACTCGCCTGTGCCACATTACATGAACTTGGCGCCAGATGCGCAGCACGAACTGCCACGAGTTGTGGAACAACTAACATCCGCTCATTCACATAGGCCTATAAATTGTAGATACGCTCTGGTCTGACTGTGCATTCGCCGAAATTCGCGTGCATCATTGTATCTTCTGCTACACAGTCTTCTTGCGTTGCGTCGTCGTCGTTTTAGTGAGACGCAGATCTGCCGACTAACGGATGAAAAACTATATCTCCATTGGCTTTATAGATGGAATGGCGGACTACTAGCGGATTGCAGTTTAACGCTCTGCGTCCTCTGCACGAAGCTTGCCAGCTATCGGTATTTGTCCATGTTTATACAGTGGGGAATTCCGATATCGGCGTCGACCAATCAGAGCGTTAGTTGCTCAGCAATGTTACTCGAAGTTGACGCTGTTGTGTCATTCACAAAACCGTAAAACATTCCCTATTCTTTTTCTCGATCTTCCGCATTCTCAACTTCGCCGTGTGCGGCCGTATAGGAGTTGCACTGGAAGAGTCAACCCGCTCCGTTTCCTGACCTGATGTCGTAAAAAGCGACCATAAACAATAGTTTCGTTAAGTGTTACTTTTGCTTGTGTATTTTACATGCATCTAGGGCTGGTTATTTATACAGGGTGGCCCAAAAAACTGCACATTTCCATTTGCTTGATGTTAAATTGATATAGCTTTGTGAAATCTCAACCAAATTTTATAATTTTTGGCAGACTTACGCCTGAATAGATTCCCAACAAAACAATGCATATGTCCACAGCATCTATTGCGCTTTCCTATACTACATTGTAGAAATAATATTGTCCGTTTTCTGTGCTGTCTCAAGATGAAATTTGCTCATGAATTATTTTGGCAAACAACTAGGCCTAAATTGTGTCAATGGCACGAAACTGTACTGATCAGTTTACAAGCATTCCAAGCAATGTTCAATATGTCCTCCTCTCAGCCAAAAATTATGAAATTCAGTTGAAATTTCACAAAGCTAGGCCTTATATCAATTTAGCATTAAGCAAATGGAAATGTGCAGATTTTTGGGCCACCCTGTATACGGCGTGGGCCAAATTAAACGAGGCCACGCATTTCAGCTAATAACTTTAAAAGTGCTGCTCGGATCTGTACTATTTTCGACAGAAAACAAGGCCATTTAATTCTTAACATGACAACATAACCTAGCTGCATATATTAATTATGCAAAATAAAGTGGCACCATCCGATGAATGAAAGGCACAGTAATAAATAACGATCGGCCATCGTCTTTCGTTATGTTGATCAAAGCTCTAAAAGTAAAAAAATCACAGTTAATTTAACAAATAACAACGTCTGATATCATTGTGAGGTAGTTAATTACTACCATCACTGGTGTCAGAAATTTCAGTAAGTAAAAACGTTTGTTTTTTTGTACGGTTTAATGAGAGCAGAGAATGTTTTCATTGTCATTTTCATTCGCTAGATGGCGCCGTGGCATTTCTTAAATTAATAGTTAAACATGACATATTTTGACTAAGAACGAAATGATGTTGAAGTTTGCTAAGAGTGGTTTAGATCTGATTAGTATATCTAGAGTTATACAAACTATTGAAGTAAGTGGCCCCATTTAATTTGGCCCACCCTGTAAATTGTGTTACATAGTTTGAGCCTTTGGTGCATGTGTTACTTTGATGTTGATTATAAGTACCTCAACAGTGCAATCGACTTTCTGGAAAGACTCGTTTCCCAGATGACTTATTATATGTGTCGAGTGGGACGTAAAACCTTTCTTACTCATAGGCTTACTCCCATTCTCAATGTCTAGTTAATGTCACATGGCAAATGCTAGGAAACCCGTAAAACCAGGACTAATGTCAAAGACTCAAAGACTCAAAGACTCAAACTAAGTTATGAGGAAAATGCACATAGAATGGACTATGACCAAGGCAAAGCGCTGCCAGTCCATTAACGCTTAGATACAACAGAATGTAGGCCTAATTAAGGTAGACTAAAAGTGAGACGAAGAGGCGCTAGGTGTGTCCTCACCGCTGAGGATACTTGATATCAATTGAAATCTCATCACAGGTAGGAAGGCACGCGTTGTCCAGGTATCACACAGGTATACCTGCACACCCACGCGTTTATTTACGAACGAAATGAACCTGTGCAGCAGCTGTGCGGTGGGACAATATGTTCTCTTCCGTTGTACAGTTACACGGTGGGGTGTTGTCCCCTATGTGGTTTACTGTGACTGTGAATGACATAACCTATTAGGGAACCTAAACTTCGAGCGCTCGCCCGGAGAGCGGAGCTCATTCGAAGCGACGTAGAGATGAGAGGACACATGAATCAACGCGCTGGAATACGGTGGAAGGCTATGGTTGTATTCCGTGTCATTCAGGTGGTTGAC
>Ga0126335_1002701_pt1 | contig 10759 bp, 7 predicted proteins | sample OlaspJWI45metaG_FD_108409 | JGI IMG/M metagenome (GOLD analysis project Ga0126335, IMG submission 108409) | Marine gutless worms symbiont microbial communities from Oahu, Hawaii - Olavius sp. 1 OAHU.JWI-45 metaG | ecosystem: Host-associated > Annelida > Digestive system > Unclassified | place... | reverse complement strand
TAGATGCTGCCGAAGGTCGGCGAAATAGACTGTCCAGGCGGATTCGACAATCTGAATCTGCAAATCTACCTTGGTCTTGGGCTCGTCGACAAACGGCCTACGCTCGCTTCTATCGCCACGAAGGAATAATGACATGCCCTATAGACTCTCTTCGCTAGCTCCAAATTCGTTACGAATCGCAGTCATTGCCGAGACTGGGCCAACCGGCCATCTCCACTACGACGGCATGGCGGCCATCTCTTCTGTCCAGAAGACAAAGACGAATTGGACTTTTCGGAACCTGCAATGCTCTTTTATGCCCAAGAGTCATCCACCTGAATGGCACGGAATACAACCATAGCCTACACCGTATTTCAGCGCGTTGATTCATGTGTCCTCTCATCTCTACGTCGCTTCGAATGAGCTCCGCTCTCCGGGCGAGCGCCCGGCATTTAGGTACCCTAATGGGTTATATGTCACTCAGCTGCATCAAACGTGTATAATAACACTTTTTACTAAAATGTAAACAGCTATAAACGAGATTTTGTAATATTGACGTCGATGTGTTATCCACCCCTGTAGAACATCGTCAGTAAAATAACGGTCAAAATTAATAGGAGCGGCAGATGACTGAACAGTGTGTGCAGGCTTTCTTTGTTCATCGGGTTGCCAAACACACAAACGTTTACTGAACGAAAACTGATAACCAGCCTTAAAGAGTTAAATATTAAAACGTTATACATCTACAGCTGCATGGCTGCCGGGTGACAGACTTATAGGAATACATGGTATAGGCCAGCAGGTCGTGATTTTAGTGAATGCTAAAATATGTAAACTCAACACTCATTAACTCATCTGCATAGTTGGTCAATAGAACTATTACCGTAACGTAGCCCTACATAGAATTAAAACAACGTCTACTGCATTTGCTGACACTTTTAACCAAATTTCTGCCTGATAAAGAAGGAAAGGTAAGGGACACTTGATATATGAATCAACCTCATCACAGAAGCGCTGATGTGTACTTTAGTTATAGGTCTCTGGCTTGACGAGTTTATTGAGTCGTGTACTTCTGGCAATTTTATTGCAGATTTACAACAAATTTAGGCTTGTTTCTATTGAGCAGACTGGACAACCTGGAGCCTCAGGCGCTTTGTGGCTTTCGACACAATGTCCTGCAACACACCAAGATAGATTGCCGCACGTCGTACCCTCGAACGCTCTCTGTTCTACCGCGGCGTAACACTGACCCAGTGTAGGAACCCAACACTGCATCTCACGACAGATACTGCCGTCTCTAGATCCACCCTGCAGACGACCATCACATACAATAGCATTACACCAGGACGTTCTAGGGTGCGTCACTAGGCTATTTTATCATAAGATTTAGTTGGGACGCCCATGATTACTGCAAGCATTTCGGCTTTGCTTCGTTTACCAGCTGAACGTTGCCCCGCTCAGAACAACTGGCAGCTATTGTTGTATGACACACGGTAAGACTTTGAAATATAAACATTTGATTAAATAGTTTAGGTTCAATCTATTTGAATTGCGACTTACTGATAAACTGCAATTACACAATGTTCTAAGTTGTTAGTTTATATGTTGTATAAAAGTTACGAAACTCAACACACCGCACAGTAGAATGACTGTGAGCCATAGATGGTCTGACACTGTCTGTCGACACTATAGCGCTGTCCCGGCTCATCAGTGATGTTCATTGCTACGTCATTAGGTACGTTCAACATACAGTTGCGGTTAGTTCTGAACAAACAGCAACAGTAGATTTTACCGAGTGAATCACGACAAAGTCCTGATACGAAGCCTACGATATGCAGACAAGTAAGATGTATTCAAAAGCTATTGAATAGCCAGCTTGGTCTAAGCATATCGTGAAAATAAAGAAATAATGAGAGAATAAAATTAAAGCACACAAATTCGAATCTGAGCTTCCTAAGTCCCAGCGCCTCAAAGAATGTCATCATTTGCCAAATGTGAACAAACAGTAGCCTTTTAACTGCGCGACAGCTATGCTGCGAGCAGGTATTGCTTTTGGCGGCGTCTGTCTGTCTGTGCATCTGTGTGTCCACACAAAATCTCGAAAATTACTGATCCTGAAATTGATGTAACTTGTTAGGAATATTCGCCATGGTAAACGCTAAAAGTGGTTAGAAGTTGGTGAGATTCCACCTTGAGAGTTATTTTCGCATTTTTATATTCATCTTTATTCACCATGAAGGTAGCACCAAAAATATAGAAAATATTTACACAAACGAACACTTAACTAACTCATTATATTTGTAATAGTCGAACATATGCCATCCATCGTCATAAGTTTTGAATGCCTTAACCTAGCAACTTCGTTTTCGTTGTGAAGCTACATTTTCTGAACATCTAGGTCACCTACGAGTTTCAAGGTCATCGGGTTAATATCAAGGTCACGACAGCGAAAAAGCGGCCGCACACAGACACAGATTAATTGAACTTGAACCAAAGAATATCAACATTTTTGGACACCGCTAGTCGTCTACATATGGCTACCATTCCCATGTGCCAAAAGCCAATGATTAGAAGAAACATTTATGCAGTATACGTACGCAGTCAGGTCAGCAAGGTGGTCACGGAAGTACTGTACTGAACAGCGAGAGAAGCTAAACGGGTTGTTGAATGTAGCATTGGTGAGCCGCAGTGGCCCCTTAGACATGACGTGTTGGTGAGAGCTGTTACAGTCGTTGCCATAGCCATCATGATCTGCTCCGATACTGCACGCAGTACACAACAGCGTATGCACGCTAGACACTACCGGTACTACTACTAATAATAATAATAAACAGATTTGTATAGCGCCCGTAAGGTCGTAACTTCAGAGGCGCTACTGTACAATTATGCCCGATGCCACGGTCAGCATTTAGAAATGACGAGCCACAATCACGCTCGTGTATCTGAAAGTTCCTAGCATTGATGTTTGATCGGGGGGGGGGGCGTGCATGCCGTACGTCCAATCGACAGGCGGCGGCATATGACAGGGCGGGCCAACAACGGCGTTTGTATTATTACTGCACCACGGCAGTTTCAGCGACATCTGATACCGCTGTCCAGGGTGTCCCATAGAGCGGGAGGGACGAAGGCAGTGGTGGAACCTATTGACGCGCGTGTAGCGCAGTGCAAGAATTGTCACAATCTCTCTGCGTGATGTTTTTTAAACCCGCGTACAGACACTCACATACAAAGACAAATACTCAAATTATAGCCCAGTCTACTAGGTCGATGTCTTGTACAATACGCAGTAAAATAAACAAGCCTATAAATGTTAAATGATCCGCCCCACGCGCTGCTAAACACACCCACCGCCACTACACCGCACCCTTCCCCCGTGGGACGAAGCGTCTATTTGGACTTCAAAGGCGTGGGACGAAGTATCATACGCGGTCGGTCCTCCACTGCCCCATGCACGCAGGGCAGATGTCACTGAAACAGCAGAGGATGGTGCAGTAATAATAATAAACTTGTTGACGTCGTCGGTCGTTGTCGTTGGATCACCCTATCATATGCCGCTGCCTTAGCAGTCAATTGGCCGTCGCACGCACGGCACCACACCCCCGAATCAAACATCGACGCTGGACACTTTTATATAAATGTTCACAATACTGGTTGACTTATGCTTTGCATAGGGCCTATTTTGTAATTTCTATGCCAGTGTATGATTGACCACTGCATGTGTTCGTTGTTTGTTTTCCATTTGTTTGATTATTGAATGGATGTACTTTCTTGTACTGTAATGCAAATGCGTCTGACGCTTGTGCAATAAAGATTACTTACTTACTAACTTAACTGAGAAGCGCATTTTTTCAACGTTGATCAATGCATCAGGCATATTTTGTTTTGTTATTATCGCTAAAAAGGTAAAATAAATTACACAATTAAGCAATTGTACTCAAGAGTACAGTTTGCTTTCGTACAGCTCACTGTTTTTTCAGCGTACTACATGTTAACTTATATCGAACAATAAACAGACAACAGTAGACAGAATAGAACGCAGACTTGTGGCCAAGCTCGTGCGCGGCAGTCTGTATATCTGCATATTCTCCGGCTTCATGGTTGATGGCTGTACGACGTGCGCTGTCGCAGATACCTTTTATGTTTGCCAACCCTAGACACAGACACAGCAGCTGCCAGTAGATCATTATACTGCAAAATTAAATTTTGCATTTAATGTCCCAATTTTTCCTGAGTTTGACGCCTTCACTAAATGTTATTTCTTCTGGCTCATGCACACAGTCACAGCACACCGCAGTAAAAACATTAAAATAAAAACTAAAAATGACGTTTGTTTTTATTTTGTCGTGTAGCATTTAACAAATTGAAAAGAAGGCACAATCAGTTGCATGCAAATACTACACACCTGAGAAATACACCTTTGTTGGGTCGCTTTCTGAAGCATATCGGAAAAACGAGTACCTGCAACACAAGCAAATACAAAAATGTTACCACATTATCAGGTCTCCCCCTTGACCATTGATAGATTGATATACACGGTGGGCCAAATTAAATGGGGCCACGCATTTAAGCTAATAACTTCAGAAGCGCTGCTTGTATCTTCACTATTTTTGGAAGAAAGCAAGGCCATTTAATTCTTAACATGACAACATAACCTGCATACATTAATTATGCAAAATAGGCGCCATCTGGTAAATTAAAGTCATGGTAATAAATAACGATCGGCCATCGTCTTTCGTTATGTTGATCAAAGTTCTAAAAAGTACAAAAAATCAGTTAATTTAACAACTAACAACAATGAATGACATCACTGTGAAGTAGTTAATTACTATCATCACTGGTGTCAAAAATTTACGAACGTTCGTTTGTTTTTTGTATGTTTTAACGACGGCATGGAATGTCTGCATGCTTTTTTCATTCGCTAGATGGCGCCGCAAATTTTTTAAATTAATAGCTAAATATGACGGATTCTGATTAAGCATGCAATGATGTTGAAGGTTGCCAAGAGTGGTTTAGATCTGATCAGTTTATCTAGAGTTACAAGCTATTGAAATTGAGTGGCCCGTTTAATTTGGCCCACCCTGTACTGTTATGAGATGAAAATAAATATCGTCGTTTTCATCTAGAAATAGCCAACAGTTACATATTATAAACAGATCGAAGACACCATTTTGAATAAACTTCAGTCTTCTTGCATTGCACTGGAATGATTTTGTTCAGTGGGAATCAGTGCGCAAATCACATTTATTCCAAGCATTTAAAGACTGAAATGGCTTAAAAGTGGACAGTTAATCAGTGTGTCTGATCCTTGTCCTAGTAGTTGTGTAAGCAATTTTATTCTGAAAACTGACACCTAGACAGATGAATAAAGTTATTTAACACTAACTTAGGTACTCATATTTGCTGAAAAATTACGTATATGTTATATGTGTATTTGTATACGGTGGGAGGTAGGTCATGGAGACGACGTGGCGGGCGTACAGAAGTATGTGGTCGAATAGGTACCCCTCAATTTTTTGTTTATAACCATCACTGGGCACAGTGGAACTACCCTGACTATTTGGGCGCGATTGTGTCATTGGTCAGAGTGAACAGACACGCAGATATACAGACTCACAGACACACAGACACGCAAAGCCGTTCATTAGGCCGCATCGAATGCCTGATATGTAGACTATTGCGATCGACGATCCCGTAGCGTGGACGTCTGTCATTTTATATGTCTGCTTCGCGGGCGACTGTTTTTACTCATTCGCCAACTGGCGTCACTTCGATGCGGCCATTACCACTCTACTGCATCCTGCACTTATCATATCAGATACAGACGCTGAGAAGAGCGTAGCTTGGTCGAAGTCGACGTGCATGAGCGGTGCGACGTTGCTGGCCCACTGTTCAAGACGCGTCAGGGCAGTGTAGCCGAGTACATTCGTCTCATCGACCTTCACGTCGCTGGCTTCTGTCCACGGCGAGTCGCTCGGCGTCTGTATACGTACAGTGTCTACAAACATAACTACGTCGATCCTCAGGGGGGGGGTGGCGCCTGCAGCCTCCAGAGGATGACCTACTGTATATAGGCGGGTCTTGCATCCGGTTCACAGATAGGCCTAGATAGATTCGTAAGTTTACCAAATGACTTTCACCCATTTTGACTGACATATGTTCTGTAAAGTTGATTTTGTCAGCAAGTGAAACAGAATTGAAGCTTTTGATGTGTATTTTACGGAATAATATAACTCAGCGTAGTAATTCGCACATAGTTGCCTGTAGTTGGAGCAGATCACGAGTTCCGCATATTTATCATGTAATTACATTGGCGGTTATGTCTTATCGAAAAACAAAGGACATAGCTTTTAGCAATTGCGTTAGTATACTGCATTTACTCATAAGGCTAAGCGTGTGAACTACAGAACTTAGATAGCCTATTTCTTGATTATTTTGTTACAGATTAAAATTTGTATATGTGACTTTTACTGTTTTACAATTACAGGCGGCGCACGTTGAAATGGCCATTCAAAAATCAACAGGAAAATGGAAAATTCGACCCCCTGTAGAATCGTAACAACTCAAAATTTCATTCTGAAATTTGGCACACTTGATTAAGTCCGGGACATCACCCCACAAGCCAGTTTTGGGGAGATCGGCTGGGAGGGGGTTCTCCCCAAATACGTGACTTTTGTGACTATTCTGACTGTCCTAATTTTTTTCTCGATCCTCTCTACAGGTCAAACTGCGGCACTGGCGCACACGCTTAATGGCTCAAACGACGTCTTTCCGTGCAAGCGTCCGCGCAAGCGGGTGCGTTTTGGGATTTAGAATGAAGGGTAATGCCACTTGGGAAAAATATGCCCCCAAGAAAAAATGGGTGTGAATAGGCAATTTTACGCCAAATTGGTGAGATCGCAAAATGGCAATATCTCAGTGTGCACATATTGAGGACTATAGAAGCCCTATCCAAAATATGCAAATTAGGTCAAATAGCGTCAAGGGGTGGGGTCAAGTGATCTACGATTAAATTTTAGGACCCCTTTGTTTTCAGAAACCGACAGCCATAGATTGACCGATCACTTCGATATCTGACAAACACATAGATTTCAATCTTTATTAATGAGTTATGTCACCAAACTAAAGGTCTTTTTGCTTTATAATCAACTTTATTCATCGAAACATTAATTTCGAAAGCAGCATAAACAAAGGAAAGATACAATAAAAAAACAGACACACGCAATCAACATACAGAGACACGCATACAAGCAACACAAGTTACAGTATGGTAAATTTTGACATTCCCGTCTGAGTGAACTAGTATTTAGTTCTTACAAAATCATCTACTAATGCAAGCGTGTAGATAAATGTGGTAGAAAAACTACAAATAAAACAGCAAAAATTAATTTCACCACCTCAAGGTCCATGGACATAAGAACTGTGTATTATGTCCATGGCCCTTAAGGTGATGAAATTAATTTTTGCTGTTTTATATATGAAATTTAACAGTGGCCATTACACGGTTAAACGACAGTTTTTGTACATTAATAAATTAACAGAAGTTATAGAAGTTTCTTATTAATTTACAGAAGAAGTAAAAACCGACCATGGCAATGTAGAATCCAGCCACGTTTACGGCAATGGCAAAGTCGCTTTCATTAACAGACGAATATCGCATATTTACCTAAAAAAATTAAACATCACACGCTCAGTTATTAATTGTAGCAAATGCAGAGGCGATTGTGGTGCCGGAGAAGGCTAGTTGAGTGTCAATGTCAATGTCAATCAAATTTCTTTTAGCGTGGCTAGAATAGCAGAGCTATTACAAAATCCACGGAGGCGCAGTGGTCATAGAGCTACGTTGGGGAAGGATTGTAAAAAAGGAATGTTTTAAACGTACAAAACTAAAGGTTATGTCTTATCGGTATCGTCAATTTTATTATTTTTGAAGATTGCCTAAAGCACTGACAGTCATCGTTTTTGAAACAAAATACAGCAAGAACTCAACTGTTGCTGACATGGTCGTGCAACGTTTCACTACTCTTTTCGCAAACAGCGAAAGAAAACGAAATATTGAGAACAATCCAGCTAACACCAGCTATTCAGAAGGAAAATGTACATGCCCTTGTATTTATCAACATTTTCGGAATAATCTTTAATAAAATAGTAAATAAAATAAGAAATAAAATTGTGTGAAAAGTCCCTCCTGTCAGGCATGTCCAAAGCTTCATCTTATTTTAAAAACCATTTGGCGCAGAATATCAAGTAAAAAAGAGGATGATTTTCGTACCTATTAGTAATACTAATTAGCCTACTCACTCCGTTGATTATGTTGGTGTAGTAGTAGATGATATTACGTATAGCATCCTGTCTCTTCTCGGACGCTGTGCTTGCTAAGCTTGATACGTACCAGCTGCAATGAACGTGATTTTATGCATAGGGCCTATGGTGTGGCTGAATTTCTAAGTGTACCGTTTGCATTACCTATAGTATTGTGCGCTAAGTTATACGTAACCGGCTTATTAGCACGTAAAACGAAACAAAAACTATAAACACTACAACAACCTACAATGTGAAATACAAAAATGTTGAAAAGCTTTTTATTTTTATTTATATCGTTTTCTTCACAAACTAGTTAAAAAATTAATATTAGGAATAAAACATCGAAGCTGTGTTGCAAAATGCAAAACATGCGAAAGCGAAGGCAATTATGATTAGTGTCACGGACGAGTTGCGAGCGACTGTTTCAGACGCATTTAATTGTTTCAAACCCCCATGTAGGGTATACCGTGCCAGCTGTGTTTTTCGGCGCGCCGCATATAGCGTGCGGTGTATATCGTATACATGTATATCGCGCCGTATATCGTCGGCAGGGAAGGTGTTATAAACTGCCGCGTGCGACAGCTAGAGTCGCGTGCGGCGCGGCGCGTCCCATAAACTGCACGTCGCGGCACTAGGGTGGGCTAGTGTTTGAGAGAGTTTAGACTGCGTACGAGACGCACATGTAGTGAAGACCCGTGTGAGTGGTCTAGAGTGTTCGACAGTTACGAGTCGACGGTGTTTACTGAAGTCGTGAGAAGTGGCTTAACGTTGTAGAAAGACTTGTAGCGACGTTGCTGGTCGCTGACGTCTGATAGTGCCGACATTGAGTGCCGGGGTCAGACGCTGTACTGACCCGAAGCTGTTCGTTGGAGATTTCAGTCAGCCGTGGAGCTGAAGACCGTCCGCTGGGGTGTTTGTCTGCCGGAGAACGAGGCCCGTAGCAGTCGTCGCTGAACGACGTACCTTTCACTGTCGCTGGGTCGTCGTCACCGTTTCCGACGCCGTTGGACTGTTCCAGATTGTGCACGTAGAAGACCCAAGTGGGGGGAAGTCTGTCCGGGCGTGAGATATTTTCTTTTATTTTATAACTGGTCGCAGTTCTGTGAGCGATAGCAGTCAGACTGTTGGACTGCTGATTGATAGATAATTTGTGTTCTGTTTATTATATTGAGTGTTTAACCAACTGTGTGCAGTTCTTGATAGCAGTTAGCCTGCTGGACTAATAGGCCTACTTGAACTGATAATTACTCTGATAATTACTCTGTTTTCTGTTTAATTGTATTGATTGGGTGTTATATAATTGTGTGCAGTTCTACGGACGCTAGCCGTTAGACTGTAACAGAACTGCTTAGGCCTATTACTAATTACGATATTTCTCGGTTATCATATTGCTAACTCGAGGTGTTGGGCGTACTAATAATTTGCTCAACCATTAAGCTCAGCCTTGGAATATTTAGCCTAGGTTTTCTACCCGATAATTTCCGTATTATTTTCTTGCTACCCCTGTATTATTATTCGATAAAGTTTTCTCTGATTATTACAAAACCTGTTATACTTCTAATTGTAATTGCACTTTTGGACTTCAACCCTAGCTCTAACCTGGATTTGTGTTTTAGGACAACGGTTTGATCACTACGAGTGCGTCAGATTAAGCTGGCTAGGTCAGCTTTATGGCGCACTATAATATAGTTTTACTTACTTACTTACTTACTTAGTAAGTTGAGTTAGCTTCCTGCCTGTAAATAACGCGTGCGGTTTTTGTGTATTGCATAGCACTTTATGTATTATCGCTCATTGTTTTGTGTAGTTGTTAGCTGTGATTCAGTTAACAAGAGTTGCTTTTGCCTCGCAGTGACGACTGTAGTCTCTCAACACACACACACTAAATCGTGCAGTTCCGTCTAGGGGAGCTTTTCGTAGCTCGACGAACTCGCGGTGTCACGATAACAAAACCCTTCGTGACAATTAGTTTACATTACACTGATAAAACAGACCTTGAAAAGAGATTATATATAGAGAAATGTCAACAGGTACTTATAGACTAATAACTTTTTATCAGTTATATTAAGTTCTGCAAAATGCGATGATTAACACTGTTAACACGTAATATCCGTGGAAGATATGAGCTACACTATGCTGGTGTTGGAGTTGATACTGGTAGTCTATTAGTTAAATGTATAGAGGAGTGCTACGGTGCTACCTGTAATATATAGAGTAGTCTAGAACCATCAGCACTTCGACGCTGTTCTCCTGTTGAGTCTGCGCTTCTCGTCTCTGTCGACGCAGTTTCTTGCCTGAAGCTGACGGCCGTCCTGCATCAGCAGACCCACTGCACATATTCATTGTTGAATCCGTCATTCTTCAGTAGTTTGTTTTACAACATTCGTTAGTCGCAGTGTGAAATTCTGCAAGCCCAAACATTCTAAAGTGTTTTTCAACTAACATCACTGAAATCTATTGCGTAAGATATTCGGGTGGG
>Ga0126335_1002700_pt1 | contig 10759 bp, 2 predicted proteins | sample OlaspJWI45metaG_FD_108409 | JGI IMG/M metagenome (GOLD analysis project Ga0126335, IMG submission 108409) | Marine gutless worms symbiont microbial communities from Oahu, Hawaii - Olavius sp. 1 OAHU.JWI-45 metaG | ecosystem: Host-associated > Annelida > Digestive system > Unclassified | place... | reverse complement strand
GTTCTGCACTTTATAAATGTGCTTACTACTTAGTGCTACTACTACTACTACTACAATAATAATATTAACAGTTGACAATACCAAATCCCCATCGTAACCATTCCAGACACAGACACTACACTTTTCTAATTTCTAAGCCCGTGGGAATGAAGTATCTCGGGCGAAAAATAATATTAATAATAATAGTATGCCCCTGGCCATACAGCCAGACACCAGTCTCTCGATGGTGTTGTCAGCAGGGCGTTGCTTCTCCCAGCCATGAAGGAGCCGTCTGGCTTGGTGAGACGCGATGGCAACACCCGGATGGTCTGACCCTTTTGCCATGACAGTCTGGCAAACTGTTGACGTGGGACGTGACAGTGGTTCACACTCTGGCAGACTCGTATGTGAGCCATACTTCATGTTTAGCAGGCGCAGCATCTGACCTTGCAGCTTCCAGGAAGTCAGCTAAGTGTGCAGACCTGCTCAAGTCTCATCTCTTTCAGCTGATAACAGTGGAAACCTCGGGTTTCATGGCTTCTTTCACCGCTGCTTTGATTACTGGCTTGGGCCACAAAATGTCGTCAGTTTCTGGCGAGGTTCGAGATGTTTTCTTTCTATTTCAACGTATTTCTGTTTCTGTTCCATGTTTCAACTTGGTCCTTCTCCATGATAGTTTTGCTCCACCCGACAGTTTCGAGGATTAGCGACTCCAGCGCTTTGCTTTTAGCTTTTTATAACCCCTTGGATCTATACTACTAAAAATAATAATAATAATAATACAAGAGGCCAAAGTAATTTGGCAAAGGCTGCATCGAATGCACTGCACACACTGCACGCGTTGGACTCTATAACTATAGCCGTTCCTAGGATATGCAGGGGATCGCATAAGTTAGATCACGTGACCCAGATGAGGATCCGCATATGACCTACTGTTGCATAGTTTTCATTAGGGCCCCCAGCCATCTGTCAGCACACTGAATTTCAATTCTGTAACTTCAGACATTCGGAAGATAAGATAGGGTCCCAAAATGCCGCGTCTGACTCCCTGTGGCCTACTTTTGCATAGGAGTCTCTAGCTTTAGCATTTACGGAGATAGGAGGGCGTCTCAAAATTCAGAATTATGTCACGTGACCCCGCCCCCGACTTGCTAAGGCCTACTATGGTATAGTTTTTGTTAGGGCCCCTCCCCTCTCTATGCGTGCAAAATTTCAAGTCTCTAGCTTCGGCCGTTTCAAAGATAGGAGGGGGTCCCAAAGTTTAAAACTGGGCCTGCCTCCCCCTCTCTGCAGGACCCTCGTCAAACACAATGATCCATGGGCCCCCGGGATGTTCACCCAAACAGCATCTTGATCTGTTCAGCCATTCTCGCACAGTGAAGCCGCGTGACAGACAGACAGATGCAGCGAACATAGGTAAGAATAGACTGCATCTCATGCGTTTGATGCAGCCTAATAAAGTGGATATATAAATAAAAGGCATACATTGGAAATAGTCAGCCTTGCCTCTAAATAAAAGGGCAAAATGGAGTGGGGATGAGAGCTATGGAGTATGGACCCTGGAGAAAGTGTATAATAGATACAGAGCAGCTTGGGTGGCTTGGCTACCCGAATTCGGATCTCGCCAGGTAGTAATCCGATGGAATTTCTTGCCCAGTGTACCCCTATTTCAATTGGAAATTGCTTTTCAGCTGTTGATAATATTCTCCCCGTGTTATTAATGAAAGTGGAAACAAAGTTGTACAGTATTTTTAATATTTTAATATTCCTCAGTGCTCTGCACTGAGGTTCACAGATGGCAAAATAAGCTGGATGGGCGTCTGGGTGTCTGCATGGGTGGGAGACTGTTTTTTCCCTGGACTGAGAAGGCCTAAGAACGTCAAATTTTGCGCAAATGTGGCGTCTAGTGCGAAGATGATGCACGCACTTAGATTTTTGGGGAAAAAAATTTATTGTGGCAAAATTTGCAAAAAAAGCCGCCAAAAGTAGTACGCTTTTGTGATATTCAGTTGATTTTATTTTACTCGCCGGAGGTCAGCAGCCAAAGCTGCAGTAATGCACAGCGTAACATGACATCACTGACCTAAATGTGTTGATTACGCTGTTCCATTGAGTAGAAAACTCCCGTCTACCTAGGCCTAAGTGTTTTAAGATACAGGAGGTAAGACTAGACAGTTTTTTTCAAAATGTGCAAGAAAACTGGCATAGTAGGCCTGTAACCCAAAACCACAGCTAAACTGCGGAGCACTGAGGACCCTAGTCACCTTGCTTGTTAATTTATACTTGTTGTACATACACACTGTGCTGCAACATCACTCGGCTACGCACAGTTCAAGCTACTGCTGAAAGCATTTTAATTTGGCGACTGAGAGCACAACACTCTGTGACTGTTTGTTGTGTAGTATGTTGTGACTTAGAAGACTTCTTACTCACTAATTTACATGCTCATGCTGTTGCAACTTTTAATAATAATATTCATTTGTATGTGCTGTGCAGAGATGTCCACTAGCCGTGATGCAGATGGTACTGCTGCTGTGTCACTCACAGGCTTCTTGTTTGGCAACATTGATGCTAGCGGGCAGTTAGTCGATGATGATGTTCTGGATGAGGACAGTCGGCGGCATCTGGATGGATTATCGGCACTCGGAGTTGTAGCTCCACTAGTTGACGAACTTGCTGAGAATGATGGCGATGATGGGTCCCAGGCAGCATCAGAACCAGTGAGCACTGTATCAGCTGAGGTAGAGACGTTAATAGATGTGAAAGCTGATGATGCTCTTGACTACTCGGACATTAGTGAGATGGTCGAAGAGGGTGATGGATCTTCTTCTGTTGTAATGGAATCTAAAGTGGTGGCAAATGGCGATGTTAAATCAATGCCATCTCTATCCCAGGTCTCAGATCGAAGTGACAAAATTAACGTGAATCATGTCAAAACAGAAGACCAATCATCTAGAAATAACACTGATGTGAAAGACACCAGTCTCTGCAACCTGCAGACTCCTTTGGCTGCACTCCTACCGCCTGAACTAGCTGACCGTGATGTTCGTGAATGGTTTCCAGAATTTCGGCCAGGAAGTGTCCTGAGATTTTCAAGACTGTTTCGCCCATCACATGTTCCACATGTCTGGAAGCGGAAGAAAAAGAAGCCAACTACACCATCTAGTGCAACTAATAGATCGGTTTTTGATAAGAAAAACAGCACTGCTCCATCTACGGACCAACAGCAGGCTGAGCCGGATAAGGTTACAGATAAACCTGATGAACACATGGATATTACACCGGACACGAGTATAGATAATCTGCCTTCTTTTAAGCTGAATTTAGGCCGCAAAGCAAAACCCGAGGAGCTTGCACAAGATGATGAGGATTTGCTGTTGTCTGCCACAATGCTAAGCAGTGATGGTGGAAGTGGTTTGGTGGGTGGCCGAGATGCTGGACCTAGTGTGGCTGAGTGGAGGTATGGTCCAGCACGGCTCTGGTACGATATGCTTGGAATCAGCGAGTCAGGTGACGGGTTTGACTATGGTTTCAAACTAAAGCAGCCGTCTCAGGAAACTACAGAGCAGTTGTCAGGAAAATCCTCGGTCAAAGTGGAATACCCAGATGAGGCTTTTCTCATGGTCACTCAGGTGCAGTGGGAAGATGAGGTAATCTGGGATGGCGAGAAGGCTCGTGACCGCGTGATGATGTCTGTACGACAGCGTGGTCCTGCAGCTGGCTGGATTCCATCAACGAATGCCCGAACTATGCAGCAATATATGCAGCAGACGGCGTCAAGTGGGAGTGGGCCTCTGGCACCTGGATGGTCTGGAGCTCAGTCAAAGTCGATGATATCGCAGTTGAGTGATGGTGGAGCAAATACAGACACATGGTACAGCATCTTTCCAATTGAAAATGAAGCACTTATCTATGGTCGATGGGAGGACGATGTGATCTGGGATGCAAAGGCTATGGATTATATTCCACAGCCGTCTGTGTTGACACTCGACCCTAATGATGAGCACCTTATTCTTGAAATTCCCGAAGATCGAGATGCTAAAGTTGAGGCACCAAGCACTACCATAACACAAGAGACGACAAGTACGTTAAAGAAAGACAGCAAAAGAGCAAGAATGCTGCTGGGCAAAGCTGGCATTCTCAAAGATGATGACGAAGAGCAGAATAAAGAAAATGATGCCACATCAAATATGCAGAACAAAGACCCTTTTAATCTCTCTAATGATGAATACTACAATCCGAAATTAACAATGGATGCTAGCCTTAGTCGAAATTTAGGTGCCAGTATTATTCAACATTCAACGCCAGCAGTTGAACTGCGGCAGCCATTCTTTCCTACACACCTTGGTCCGATTAAGTTGCGCAATTTTCATCGTCCACCGCTGAAACGTTACTCACATGGAGCCATGACTGGAGCTGGCCCTCACCCAGTTTTGCCGCTGCTGAAACAGATTCGGCGGAAAGAAAAACTACGTGAGCAGGAGCGGCTTGCCAGCGGAGGTGGGGAGATGTTCTTCATGCGCAGTCCAGATGATTTGACAGGTCGTGATGGTGAACTGATTCTTGCTGAATACTCAGAACAGTATCCTCCTCTGATGAACCAGATTGGTATGGCAGTGAAGATCAGAAACTATTACAAGCGTCGACCTGGAAAGGAAACAAATACGCCAGAGTTCAGATATGGTGATTTGGCATATGCTCATACGTCACCTTTTCTTGGAAACCTGGCACCTGGACATTGTCTCCAGACCTTTGAAAACAACATGTTTCGAGCTCCAGTGTTTGAACATAAAGTACCTTTCACAGACTTTCTTGTCGTTCGCAACAGAATGCATTATTACATTCGTGAAGTCGAAACCATGTTTGCTGTTGGCCAGCAATGTCCACTGATGGAAGTCCCTGGGCCTAATTCAAAGCGTGCTAATAACTTTGCTCGTGACTTCTTGCAAGTTTTTGTCTACCGCCAGTTTTGGCAAAGCAAAGATGAACCTCGTCGTATAAGAATGGATGAGGTACGGAAAGCATTTCCATCGCAGTCAGAAAGCAGCATTCGTAAGAGGCTGAAATTGTGTGCTGACTTCAAGCGCACTGGTATGGACTCGAACTGGTGGGTGCTGAAGTCTAACGTTCGACTGCCAACTGAAGAAGAAATTCGTGCTGCCGTGTCTCCAGAGCAGTGTTGTGCCTACTACTCCATGCTTGCAGCAGAGCAGAGGCTGAAAGATGCTGGATATGGTGAGAAGTCTTTGTTTTCCACAGAAGATGATAATGAGGATGACTCGGCTACAAAGATTGATGATGAAGTCAAGGCTGCCCCATGGAACACAACCCGTGCATTCATCGCTGCTATGAAGGGCCGATGCCTACTAGCGCTGACAGGTGTGGCAGATCCTACAGGTTGTGGTGAAGGCTTTTGTTATGTTAAAGTACCAAACAAGCCTGCTGCATCAAGAGCAGCTGATGAGATTGCGTCGCATCACACTCCTGTTAAGAGAACCGTCACTGGAACCGATGCTGACCTACGCCGTCTGTCACTGAAAGATGCAAAGCAGTTGTTGCGCAAGTTTGGAGTAGCTGAGTCAGAAATAAAGAAACTGTCACGATGGGAGGTGATTGATGTTGTACGTACTATGTCCACCGAACAGGCGAAGCTTGCTGCAGCCCAAGAAGATGGAGATACAGGGATCAGCAAGTTTGCACGTGGAAACCGCTTCTCGGTTGCCGAGCATCAGGAGAGATACAAAGAAGAATGTCAGCGTATCTTTGATCTCCAGAACCGTATCCTGGCATCTGATGAAACATTGTCGACTGATGATGACTCGAGTTCGGATGACGATTCAGACTTCGAGGAAATCAGCAAAAACATCGAGAGTATGCTTGCAAACAAGAAGACTAGCACACAGATCAGTCTGGAGCGTGAAGAAGCAGAACGCATGGAACTTCGTCGGATGATACAGCAAGGTAGTTTGTTGGATGCTTCAACCAAAGATCGTAAAGACAGAAAAAGTGACAGCAGTACGAAACTCTCGAGTGGTGGACCGCAAACTGGAGTTAGAAAACTGCGCATAACTCGTACTTTTCGGAAAGATGACGGCGGCGAATTTACACGAACTGAAATCGTCAACAAGCAGAATGTAATTGATGCGTACATTCGAATCCGCGAGACCAAAGATGCGAGCTTCATTCGACAGTTCACAATACTGGATGACCAGGCGAAAGAGGAGATGAAGAAGGAGCGACGACGCATTCAGGAACAGTTGCGCCGCATTAAGCGCAACCAAGCTGCCGCAGATATGGGCCTTACTAGTGCTCAGGCACGGATACTCTCTTCGCCGGCTAAAAAGCGAATGAAGCTTACACCGCTGAAATTAGCCAAACTCATCAAAGCGCAGAAGCTTCGATGCGGAGCGTGTGGGCAGAAAGGTCACATGCGGACCAACCGTGAATGTCCTCTGTATAACGGTTGTGCTGGCCCAAGCACTAGCAACACTGCACCTGCTGCCAGCTCGGTTGAAAATCTTGGACCAGTCGCTATGTCAGAAGAGCAGGAAGAGCAGTTAGAAAAGTCAAATTTGGTCGATGAGGATCTTATCAACATCGAGGGCGTTAAGATGAAAATCTCGAAGCAGCTGGTAAAGCATACAGAAGAAGTAAAGCGCCGCTCGCTGGTGCTTAAGTTTCCTAAGGTTGCGGCCGCTGCTGCAGCTGCTGCTGCAAAGAAAAAGCGAAGAATTGGCGGACTTGTTTCGACATCGACATCTCAGTGCGACTATCTGAAGAAACCGACGAAACTGACAAACCGACGTCGCGCCGACCCCGTAGTAACGCTGTCCACGATCTTTGAGACAATTCTGAACGAGATGCGTGACATGCCAAACGTGCAGCTGTTCCTGCAGCCGGTGAATTCGAAGCTAGTACCTGACTACTATAACATCATCCGACATCCAATGGACTTGCAGACGATCAGGACGAAATTGCGTGCACACAAGTACGTGTCACGCGAGTCGTTCCTCGTCGACGTGAATCAGATCGTGAGTAACTGCGAGCTGTACAACGGACCGCGGCACTCAATGACTGCCACCGCGCAGCGCATGATGGACCTCTGCCTCCAGCGAGTGGCCGAGAAGGAAGAGAAGTTGATGAGACTAGAGAAGGCGATCAACCCGCTGCTCGACGATGACGACATGGTGGCACTGTCTTTCATCTTTACGACCGTCATCGAAGACCGCCTGATGAAGGTGGAAGGATCGTATCCGTTCCACAACCCTGTGAACCGAAAACTGCAAAAGAATTACTACGAGATGATTCAGTCGCCAATCGACTTGTCGACGATGCTGAAGAAGGTGAAAGAACATCGATATCAGACGCGCGCCGAGTTCGAAGCCGACGTCGACCTGATGGCTGCCAACTGCGAACAGTTTAACGGACCGAACGGCATTTTGACACATACGGTGCGGCGCCTTGTGGAAGTATGTCGGACGGCGCTTGACGAGCAAGCAGAGACGATACGTCACCTGGAGGAGAACGTCTTGGCGGCTCGTCAGGCGGCTATCGACGCCGCCGACACTGATAGCGTTGTCACTGCAACGTCAGCGGCGACAGGTGACGTGGAAAGTGTTGTCAGCGGAGGTCATCAGGTGCTCGGAGCGCCGCGAACCGCCGACGGTCCGGCCACTGTTGACTACCCAGACCTGCCCGTTGACGACGAGGATGTCCGGGACGCGGAAGAGGAAGAAAACTTCGTCGACGTCGTGGGCGATGACGAGATAGACGTAGTACCGGTCGACGACAGTCTCGAACGCGATTTGCAGATGACGCCAGAGAACTCGGGCGACGAGGAAGATAACAGCTTCAATTTCCGCGAGGCGCGACTCAGTTCGAGTGGCAGCGACTCGGAAACCAGCGACTTCCAGTTTACCGCCGGCGTACAGACGGACGCGCAGCAGTCCGTAGCGGCAGAAGTGGTGACCTATGAGTATGATGAGAACGCACAGGACTATGTTGGCTACGTCGACATCGGTGGTGAATTCGAGGATGGCGCAGCAGCGTACAATGTCGACGACGATGGCGAAAACAGCTTCGACCCGCAAGCTTTCTTCAGCTCGTTTGCTCAGAATGCGTTGGGCGCCGAACAGCAGTCAGACACGCCAGCCGTCGCCGGCGACGACATAAACACAGACTTACAAGTCTCTGACTCTGACGACTCAGAGGCCGGACTTGTCGCCGTCGATGATGATGACGACGCGTCCAATCAGGACTTTGACATGGCAGAATTCTTGAAGCAGCCGTAGGTCCAGTAGGCAGTAGCAGGATTATGCCATTGGCATATACGTACCGTTATTCTCGTTGTTAACATACGGCCTGGGCTGGAATGTCGTCCATTAAGTATTTGTGTTGCAGAAAAACTGTTTTGAGTCCTAGTGATGAAAACATGACTGTTGCGATATATGAAATATACAGGGTGGGACAATAGCACTTTGTAACTTAATAACTGTATCTGGTAACTTTTTTTTATTACGTATGGAATCTGTAAAAAAAATTTCGAATCTTTGGCCCACCTTGTGATTAGGCATATATCACTTTATTGTACGTATTGATATTGAATAGCAACGCTATCCTGTTCCCTGTCTAACATGTGTTCTGTTTTGTCTTTGAATGTCATTGGTAGCCACTGATTTGTGTCCTTGTGGTGAGAAGCAAATGATGTCCCACATTGTCGACTCTTGTCCTCTGTCAATGTTAAATGGTGGCTTGTCGACGCTCTGCTGATGATGAAGCTGTTGCTTGGCTGGGGCCCGAGTTTCAAAACTTCTTAAGAAAATCTTAGGAAAAAGTTACGAAACGCTGAGAAAGGCTTGGAAAATTAACTTACGAAAATCTTAGGAAGTTTTGAAACTCGTGCCCCTGATCAGCTATGGCTCTAAAGGACGCGCAAGAAGAAGAATTGGCACTATTATCGCCATAGTGATATTCGCTGCTCAGGTTGTTTTATTAATAGCAGGTAGGCCTACGTTATGTAGGCTATCTTAGCCATGTGAATAGCAGACGTGCAAAATGTCAGTTGTAATCATAATGTAGCGAAAACGATGGCTGACAATAAAACTTGCAACGGAAAACACATCGGTGGATTGGCTTAATAGTAATACGAAAATTTTAGTCAAAACTTGTTGGTAAGACGGAATATGCCGTAATTTTCTGAAACTGCTACTAGTTGGCTAAAAAAAGGTAAAGGCAGAGCACACTTGATATAGCGCCTCTAGGGGCCAAACCCATCACGAGGCTTTTTGCAAATTTTGCCGCAATTAAAAACTTTTCCGAAAATTTAAGTGCGCGCAGCATCCTCCTACTAGACGCCACCATTGTACCAGCAACGTTATCAGTGTGCTTTAAAATATACACACTCAGTTGTTTAAAATCTAACCCTTTCAATAGTTCCAGGTTCCGGCCTGGGTTAGATAGTGCCACTACTGTATTGCTGACCCCAAGATAGTACGACTTCCGAGTTCCTTGGTTTTGGTCGTGTTAATCAACGTGTCATTAGTGCCTGTAAATAACGAGGCATGTGACCGTCTGATGTGGCTGGCGTTAAGATTTCTGTCAACATTGTAGTCCACGTATTGGTGCGTAAGGCAGCGCGGGAGACAGGTCAGCGATCATTACCAGAAACGTCAATGATTCCAGCTGGGAGCCTTGAGGTAATTGACCCACTAAGTCGCATCCAGAAATACTCAGATAATCTCAATGTAAGCCTACCACCGACGCAGTCTATTCCATAGTGCGGAGCACTGAGGTTCACAGATCGCGAAATAAGCTGCGTGGGTGGGTGTGTGGGTGATTGCTTTTTTTCTCCAAACGGTATCTCGGTACTGATAAGACCTAAGGACGTCAAATTTGGCACAATGGTAGCGTCTAGTAGGAGGATGCTGCGCGCACTTTTTGGAAAAGTTTTTAATTGCGGCAAAATTTGCAAAAAAAACGCTAAAATAGGCCTAAACGCACCAGCGCCAGGGGCGGATCCAGGAATTTTGGAAATGGGTGGCCGGTAAGGAGGCGAAGCCCTGAACCGAGCGCCGAAGGCGCGAGCGCCGGCGGGGGTCTGGGGGCCTCCCCCAGAAAATTTAGAAAAATTAGATGCGATTTCCTGCAATCTGGCATATATTTTTGGGATCAGAATGGCCTCGGATATCATTCAAAATTGTGCCTTTGCTGAACAAAAAACAGTTGCGGCCACGATTTCGATTCACACACACACGCATACACCCCCCACACTTCCAAAAACTGCTCGGATTTCGGCCACTATAAAATCCAAATTCAATTTCGAAAATATTTTTTCAGACATTGTATACAATGTAAAAAATTAAATTGACTTCGCCAAAAATAGGGGAGGCCCGGGCCCCCTGGATCCGCCACTGAGCGCACACCATGCGAACAAATACGCCACCGACACTGGAAGTCACTGCAAGTTACGCTTCAAAAAACGCCATTCTTTTCATGTTACTCGCCAGAGGTCACCAGTGCTAAGCTTCAATAGCGGACAGCGAGCTATAATGAGTAACATGACATCACTGACCTAAATGTGTTAATTATGCTCTTTCATCGTGCGAAAAACGCGGAACACTGAAGACTCTGTGACGTTAGTCACCTTACTTGTAGGCTTAGTATAACCCATTAGGAAACCTAAACTCCGGGCGCAGCGGCCCGTGAGCGAAGCTCATTAGAAGCGCCTCATTGCAGCTCGTATTCGATGCGGCTATCTCTAAATTACTTTGGCGTCTTGTTT
>Ga0126335_1002699_pt1 | contig 10760 bp, 9 predicted proteins | sample OlaspJWI45metaG_FD_108409 | JGI IMG/M metagenome (GOLD analysis project Ga0126335, IMG submission 108409) | Marine gutless worms symbiont microbial communities from Oahu, Hawaii - Olavius sp. 1 OAHU.JWI-45 metaG | ecosystem: Host-associated > Annelida > Digestive system > Unclassified | place... | reverse complement strand
CTGGATTACGGCGGCCGGGACTTACCTTTGACTCTTTTAAAAAGTCTTTGAAAACCCATCTGTTTGGCGACCGAAGTGCTTAGAGACTCATTTGAGTATATAGGCGCTATATAAATAAGTTTACCTATCTATCTAACTATATCAACTTCACTGCTTATTAATGCAGGAAGTTCTGCCGTGTGTGCCTAACAGAAACTGAAACGACTGAAAACAATACTCTGTGGAATAGAGACATTTAAACAGAGCTGCATAACATGACAGTTTTGCATCTAATATAAAAGATCACAAACTACTGTTATTATTCAACCATCAATATCATCTAATTGTAGCTATAAAATGTGCAACCTATCCTATACTACTAATCCGAATGCATCACATACATAAGTTGGTCGTCATGTTGTAAACGTTACACAAATTATAACTGACTCGGTAAACTGTCACAAATTTGCTCTGCAGTGCTGAATGAACAATGTTAAGAGCTGACGAAATGAGAGCATAAACGTACAACAGAGCTGAATGTAACTAGGTGCAACATGCCTGTAAGTTCAAGATGTATCATCTATTTGCTCGTGCCCTAGGCTGCTACATGGAGCTGCTGCTATGTGTAGCATAGACTCTGGATACTGGGAACTGTTATCACATTCTAAGTTCTGCAGCAGGGCATCGTGTTTATCGGATGACAACAAAGATGGTTCAGATGGCACGTCTGTGGCCATTTGGTCCACAGTGGAACATGCAGCTAGACAGTCAGTGACTTGTGTTACAAGGACATCATTAGAGGCAGCAATGGAAGGAAGCTCATCATTTGCACATTGCAGCTCACCAGAAGTGCAGCTGACATCAGCTGCTGGACAACCATCCTGTGACGCTCGGACAATACCATGTTCATCATCAGTGCTCGCCATTTCTTGACAATCAGCAGCATCGTCATCAACCAAAAACCCAGACTCACATGCCAATATGCTGGTTGTGGCAGGCGAATGTTCAGATTCAGCAGAACTTTCCCATGCAGAATCAACCTCCAGTTCCATGCCAGAACACCCTTCTACACTTCTATTTGTACTTTCCTTGCAATTATCAGATGCCTGATTATTAACACTCTTGCCAGAAACAGCACACTGAACATCACTGCCTAGCACACACTCTAATGCCTCTGTCATGGCATTAAGCTCACCAATGTCTGTGTTAGCAGCATAAGATTCACTAGCCTTCATTATCACAGCTGATTCCACAGTACGTGACGAGGCTGTTAATACATCAGTTACAGCAGCAGTATCAACAGTATTCCGAGACAAACTGACATCACAGACTGGTGATTTGTCTACTGTACTAACATTAATGGATGGAACCTTGTCCACAATATGGACACGACCAACATCATCTGCACTCTCCACCTCGCGAGGGTGGTCCGTTTCCGTTGCCAACTTGCTGAACATGACAACTGGTGGAGCTGCACTGGACGGAAGGACTGTCTTGCTAACTGTAAACTTGCGTCTCACACTTGCCGCAAACTTGCTCGTCTTTCCTGTCGCTGCTTGCTGCGCCGGCAGAAGTTTTTCGTAAGCTGGAGCTGGTGTTTCACTCTCAATAGAAATGGTAGCCACTGCACTGTGAACCGGAACTGCAGCACTTGACGTCTGCATTACATTCTTCAGCACACTGTCACTAAGTGACTCCTGTCTATTGCTACTGACCAGTGTGTCTGTGACATCATTCGGCACTATACTGAAATCACTTGGAACGTACGCTGGTGATTCTAAAGTTTCACTGCGTGCTATTTTCTCTGTCAGATTCAATGACGGCCGCTGACAAGGTGTTGAAGTGCTCGCAGGATTATCTTCAGCTGTATTTATGGCAGTGCTAGCGGCTTCCAATGATTGACCATCAAGCTGCGCAGTTAGAACAGATGTATTTACTGTACTGTTACTGTTTGAAACGGCATTCTGTGATGGCGACAGACCAGCCAGAATAGCCAAATTACGTGCACTGAAAGTTGCTATTTCACTCAGTAACCGCTTCTGTTGTTCAGCATAATCACGAATGCCCTAAACACCAGCACAAAACATGGCACTTTCAACTGAATGACAGGTTATGACATCAAAGACAGCAAATAAGTGAATATTATGGCATTTGACACACATCATTTCAAGTAGTCTCTACAGGCACTCAGCTACAATGATACTGCAAACCAAACAGGCAATAACATACAACACAAAAAACACAACACACCAACATTAAACTGGCTGGAAAAAAAACAACTCAAAACTAACCCAAACAAAACTAAAGCTTGGTTTAAATGCTTTTTACATTTAATCAAAAAAAACTTTGTCAGCAGTCAGTGATGATACAAAACACTGATAAGTCATCATAATTTTACACACTGCCTCTTTCTTTGGCTCGCCATCAAGATCAATCCGTGTAACAGACTGGTTAACTTTGAGTGCAAGCATGAGAGCCATGAGGCCTCCAGTGCGAATGTAGTTGCCACGCAGGTCCAGTCGGATCAACTTGACTGTCTCCGCAATGCACTCAGCTAATGCCACAGCACCTGACGAAGCAACACAAGTATGAATACATGCTAACCAGCAACAGCAGCAATGTAACAGACCCATGTCAACAATGCATATTTTCAATATAGACAAAAATTAAGTCATTTGTAATCACATTAACCAACTAATTAACAACAATCCCATGTTAATTCACATTCAACACAGCTCTATGGAAACTGATCTACTGATTCATTATAACAATTAATCATTTGGTTAGCAGCCAAGTGGTGACATTATACAACAATGGCCAGTGTAGTATATACTAGGGCTTAGCTGGCTATCCTGAGAAATGACTCGCATTGCTACTTGGTATTATTTACTCCATAGTCCCAGAAAAAGTTTGGAAGCACACCATAAGTGGCAACTTTACAAAAGAATGAGGTGCATGTGTATGTAAATAAAGTCCGCCCCGAGCCACATGGCCCACAGGGCGGCATTGATCTCCATTTCAGTAACCCCCAGCCAGACATCAGCATACACTGCGACACCATCGATACAGGGCTAGTGCATCATGAGCCATGTCTATTAACTTCCCAGCCATTAGACTGGTACCAAATTATACTGCTTGGTGACAGAAGCACATAGATGTAAATAACTTGTCCACGGTTACTATATATAAACTTTATTTCGCCAGAATGGCAGCACGATACAAGAAAATACAAAATATACGAAAAGTACAAGTTATACACAGACAATAAAAAAATTCCAACGCTAGTCATTGGCGTCAATAAAAGGAATATGCAGCGGTACCCAGCTGAGACTCAAAGCCATGGCCTACTGATCACAAATCTGACATCTTCCCAAGTGAGCCACCACCCCATGTGGGTTCCGGGACTCAGAATAGACCCACTCCGTCTCCTGGCCGGATGTCGTAAGAGGCAACTAAACCAGGCACCCCTAAACCTCCGTGACCTCATCTGATTACTGATGATGGACTGGAGTGAAAGAGGGAACATTCAGAAGAGGGGCCCCATGTGGGAACCCTTCCGCAAGAACTCAGCTCTTTGCAGCTGACAGGCGAACCAGTCACGGTTCAAAGAAAGAAGAAACCCTCAGGCGCCCAACCGAAGCGCCCGAGGAAACAGAAAGAAGCAACTGCTGTCCAACAGGCTGGTGGAGGACCTGGAGCTCGAGGCACCCACAGCGACAAATTTGTGCGCCGGTACTGATGCCAGCACTGAGGGCAGCAGTCACACAAAAAATCGCTGTCACCTGGTGGGACACCTCAAGGTGCCCAAAGCCAGGTGAAGCGTACTAAGCAGAAACAGAAAGAAACACCATAACAGTTAGAGACCTCCTGAGGTTTTTAACATCCTCACGGAGGTTTTCATAGTATCCTGGTAAGAAATACCAGGGGCTTCACTGGGGGATGGACTATGGGCCCATCTGCGGCCTGGTTCTATGGCGGACAACTCTGCCCCCACCAAAAATGGAAACTGGAGCCACCACGCCGCCTCTGTGTATTATCAATTACCTTCACACGACAGTTTAGCTGACTGCAGACCAATACGAAGCAGTGATTTGTTCTGCAGAAGTCCATCTTTCAGCCGATGAATACCTTCATTAGTGATATTGTTGTGACCAAGGTTGATCGTTTCAAGTGACCTCATCACCATCTATGCCAGACCATTTTTCCTCATTTAAATTTTTTATACATCTATATGCAGGGAACTAAATCAAACAGACCACAATTGTCATGCAACTAACATACTCCTGTGTTCATTAACATGGCCACATATGAGTTACCATCAATATCAACAGTACCTTTACAGTCTTTCTACTACATACACTGCCAACATTATGTGAAAGAAGTACTGCTTCCAATAAATTGCTAAAACACTTTGTCAAAAATAAAGGTACTAGTCAGCAATATTCCTGCATTTGAATTTACATATTTATGCTATTAACATACATTCTTGGACCAACATCAGCTAGATAAGATAATTACTTTACTTTTTAGGCCACATCGAATGCATAAGATGCAGACTATTGTTACTGATGTTACGGTGTCTGTCTGTCTATCACATGGCTCAACTTGGCTTCACTGTGCGGAGGTCATTCGGGGCAGCCTTTGCCAAATCACTTTGGCCTCTTGTTAGAGTCCTTATGCCAACTGCGGCTTTTACTGAAAATGTGATGACAAAAAACAGACTTGTACTTGTATTGCCATAAAACTGGACAGACATCAACAACAATCACAAACAAACCAGCGCTCTTCCAAGTGCCATCATTGATTCGTATGTTATCTGATTGTTCCACACAACCAGTGTGTTGAGACTAGACCGTGAGCCCTGCTCTGACGCCCCATCACAGATATGTGCCAAGCCCACGTCCTGCAACGTCGTCAAGCAAGTACGTTTTTACGTCCACTCAATAATAATAACAGATCACTCTGGAGATAAATCCTCACATGCAGCTAAATAAATCACAAAATAAAACTATTCACTAAAAACTCGAAACATTTTACGATAAACAACTACCCTAAATGAACACATAAATTAAAAAAACATTCTGCAAAAGCATGTTTTAGTTACCTATTAGGACATCTGGTCAAGAAACAAACTGGGTCTATTTTTACCACCTCAAAGCCTACATGGCACTAATGCAAAACAAAATCAATGCTGCAGTTATATACAAGTAAGATGACTACCGCACAGTGGCTCCACATATACGCTGTTTCTGCATATACATGGTGCCATCGTATGAGTGTTTTTGTAAAATGGGCATTTTTGGCCTATTTTCAGCATTTTTTGCAAATTCTGCCACAACTAAAAAACTTTCCAGAAATCTAAGTGTGCGGATCATCCTCGTGCTAGACCCCACCTTTGTGTCAAATTTGATGTTCTTAGGCCTTCTCATTACTGAGATATCATTATGAGAAAAAACAGTCACCCACCCAGCTTATTGTGCTATCTGTGAACCTACCAGCAGAGCACTGAGGAAACACAATGGGCAACAAACACTCTTAGACCTCGGCAGATCATCATGGCTTACCTGAAGAAGATTGTTTCGTAGGTCGAGCAATGCCAGAGTGTAATTTGTCTTAAGCAAACTGCCGAGCTGCACTCCGTCGGACGGCGTCAGTTTATTGTCGGCAAGAAATAATTCTTTGAGTATCTCATTAAACTTCACAGCAGCAACTGCATCAACACACAGCAGTCAACAAGTATTCATCATCACCATCAGGCTCCACATAGTCGGCGAGAATAGTAGCGTCGTTCTAGCACCATGACCACGATAAACTGCCTTCCTCCATAGATCAGCAGAGGAACAGTTAGTCTTGCTGAACAAGGCCTAGCCATCTGTTCCTTGGGCAACTGTGACGAAGCTTTCAGTTGTCGCAAGAATTACAACTTAACTATCAACGAAATTCACTAACTCAAATGTCAACAGTCTTACATGATGAATGCCTCAGCAGCAAACTGCTAACGAACACTTTAAAATCACACTACATGACTAGCTATGCAAACTACAACATTCAACACACGACATCGTACCAAGCAACATGAGTGGTCGACCAGACAAGAAGCTATTTTCTAGATGAAGTATGCGCAAAAAAGAGCCAAGTCGAAGTGATCGGCCAATCATGGTCATCGCTGGATCATTGAAACTGCAACCACGAGCCTCCAGCATCTCCAGGCACGCAGCCTGCAAGCACGTCAACAAAATGCACTGATCAGACAGTATGTCCAACAGGTGACCACAGTGAACACTGCACAGCTTACACATTTAAAGATTCTAACAACAGACCGTCTACATATCAAATCATACAAATCTCCAGCAGATTTTGCATCATAGTTGGTGCATAGTTGGAGACAAATAATAGCAAAATTTTGCTTGATTTTTCACATCATTTTGGCCTGCTGTGATCAATTTATCCAATAAAACTTACTTAGTTTAAGTGGAAAACTATCACAATTATAACAGAATGTCATTCTGTTCATTACTTCAGATAAAAATAACAATTTTTTTTATGTCAAAATGTTACACATTATTACTAATTATTGTTCATGCCTTGTTCCATCAGTGGTCTGACAAGTTAGCTGATACACAGGGCCTCTAGCCTGTGAGACATCCTTCCTATTTCCTAGCAATCTCAAAAGACTGCTGTTGCTTATAAGATCTTTAGCCTGTGGCATCACTGCCTGTGAAAACCCAGCTAGTTAAAAAAACCAATACAGAGACAGAGATTATGCAAGCATATGAAATAAGGCTACAACCTTTTTAACGAAGCGTGCACATGCCTGCCAGCCTCGAATGCCGAGGTTCTTGTTGTAGGAGATGTTCAGTCGCTCACAAGACTCATAGTAGTCCAAAAGATCAAACAGCGTCACAGCCGTCTGCACAACAGAGTTTTTTATATTTTAAACGTTACATGTGGGAAATTGTAACCATTCTGCTTTCAAACAATGACTCTGGAAAGATGTTTCACGCATCTGCCTTTTGCTGCCAAGTAGCATAAGTAGCATAATTTGGTGGAAGGGTGATGTTCTGTGACTAGTAGAGTAACTGTTAAATTTAACTACACACCACACGATGCACTAGCCCCATGCTGTTAGTCTTGCAGTATAAGCTGGTGTCTGGCTGAGGACTGATGTGGCTTGGGAACTTGGGAGGACTTAAAAAACTTTTTTTTACTTTTACTGGTGTTTGATATTTTAATTGCTGCACCAGCTGCCTTGCATCCCAAAGCAGGACACTTGACCTGTCGATCTAAAAGCCCACGCTACTGACATACATGCTGCTGCCATGGTGCTGATGAATACCAAGCATCTGTAAACTTCTGACAGGGTACACATGACCAAAGCAAGCCTAGGAAACAGAATAAAAATGCTTCAGTATGTTGAATGCCAGCGATAACTGAGTACATATTTGTCTATGGATATTACACAGCATGAAATATAAACAAACATGTACTTGTGTAAACTGTGGAATGTGGTTCTCAAACTGTGGTCCACGGCCCACTGGGCTGTTGACAAATGGTATTCGATACTTACTAACTCTGGGTTTTTTATAGCAGCTATATAGTGACCAAGTAATAAAGTATTAACACTTTTAACACGTGTTTATTCTAGCTAAAACTGTAAATTAATATGCAGGTGGTCCCTGAAGTTTCAAGTCTTGACAGGTGGTCAACAGTCATGAAAACTTTAAGAACCCATGCCATAACCAAATAAAAATCAACTATGACTATTTGTAAACAAATTTAACATCCCTAATTTTGACTCAACAGTACATTTATATCTTGCCATGGGTTACTGCAGCAAGTAACCAAGAAAATGCAACAATATTATTCAACAATTTCTAAAGCCAACCTCTTCATCCAGGCTTGTTGCTTCAAGGTCAACAGAACGAAATCTTACTCGCCGAAAAATCTCCTCTAGCGTCTCACACACTCGCCCATCAACTGTTTCACCTAGATGCCACCGCACACATTGACGACATTATAATACACTGAACTCAAAACATCTTAGTCGGGTCAACAACCAAAGCCACTACATAGCACTATAACAATAACTTCATTCAAACAAAACATGCATGCAATTCTATACCTACAAGCCACAAGCCATTAAACTGCTGCCAACCTACAGAGCCATTTAGCAAAATAGTCACAGTACAAAGCAAGATGTAATGTAGTACAGCTGACTGTACATAATAAGCAACCATACACTTATTTACCTCTAAGAGACAACAGCTCATGCCGTTCTTCGAAGTCTGATATTGCCTACACATAAAACAGTCACGTAAACGTCATAATACCATGCAGCCAACAGCAGCCTGACATTGCAATAATGGAAATGCCGTGAAACAATACTGATAACAAAAAGCTATTACAGTTAACAATTCAACATAGTCCATACAACACACTCAAAGTTAACAAAAATGCTGATAAACCTCCAGCTGTTGGACAAGTTTATTCAAAGGTTTCACTCCCATCTGCTTGCAGGATTCTCGATATGCAGCCAATAGCTCCGGTGTTGAGCACAAAGCCGCTACAAACATTACAGTAAACTAAAAAATTTACAAGTGCAAAAACTATTCTAACTAGATCTTTTGTATTCAATGCAGTGCATTCAGTTGCTTGCAGTAATGTACATAAAAAACACAACAAAATATTTTGTGTAATAATGTTTTTGTTTTAGTGCCACTCCGGTATCTGCCAGGTTTTCCTAGTCATCGCATGAAACAAAAGCTATAGAGAAATTCATCACTGTGCAATAAGTCCATTACACCAAGGTTCACCACTGCATTAACCACATTCATTGGCACAAACGCACATGCAGAGTTCGTGTAAATAGATTTTTACGTGTTCGCACTTTCTACAACAGCTAGCCACTAAACATCACGAAAGCAGTGACATGATAAATTTATTATCTACAATGCAGTAATAATCCTCGAACACAGCATTCATGAACATAAACTGAATTGGTGCCAACCGTCACGCCACGGTGTAGGAGGATCAAGATATCCTGTCACATGATCATTAGGAAATCGAACGCGGAAAGCCTTCTTTGATTCAACGTCAATTGCTTCCGATGGTTCAAGTCTGACTACCTCATCTGATAATACATCAGTTGTGTGCTGAGTATTATCTGCCGACACTGCATCGGTCGAACACGAAGCACTGATGTTTTCAGCAGACTCCGTATCAGGCAGGAAAACTGTCAAAGTACTATCGTCGTATAAAATCACATCTGATGAGTCTACAACTGCAAAAGTGTCAATCACAGAGACTGGAGATGTCGTTTCGGCGCAACTAACACCAGACTTTTCCCACTGCGGTGATCGTGTATCATGCTTAGTTTCTGTGTGATGGTTATTTTCAGTCACAGTGCAAGACGTTGTAGACACATCATCCGCTGGTGCTGACAGATCACATTCATTATGCGACGCAACGCAGTTAACGGCGCTAACTGCGTCTTCGCTGCTAGCATCAACGGCGCAGTCACTAAAATTCCGCCTGTCAACAACAGTGCAGTCTGAAAATGATTCTTCTTGTTCTGACTCAACAGTGTCTGATGGTGTCGTATAAGATACTGCTGACGGCAGAACGCAGACGTCTGAAGATGCGACAAGCTCGTCTGCGAAAGGTCCGCAGTCAATCCCAGGCGGAACTTCTTCAGACCGACTGTCATCTGGCATCAACATTCTTTCGTCGAGCGAATTTACCAACTGACAGACCACATCGTCGTCAGGCTCAGCATGCGACTCGTCGAACGTTCCGCTCTCAGAAGTCGCTGTCAGTTCCGACACAGTTCCATCGACTATCAGTTTGTCTTCGATCGCGGCGAGAATTTTTTCATCGTTGCGTTGCTGCTGGTCACCAGTACACAACATCAACACATCGACCTCCATATTTGCTCTCATCTGACTGTGACGGTGCGCATGCGCGTGGCCTTTGACCCCGCCGCTGCCCGGCCCTCCCGGCCAATGACGTTGTGGCGGCCGTGCGCGCACTGACCTGTAGGCTACTTCTCAGTGCAGAAGTCTTGTCCATCTTCCCAGCTTTGATGTTGAGCTGACTGAAAGCTACTGAACCCATTTACCGGAAAGTTGTGGTGACTCGTGACTGCAAACTGAAACTGTATCTAGGATTAATTTTTCTCCACGTGATTCCAAGAATCATTGGTGTGTTTCCATACCATGTATCTAGACTTCTTCAGGTGCTCTGCCCTTGACTTCTTGAGCAGTTCAAGTTGTTCAACTAATTAACTTCTGTACTCCGAGTCTCCGATTCCGACGACTCCAATCTTCTCTGCGTAATGCATTGTGCCATTTCTTTCAGCTGTCCACATTTTCGGTTGACGTTCTCAGTCATCAACTTAGATCGCTTGTCGCCCCTTCTGAAAAGTCCGAGGAATTTATTTTGCCGTGCATTTTCATTTATTCATTCTATCCCCGATCGACTGACCCGAGGAACTTCAGGCAGTGCAAATACTATGCAGTATAATTTGCAATTTGTAGAAAGACATACAGAGTGGGCCAAAAAGTGAGAACCCCTCTCTTTTTGGCTCTAACTTTGTTAAATCTCAACTGATTGTCGAAATTTTTTCGCCGATAGAAAGAGCATGAAACTTCTAATACGCTACGTGCAACACATCTCACCACACTTTAAGTATGTTGCTGCACTACCTTGTGAAGTTTGACATCCGAACTTTTGTCATGCTTACGAAAGTGACACTTAATATCGTATCATATGTACTGTAAGAT
>Ga0126335_1002698_pt1 | contig 10760 bp, 10 predicted proteins | sample OlaspJWI45metaG_FD_108409 | JGI IMG/M metagenome (GOLD analysis project Ga0126335, IMG submission 108409) | Marine gutless worms symbiont microbial communities from Oahu, Hawaii - Olavius sp. 1 OAHU.JWI-45 metaG | ecosystem: Host-associated > Annelida > Digestive system > Unclassified | place... | reverse complement strand
GATGCCGCCTCTGGAACAGTCTTCCACCCGACGTCACCTCAGCTTCAACGCTGTCTGTTTTTCGAAACCGCCTCAAAACTTATCTCTTTTCCCGATCATTTCCTTCCTAACTGTTTTCGGTTTTTAGTTCTGCACACCGTGTATAGTCGTGGTTTAGCAGTATTTGTACTTTAGGCCACTCTAAATAACTCTAATGTTATGTAATGTAATGTAATGTAATGTAATACAGCTAAGCAATCGTATTCAACTGCAAATGTATATTGTTTCATCATTAACTGGAAAAAGCCACTAAATGTTACGCCAGTTACGATGGACTTGACTTTTCAGGTGTCCTTTACCTTTACCTTTAAACATGGAGCACTTGATGAACAGGTATAGTGTCAGTGAACCCGGCGACATGTCCATAAGAGCATAAATTATGGCGTATCTAAACTGAGCCACGTGACAGATGGACAGACTGACAGACACTGCGCACATCGGTAACAACGGTTATCTTCAAAGAACGACATATAAGCCAGGAGGACTGTCAATACGGGATATATATTCGTTTTTTTCGCGCTGCAAGCACTTTGTCTACATTTAGGCCTACAGGCTACATCCAGCGCAGCGGCTGGTCTGATCTGACCCGTGGGTTGGCGACCAATGCTGTATAATTCATAGACCCTGCAGGTTATGCGCAATATCGCGTGATGTGTCATAAAAAGCTGGGACCGATGCGATCCTCCGTAATCGAATTTACGAGAAGTTATTGCCAGTTGTGCGATACAGAACACACAGGCAACTGACAGCAGTGATTTCGTGACAAGGAAATGCATTACGTCCAAATGCGCGTTGCGTGTTCATGCCTGTGTACAGAGCTGGCTGTGAGTGATTCTGACATATGGTACTACTGTTGTCAGACGCCGTATTCCAGCATCACTTTCACTCTGCGTCTACGCCGTAAACCGCTCTACTATGTCGTCAACCTCCTGATGCCGTGCAGTCTCTTCTCCGTAGTCATTGACGTCTCGTTCTTGCTGCAGCCCGGCTGCTCGGAACGCATAGGACTCGGTCAGTAGCAGTGGCACCGGTTTTGGAGAAAATTCTATTTTGTATGTGTACAGCTTTTCCTCCCCTTCCTCTCTTTCTCTTTTCTTTCTTCTTTTCGCTTTACCCCCTTTCCTTTATTTCCACCCCGACCACGGCTGTCTATCTGAGCCTTTGAGGGAGAGTTTGATGCATTTTGTGTTAAAATATAAAGTATTTCCGATTAGAGCAATTTTCCTTGCATGTTCATTGCTCACGAAATGATTATCATGGAATAACATACCTATTATGCAGAAAAAATGAAAGAATATTGGCAAACCGGAGAACATTTCAATGGGTTCAAAATTCAAAATTCGTTAAAAATTTCTTCACCCAGCAGCAGCCGTATCATTCTCGCACACGGACTCTGCGCATGCGGTTAGTAGTAGTTGCTACGGCACGTAAACGATATACGTAGGCCTAAAAAATAAGTTTCTGGTACAAACCTTACAATGCAATAAAAACGTACATTACACGCCTGCATGTCTGTTTACATTTAGCGTACTCTGCGTTGCACCGTATAACTATACTACTATTTATTATTAGGCGACGCGTATTTCTGCCGCCATCATCGCCATCATCATCAGCCATAGCGTTTGTTTTTAAGAAGTCCGAATGCATGCCCATAGGATGGTCCTGGCTGTATTTAAAAGCTAGTCACGGGCAGTTCTACCACTTGTTTTTTATTGCTGATTTTTCCGACACTCATTTGTTTCTGAGGAATATTTTGAAATGACATGCCTCGTATGTCTCGACTACAGATCATCAGTACAAATCAAGAAGCTCCATGTTTCACGCACACGGACTAACTTTTTAGCGAACGTATTGCAAATGTAGACATTCTTTATTCTAGTTCTCTCTTCTGTTTCAAGTGCTCAATCCACAAGGTTGACTTTTCCAGATTTCGCATGTGTTTTAAGGTGCTTTTATGATATGTATTTTATATTTTATACATTTGGCATATTTGTGTATTTGTGTGTGTTTTTTTTCTAAAAGGCCACCACAAGAGCTTGTCATGAGCCTGGTGCGTAGAGTCTATGCCTTTATTTTCGCACTATATCTGTGCTTTTGAACAAATAAATAATGAAGAAATGATGATGACATGCGTCGAGACGTAAAACGCTTACTAGCTGTATTACTGAGCAGCCATACTGTGGCAGGTGTTACGATGCTGCTGGCACTGAGCGTCTATCAGACGATTGTTATTGAGAAACTGCCAGTCACCTCAGACGCTGTACCTCTGCTCGGTAAGTGTCGGATCTAGTCAGCCTACATTAGCCTATTAATTGCAGTAATTAATTAAAAATAGACTAAAGCAAAAAGAACTACCACTGTCAGTCTCCTCCACGGATTCATATGTAGCACCTTATCATTATTAAGTGTGGCAAACTATACTAATATAATAATAATGTCTTTATTGCTGTTGCAGACAGAACACTGCAAAGGACAATCCATCAGACACTAGGCCTAGCATCTGTCACGCAAGACACTACGATACACATAATAGTAGAGCATACGCAGTTTAGCACGAGCTGCCACACAACGGCCCTATGTTAACTTATGTCGCTAATTAACAATACAAACCGAAACAACAAACAAACGCATACGTAATGTAAGACACAACTTATTAGTGGTAAATGTTTGCAAATATGCATATCGTCACTGTTGGCACCGCCCACGAGTCGAAGCAGGATCTCGTAATCGAAAGTCGAACATTCTATACCACTACATCCCCGCCTCCAGCTTGCTTTTGGGACCGTATTATAATAGAATCGTACTTAATTACTTACTATAGCAGTGTATAATGCAGCGTTGACGCGGCAATACATACGTATTCAGCCTAATGAGCATGTGGGCGGGGCTAAAGTTGGTAGGCTCACGTCACGTCACTCACGTGTTGTGGTATGGGGCTATAATTGGGGAACATTCACACAATTTAGAAGTGGCATTAAGCGTTTAAAACGCGACTGTAAAATAACCAGCATGTCGCATACGCTGGTGGTAAAAGTAAACTTGAAGTTTCTTCCGTTGACACAACGGCCGGGGTTTGTTGTACAGGTATCTACTTTCTGTTCGTGATGGTGATGTGTGGCTTGTCACTGGCGACGTCAATCGCCGTGACGCGTATTCATAACCGAGCACTTGCTGCTGAATCACAACCAGCTATGCCGCCGTGGGTAAGTATAGAGTTGTCCGCGGGTGAGATTAAATTACTACAATCCTACTTCAGACTTCACTTCTCAAGACCGCAGTTTACTTCAAACAACGTAGTACGACTAACTACTGAACAAAGTGACTGACTGACTTACTTACTTACAATCCCAGTGGAGCATAGGCCACAGACTACTCGTCTGAAAACCATCGATCGACGACCTGGCTATGGCTGTCAAGCCTTATGCCTAATTAGCAGCAACTGTTGCCAGAGTAATGCCCTGGTCGGGTCGGTTAACCGGGTTAAGGATCACGAGCAAAACGGCGTATACAGGGTCAGATACTCGGACTGGGTCGTGACGGTCGCGCGAACCGTGTCAAGACTCAAGAAAACTGTTCCCACTTCCACATCCAACCATGCGCGTGAGTAGGGATAACATAAGACTTCTTTAATTAGGTCAAGGTCAAAGGTCAAGGTGAGTTAGAAGTCTCATGTTATCCCTACTCGCGTGTGTAGCAGATACGCTGTTTATGATGTAGATGAGACGAATCGTGTATGAGCAACTTGCATCGCTGATGTGCATGAAGACGTCTCAAAACACCAACACAGACTACGTAGAGGTGGATGCGGCTGACGTCGATATGCCAAGTAACGCCAAACATTTGGATCAGATATCATCAACAGCAGCAGCAACAGCGGCAGAAGCATCACCGATTGAACGTCTTCTGGCTTCAGTTCACGACGTGATGGAGACGAAACTTCGGAGCGACACACTATTACGTCGTCAGACAGACAGGAATCAGCAGATGATGAATGAATGGATGATTGTTGCCACAGTTATCGACCGCCTTTGCTTCATTGTATTTAGCGTCACCCTGGTCATTTGCAGTCTTGTCTTTGCTCTGCTGCTCTTCTTCCATGCTGCATAACTACAGTTTTTTTTCCATTTTTTCCATCAAAATATGAATGAAAACACAAAAAGATTTAACAAGTCGATTCCAGACACAAGGTGAAACCGTGAAGTATCTAGGCCTCTAGAAGAAACATAGCGATTTGGTCATGAACGCTTAATACGCAGCAGCATTAAATGTCATCTTAGAATGAGCAACACGAGTTATGCGGACTTCACACGTTGTATCAACGATCAACTTACAGATTCTTTTTGTGCTTATGTATATATACAGGGTGGGCTAAATTAAACGGGGCCACGCATTTCAGCTAATAACTTCAGATAGATAGATAGATAGATAGATAGATAGATAGATACATAGATACATAGATACATAGATCTTTATTAAAACAATTGACAGAACGCAGTTGTAACAAATGGAATGTGTACAGTAAAATGCAAATCGGGATGAAAATAAAATGTTAAATCAGTACGTGTGTGTAGAATGAATGAATGAATATTCGTGTATCATGGAAGAAAAACCTAATATGTGTTTTATATAGCATGCCTGTAAGAAAATTACAGAAGGATAAGTGTGTTGAGTGTTCGGGCAATAGTCGGGTGTGAGCTCGGTGTCTGAGGTTGTATAGCGTTGTGACGCGGTGGATAGAGGTGATAGTAGTGTGTACAGTACATGGTTCGACCAAAGAACAATCTGGCCGAATAGCTCATCGTCTGCAATGTCACACAGTTCATCAAACGTCGGTAGATCCGGCGAGCAGTATCCAAGGCGTCTAGCGCGGTCAATCACTGAGTTGATGCGCTGGCGATCGGAGGTCTGTGTGAGACCGCGCCCATGCGCTGGCGGCGTCGTCAGCCGAGAGACGACGGTTGCAAGATAGACGAGCTGCAGAGCCGTGTTGCGCAGACCGTGACAGCGCAACACTCGAAGCGCGTAATTTGCCTGAGCACTGGACGTCACGAGTTGCTGAACGCGTTGAATGACGTAGAAGTCATCTGCAAAGACCACGCCCAACAATCCAACATCCTCAGGCTGAGGCAGCGCACGATGCCCGGAAGTTGAGCCGGCTCAGCCACATGCGGTCCTCTCCTCCTGCTGTATTACATTTCCCTTTTCTAGTCATTATCCTCCCCCCTCCGGAACAGTGGTCCTTGTAGTAGTCTTTACTGTTTAGGCCACTTTAAAAATGTCTATGATGATGATAATGATGACGATGCTGTCTGTAAAAACAACTTCACACGACTTGTCACAGTTTAACTTCAGATTGTTCCGCTTGGCCCAATTCTGTATGTTGGCGAGCTCGATGTGACGAGAGGCTACATTGGAGGCTGGCATAATAATCAGATAAGTATCGTCAGTATTCTGTGAGTTTGCAGGCGTCGTCCTTAAAAAGCACTGCGAACTGTTAAGTTTTCTTTTTACATTTAAGTTTAAATACGTTAACCAACTAAATCAGTAGGCCTAGACCTAGGCTTGGCATTGGCGACAGCCAATTAGAATCATGTCGCCTGATCGCTTGCAGATTATTTCGTATTTATTATCGCGTTTAAGCATGCAAGATTTTGAACAGTCTGGCGGCAAAACCGCGAGAATTTAGAGAGACGGACAGACGGACAGACGGACAACGCGGACGCGTTCCATTTCTACAGGGTGGGACAAATTAAACGGGGCCACGCATTTTTGCTAATAACTTCAGAACTGCTGCTTAGATCTTCACTAGGCCTATTTTAGGCAGAAAACAAGGCCATTTAATTCTTAACGTGAAAACACATTTTGCATATATTAATTAGGAATAAAGTCGCGCCATCTGGTGAATGAAAGGCATTGTAATAAATAACGATCGGCCATCGTCTTTCGTTATGTTGATCATCATCAAAGCTCTAAAAAGTAAAAAAAAAATACAGCTAATTTAACAAATAACAACAATGACTGACATCATTGTGAGGTAGTTAATTACAACCATGAGTGGTAAGTTTAAGTAAGTAAGAACGTTCGTTCGTTTTCTGTACGGTTTAATAAGGGCAGAGAATGTTTTCACGGTCATTTTCATTCGCCCGGAGGCGCCATGGTATTTTCTTAAATTAATAGCTAAAATGACAGATTCTCGTTAAGAACGAAATGGTGTTGAAGTTTGCCAAGAGTGGTGTAGGTCTGATCACTATATCTAGAGTTACATGGTACGTACAGCTGGCCTGTACATTGTGTTGGACAGATTTACATATAAAATGCACGCGACGCCCGTAGGCCTACTTATCAGTAAGTATGGCTTTAACGACTGATGGTTTCGGGGATTAAATCGAAACGCTCGATGCCATAACGCTAACAGCATTACGTGATTGCTGGGAGTTTATCCAATATGCACTCCAGTATCCAACTAAACTATCCACTAGCTACGCCTAGATATTATCGAAGCGTTGGCTGCGTTGTGTCAACCGATATTTGGTTCTGCCTCTGGACTGGGGCACTGTGTGATCCGTGAAACCATTGTTCTGTTGCCGTGTCAGGCGTTTAAATTGTTGTGATTATGTTATACATAGTAATAAATAATAAATAAATTGTGCTTACTTATTGTCGTTTGCAGCGTTTGTCTGCAATTGTAATAAAGAGACATTATTATTATTATTATTATTATAAACTCGTCACACGGCAAACTATGACTGTAGGCTAACGAAGTCAATACCGGAACAGAAAATACACAACACAATAAAAACAGTACGTTAGGAATTAACCCTGGTACTCAGTTCCCAGGGTGGGTCTAAAATTATTATTATTATTATTACTTATTTATTATACGTTGTTGCAAAAGTTAACGGCACTGTGCCATACTAAAACGATTCAATTGTGTCGTCTTCCAGAGTGTTCGAAACTCGTGGTTGTTTATAACGCACAAAATTGTAGAATTTCTGTGTTAGTAAACTGTAGTTGCTAGATAAATTGACAATATGGCCAATGCTGCGGAGGTATGAAGTCTACCGACACTAAATATGATGCACCCAAGTTGTATTACCGTTTGTGTGCTATTCGTGTTGATACGTCACGACTCGTTGTATGCATTTATGAGCAAGGCTGTGTCTGGAGTACGGGGACCCGTACTATACTTTTGGACCTTCCGGTACGGGAAGGTCTACTGTTGCAGTATGGCAGCCCTATACGTACCCGTAACTTAAACCCTAACACTGACCCAGACCCTAAACTGATCCTAATGCTGGCGCAATACATACACATACGTGGTCAAGTCACGCACGTGTTTGAAACGCAAATTCGGATGAAACCGAACACTTTGCACTAATTTTTGCTATTTTCTGAGTCGCCGCTATTTGCAGATGTTACTCGTCTTCATTGAGTTACAAATAATGCACATAGAATGAATAAATTGAGAATAAATCGCAAATTTATGTTGGCAAAATGGCTGTTTTGATCTCCCCGAATATTCAGATATGTTTGAAATTATCGTTAAAGACAGACAAAGAGCAGTTTACTTTAACAACCAAAACCCTCGCATTTGATCTTTAACTTAACCCTAATGTCGACTGTTTGGCCACATAAAAAAATTGGTGATCGTCCTTTTTTTGAGGAAGAGGTGGGTCGGGGGAGGAAATTTTTAAAAATAATTTTTTACAGACGAGTTGGCATGAAGAGTGAGTCACTGGAACAACTAAATGCCTTGAAAGCATGTCCTTTTAGTCCAGGTGCGATATGAAGTGAACAACAAGTCTTGTCAGTGGTGAAAATACATGTACCGGTAATGCGGAAGACGAGAAATTTAAACCCGGAGTCATTTAAGCACAATTTTAACGGATATAAAAGAATTCAAGTTGAAAAAATGGGGTCGGGGCGATTTTCGCGTGTCGGACTGAGACAATCACCAGCTTTATTATTATTTTATGAGGCCTTACGTTACGTTTGTGAATACAGTTAAGAGGAAATAGTGCCTATGCCATTGCCTTAGGATCAGTGGTAAATCTGCTATGTCATGTTATTGTGAAATGAGCAAGTAAAATGTTTTGATGTAAATGTCATAGGCTGTGGCAGAGAAGGATCAGGGCAATGCGGCCTATAAGAAGAAAGACTTTGAGACGGCATTGAAGCACTACAGCAAGGCCGTCGACCTGGACAGCTCTAACATTATATTTCGCAACAACAGAGCTGGTGGGCAGCACTTTGTGGTAATTCTTTGAACAGCAGTCCCAAGTTATCTGCTGGACTGCTGCCGTGTATGGAATTTCATGTGTACATACACAACGGCCTAATACTAACCCTATCCCATAAACCTAACCCAAATAATAATCGATAACGAAATTATAACAACGGAAAAACGTAACAGAATAAGGAAATATTTGTGTATTGTCATAGTTTAAGATCACCGTTTGGAGGATTACGCTTTTTATCATTTTATATGGTAACATAATAATAATAGTAATAATAATAATAATAGAGCTTCACGGATCGCGAAATAAGCTGGCTGGGTGGGTTTCTCTCAAAGCGATATCTCAGGGCTGAGAAGGCCTAAGAACATTAAATTTGTGACGAAGGTGGCATCTAGTATGAAGATGATGCACACCCTTTGATTTTTGGAAAAAGTTTTTTGATTGCAGCAAAATTTGCCCCCAAAACGTTAAAAATAGGCCAGAAAATGCCCAAAAAGAGCACATTCTTCTCCATGCGCTACTGCAGAAACCATAAATAGTAGAAATGCTGAACTTGGCACAGGCGTAGCCGATGGCCTGAGGATGATGTTCAAACTTTTTCATTTTCGATGAACTATGTACTGCTTGAAAGAATATGCATTATGCACTATGCTTTGCTTTAATAATACGCGTCATGAACAGCTAACTGGGCTGGACTTGCGAAGTTGCTGTCCCGGTAGTAGGCTGGCCTACCACGGGGCGGCTGCTTCGCAGGCCTGGCAGACTCAGCGCTGTATGCAGAATGGGGTGAGCGAGTGAGTGAGTTATACAGTAACATGACGTCACTGGCGTAAGTAAGTTAATTACGGTTTTCCCTCGACCGGAAAACTCCCCCGTCTTCGTGGGCCTGCGTAAGCCTGCCGCTGAACTGTGTCGCTGGCGCCATCTGTGGAATACGCGTAGCACTGAGGCTCTTGTGATGCTAGACACCTTAATTGTGTACATTAATCAGTATGGCAGATTGACCTGTTAACTGTTAAATCACTGTTATTCTGAATTTCGTACAATAGGTTAAGTTTGATATTGCACTTTCTGCCAGGGCTCTACGGGATTTGCTTTTCTCGAGATGGATTTGGCTTTATTCGTAGTGTACATCCAGTCGGAGCCAGAGCTGGATTAGTCACTTTAGTATCACAAGGAAATAACTGTGAAACGTTAACTAGGGCACTCGGAATGCTCACTTCACGTCACAAACATCGTAGGCTGTTGACTACTACTCAGTTATGGCATCTTTTCAGTTTTGAATTGTACTTGAGAAATGTCATTGAGACACCGTCACATAATGGAGCACTTTTTCCTTAAATCTGAAAATGTGGCCAAAATTTTGGTCACAGCTTCATTTCAGCAGGATTTGGAAAAAGGCTGGAATTGGTACATAATTCGTGAAAGCCCTACTTTCTGCACATACAAGCCACAACCTTCTCGCCTGATATGATCGCACACCCACACCACTCTTCACCCTGTAGACCGACATAGCGCAGTTGAATCACGCCAAGACATTTCATTTCAGTAAGGCAAAACAAACTGATAACAATTGCAAAAATTCAACTGGTATATAGCCCAACCCCATGTGGGTTCCGGGTCTTAGAATAGACCCACTCTGTCTCCTGGCTGGATGTCGTAAGAGGTGACAAAACCAGGCACCCCTCAACCTCCGTGGCCTCATCTGATTACTGATGATGGACTGGTGTGAAAGAGGGAACATTCGGAAGAGGGGCCCCTCGTGGGAACCCTTCCGCAAGAACTCAGCTCTCTGCAGCTGACAGGCGAACTAGTCATGGTTTAGAGAAGGAAGAAACCCTCAGGCGCCCAACGGAAGCGCCTGAGGAAACAGAAAGAAGAATCATATAACAGATAGAGACCTCCTGAGGTTTTTAACATCCTCATGGAGGTTTTCATAATACCCCGGTAAGAAATACCGGAGGCTTTACTGGAGGATGGACTATGGGCCCGTCTGGTGCCTGGTTCTACGAAGGACAACTTCGCGTCCATCGAAACTGGAAACTGGTATATAGCCAGCTGAATTCAACCGGAAATGGAAATAGTGAAACCGTAACGAACTTTTTGTGCACTTTGTGTGCTTGCGAACTTTACGCAATGTGCTTCTAGTGTTTTCATTTTCACTGGTAAGTTTAGAACAGCTCTGCTTTGGTCACAGCTACGTATTGTATGTCCGTGTTACAGCGGTATACTTTGAACAAGGCCGCTATGACGATTGCATTAAGGAATGTGAAGAAGCGATTGAAATTGGCCGCGAACATCGTGCCGACTTCAAACTTATTGCCAAGTGAGCTGCTGTCTGTTGTTTACTATCACAACCCTTGTACTAGTGTACTGTTTGTACTGTCTTAGCATGAGTGGACTGTGTAGTAGTGTACTGCTGCCTTCAGTTCTTTGACGCTGTTGGTTGGGCGGCAGGAAGGGCATACGGCCTGTAAAAAACCT
>Ga0126335_1002697_pt1 | contig 10762 bp, 6 predicted proteins | sample OlaspJWI45metaG_FD_108409 | JGI IMG/M metagenome (GOLD analysis project Ga0126335, IMG submission 108409) | Marine gutless worms symbiont microbial communities from Oahu, Hawaii - Olavius sp. 1 OAHU.JWI-45 metaG | ecosystem: Host-associated > Annelida > Digestive system > Unclassified | place... | reverse complement strand
CGCTGATGCAGGAGCTGCATTGGTTACCAGTGGAGCAGCGCATCACTTACAAGGTGGCCGTCCTGACCTACAAGACACGTCAGACGTCAGTGCCGGAATACCTCAGTCGACACATCACGACACGAAACAGCACGCGGTTATTGCGATCGTTGTCCGCGCCAATGCTGCATGTCCCATTCAGACGAACTTCCTTCGGCAAACGCGTTTTCAGCACTGCAGCACCATCTGTCTGGAACTCTCTCCCTGTCTCTCTTCAGAACTGTGACACGCTGACATTATTTAAATCTAGACTTAAAGCACATTTGCTCTCCTCCGTCTGTCCTGTTCGCCAGCGCCTCTGAAGCTACGGCAACACGGCGCTTTACAAATTTTGTATTATTATTATTACTAGATGAGATGACAGATTCTGACAAACTGTTCCAGATATTTATTATTCGTGTACAGAAGAAATATTTCCTTAAATCATAATGACATCTACGGTTGACTAGCTTTAAATTATGCCCCCTGGTTCTACAATCTTGATGTTTTTCAAAACTGAAAGTAACATTAGTGTCATATTTGCCTGTTAATATTTTAAAAACTCCAATCATATCACTTCTTAAACGTCTGTATTTTAATGTTGGCAATTTCAATTGCAGAAGTCTTTCTTTATACGTTAAATGCTTAACAGTTAAGACCAACTTCGTTGCTCTCATTTGGACCTTTTCTAGATCTTTTTATTAGACCTTGTCTATGTGGATTCCATATTGAGTTAGCATATTCCAAATGAAAGCTAACTAAATTTTTATATAATGTAACAAATGCCTCCTCTGTTAAATATATAAAATTTATCTTAATCAAACCCAGCATGGAGTATGCTCTGTTTATCTTCTCTTTACAATGAGAAACAAATACTAAATACTGTCCAGAAGTATTTAAATACTATTTAAATACTCCAAGTTTATGTAGTATTTAAATACTGGCTTCAAATACCGTCTGTGGTATTTAAATACTATTTAAATATTTGGTATTAAATACTTGACAACACTGTGCAGAACGATGGCGCATTCGAACGCCATATCAAGCACGTCACTTGTAATCTCACACATTCGTTCGAACTCAACTGCTTAAACGCTGTCATTTATAAAATTACGCATTTTGTCCAGAATATAAAGAAAGCTTTTGCAACCGGGGCTCCCTTAGAGCTCCTAGTTGGATGCGACCGGGTTAAACGCTATTTAAAAAGTAACCCCACAAAAGCAATGTTCAACGGCCGATACTGTTGTGTGTAGTCGATATGAAATACAAGCCATCACAAGAAATTTTGCGCTTGTCTGCGGCCGTGATACACGGGCCGTCAGTGACAAACTTTCGGTCAATGACAGCTTGTGTTGCCGGGTTACGTGATGTAACTACAAACACAGGCTATATTGTTGAACAAGTGACTTCTTACGCGTTGAAATTGTTTGAAACATTCACAGGTCGGCTGTCATTAACACGCCGGCTTACAAAGAGATCTATACACAGGCATAGCACATTCAAAGACTCGGTGGAAAAACCAATGTAGGCCTGCCGAAGAACTGCAGAGCGTCTATATTCACGTAGGCCTACTGTGCGATTATAACGAATCGTCATAATAAGGAGCTCAGAGGCCAATGTTATGTTGTATCGAACTATTTGAAAAAGTAAAAAATGGTTTACTTTTTCAGATCATAGCTTTAACACACAAAAATCGAATTTCTTTCGGTTATACGAAGAATATTGAAGCAAGCTTATTTTAGTAAGTTTTCTGACATTTATTGAACCAGTTTACTGAAATTTTTCACCTTTTCTACAATAATTTATGGCTGTAGTAAATGTGAAAAATTCGCGTCTGTTTTTGACTCGCAAAGGAGCGGCAACGAAAATGCACCATGCAGCTTGGTGCTTGAAAGCGAAGCTTGGATTGGATTTTATCGTCATTTTTATACACGTCCATCACGTATAAACGCCAATGATTTGTCGGATTCGCCGCAATGAAATGCGATGTATGGCAATCACGCCCATTGCACATGTCACTGTGCGAATGAGACAAGCATGATAAATCACATGCTGCTCGGAAAAAGCTGCTGCTGTTGTAGTGAACATTAGATTCGTAGTGCTAATGCGATATTACCTCCAGTCGTGGCAGCCAATCGCTATAACTTCGACCACCGGTCGCGACCGCCTTCGCCACGAAATTGAACAGCCAGCTTCGGCATTTGGATCGCGAAACTGACCCGTCCGGAGGAGACTGGGCGGGACGGGGCAGGGGCATAGGACTAAAATGAGAAAGATGTACGGTGTTGCCTGACCGCGAATAGTAACGTCGTCGTCGTTGTCGTCGTGGCTGGGGGTCGCAGCTGCGCGTGACTCGGTCTCCAAGGTCCAACTGATTGCTGAAATGCAAACGAATGCGATGCTGTATAAACATTCAGCGTGATTTCCGCCATGTCCGTCCGTCCGTAGGTCGATTTTTTCTCGCGTCTGAGAGAATGTGAGTCGGCACAACAAGCTCTATGGTGATCGTCACTGGTGACTGTTCTACGTCCTCTCGGAAAACCAGTGACATTCCAACACGCTACACACGAGACCACCACTTCAGTTAGACCCATCAAAGCTGCCTTTTGTCCACTCAGACCGGAGACATTGTGATAGCTAATCGCTATCCCACTTAACCCACATAAACAGTGTAAAAGAATCATACACCGTTAAGTTAATGCTTAAAACCAAGAAAGCATCCAGAGAGTTAATAGCCTACATCCGACGTAAAAGTTGAAAAAATTAAATCCTGATAAAAATGAATTCTCTGAAACATCTCGATGCTATTCTTGTCTGTCAACGACACTACAGCGTTTATAGCATTTGACTCCTTCCAAGTGACTTCACTATCAGGTTAAATTACAAATGGCTTCAGAAACGTAGTAGGCCTAATGGCCGCATCGAAGTGGCGCCATCTGACGAATGAGTAGGAAGTCGACCGCGTGACACACAGACTACGCGAACATCGATCTCAAGTCCGCATTCTCATGCATTCGATGAATCAGAAGGTTGAGACTTGAGAAAGATTAGTAAAAACTATCAACACTTCTGTCAGACCTAATACTGTTAACAATAATTGTATTTGTATTTATTCCTTACTATGACTACAGGGTAGGCCAAATTAAACGGGGCCACTCATTTCAATAGATTGTAACTCTATATATATACTGATCTAAACCACACTTGGCAAACTTCAGCATCATTTCGTTCTTAATCAGAATCTGTAATTTTTGGCTATTAATTTAAGAAAATGCCGCGGCGCCATCTAGCGAATGAAAATGACAATGAAAAATTATCTGCCCTTATTAAACCATACAAAAACCAAACGAACGTTCTTACTTACTTAAATTTTTGATACCAGTGATGGTAGTAATTAACTACCTCACAACGATGTCAGTCATTATTGTTATTTGTTAAATTTAATGTTATTTTTTTTACTTTTAGAGCTTTGATGATCAACATAACGAAAGACATGGCCCGATCGTTATTTATTACCAAGCACTTCATTCACTAGATGACGCCACTTTATTTTGCATAATTAATGTATGCAGATTATGTTGTCATGGTAAAATTTAATGGCCTTGTTTTCTGCCAAAAATGATGAAGATCCGAGCAGCACTTCTGAAGTTATTTACCTGATATGTGTGGCCCCATTTAATTTGCCCCACCCTGTATTACACTTTTGTAACACTCTCTAGCTGCTATTGTACAGTATTTACAGAGTGGGCCATAAAAACCAACTACACAGATTATGCTGTTTATACTGCACCTATGGGCCTACATTTACAAATACGTTTTGTACTTCATCCCTTACTCTGACAAACAATTTAATGAAAGATTTATTCTTCGCAAGTGAACAGCATGTTTATCAACAAATAGGTGAAAACTCAACAAAGGGAATAAAAATCTTAAGTTTAAGTACAGTAGGTCAATTTTAACGGAAAATAACGCCAAAAGACAAAGCTGGTGCCACAAAAGTTTGACGGAAGATCACAACACAACATCATCAAGTTATCTTCCATGAAATTTTCACGAAAGATAATAACGAGCCAAATTAACATCATGGTGACGTAACGTAATGCTAAAACTCCATTGTGTTTTCTGTAGAGTTGGGTTGTTTTCATTTAAATGATACCAGTCGCATAAATCTTTTAAAGATCTGTTCTAAAGTCATGTCGATTTATCAGAAATGATTTAAGCTTCAGAATGCATCTGGAATTTTACTTTTGACTTAACGTTAAAATATGATAATTGGCTCAATATGGTCATTAATTGGCTCACTCGGTATATTATACGTGCATATACAACGACTGCTTTCGGCGTAATGAACGGTCTAATGCTTTGAGTAGCTTTGACACACACTTGCTACCTAGCTATTACACAACAGTTGTGCATTATCAACTATGATAGCTTCAGTGTTTAATTAGTTTAGTCAGTAACTGTGGCTCTCAGAGTCAGTGAAGGACAGAAAGTTGAAACAGCAAACTGAATCTCTGCACTTCTAATACAATGAGTCTGGTCAGAATGACAGCAACTAAGTTCCCACGTTTTCATAAGAACTTAAAGGGCAAAGGTGCTGCAGCAATGTGCTGGAGCTGAGTGGCAAGATGTACATGGAACAGAAAGAGTTGGCAGAAGATAGGATAAGGCAAAAGACAATGTCACAAGATTTCTCAGCATCAGCTGTCGAACTTCAGACATGATGATGGCACATCGAGAAATAGGGCAACTAATTCAATAAATTGTGTTAATATGTTTTTTCATCCTCTACATGACAATGTGGCATCAACTTATGACTAGTAGTTCTTATCTTCAATGTGACTGTCAGCAACTCCGTTTATTTTCACACTAATTTTATTAGCGAAAATTTGCTTCAAATGCAAAATAATGGCTGCATTTCAAATGCATTTCTCTTTATACATCAACAACATAACATAAACGTAACCTAAGACTCTGGCAGCTAAAAATTTGAATTCAGCTGCACTGTTCACATACATGAAATCTTTCAATCGTTCTACAACAAACAAATACGGTAAGCCATACTAAAACACATTGTGCAATCATCCCACGTGACACTAACCTTCTGCTATTTGAAAAGATAACATAAAACAGCATTTACTAAAACTTCTAAAATTCTAAAACTACATAAAACAAAGCTGTACCAGTATTAAAAATAAACATTACAGGCAATGCCACACACCAACTGATAATCTGTATTCAGATACATTTCACACCCTCGAACTTCGTCCAATGCAACACAAAATGTGAAATTCGTTCGAACATTCAGTACTCAGCTATATGCAAACTGTCTACCACAGCACATGGCCAGGAGACCCAGATCCTGTCCGTATATTTTTTGTTTTTATTTCATTTAAATGACCCACTGCCACCTACTGTTGTTAGCATAAACTTTTACAGTTCTGCAACTAAGGTCCAAGCCTCTGGCTATGTTACACTCCTGTCTGTTACAACACACATACCAAGCTTGTCAAACTGTACCACTGAACTGTGTCATCAATAACTGAGAACAATTACATTTTGATGCCGTTCACCGACTCCAACAAGCTGCAAAATTCTCCAAATTGCAAATGATGCTAATTTTAGCTGAAAATAATATCAGGAATGTAGCTAGAATTTTATGTTTGGGTGGGCCACCCAAGCACATGCCTGGCCACATCGCAAAATAATAGTATTAACAAGAGGCCAAAGGCTGCACTGTATCGGAACAGAATGTTCGTATACTTTATAATGGGCAGAATTTTCTCATACTGGCTCGCTCCATTGCAATAAGGGGATTGAGACTGCCATCTAGTACAACGTGCCTTGGGTAGGCAACAGTCTCCACTCCAAACAGCACCTTATGATCCATTCAGCTGTTTTGCTGAGCAGCCAGGCAGACAGACCACACATCATGCTATGGCATCATTGAGACAACAGACCGCATCTGCGTAACAAGTGTTGCGCATTCGTTGAGTCCGAGAATGCCACCCCCTTGAAGCTCAAAATGCATTGTCACATACAAATGCACACAGTCACAAACAAACACAACCATTTTACTGGCTACTGCCAGGTTCGTCAACCATTCTCCAGAAGTCTTTTAGGATTTTGCACTCTAGTATGCTACGCTACAGCACCTAAGGCATGCACGATACTCATATATAACATAAAGCTGAGTTGTTCCATACGTCACAAATGATTATTTGGGGGAATCTTATGAAACAACTGTGACATAAACTCAGTACGCATAACAAGCTTGGTTGTCAGCAATTAAAATATGCCTCGTCAATAATCTGAGAACACGACCTCAAAATGATATCTAACTGATTAAAAGTATCAGTTTCAGAGACGACCAGATTCCAGATCCTGGAATCAGTAAATATAATATTGAAACTAAACACATAAAGGACAAATGTATAAAAAGCATAATCTATAATCCTTCTGCTGCTGACCGCACACAGTCGTTCATACATCGTTAGCAAAAGGTAAAACAATGGCCTTCATAACAAGCTACTCTAACAGTGTAACACTGACATCTTTGACACATAACTCTATGAAAAATGCCCATGGAGCATTCTCACTGCATTGTCACTTCATTTTTATAATAATAATTATCATGAACAAATAATAACCAAAACAATGAGGTGGAACTTTATAAGGCGAAACCAAGAATATGAAAGCAAACGTATCTTCCCATAAGAACACTATCACAATGAACATCCAAATAATATTGCATTTAACTGAAAATAAAACACCGATCCATTTAAACCTTCTACGACAAATTGACAAATAGGTCGTTGGAAACTGCAGCCACACAAAAATAACACACCACCTCATACTAAAATACAAACTAGTTTTGAAATGTAACTAAAAAACACAAGGTGATGCAGTCTCAGCCGCTGCTGACCGTCTTAATTGTGTTTAACAAAAAATATACAAACAGCTTCATGAAACCAAGACTTAACAGTAAACTCTAAAACTATCCTTATTACCCGAGTTACTTAAGTATCTATGTCATACTATGCAACGCTAATATCAATGCATACACCGGCAACTAATGTCATAGCTACGGCTGCTGTTGATGGCGTACTACAAAGTGTCGACATGTTGGCGCCGTCATGTACAGACGTTGGCACTGAAACTCGTTTATCGACATCAACACAGTTCTCTTTGTTGTCACTAGTGTCCGAAGGACTCGGTCGGTCATCTGGCCGGTCGTCAGCATCTTGTTTTACATCTATGTCACAGCGACACTTCTTTGCCGGCTCATGTAATGACAGCGTATCGTCACTCTCATCCTCGTCATCTGTCAATGTCGATGCCAGAGCTCTTCGCTGACCTGATGGAGAGTCACTCACAGACGGCACACGACATGAAGGCACTAACTGTGAAGAACCGGGAACGGGTGAAGAAACAGCTAACAATGGCTTCACATCTGGCTCTTTCAGCCACTTGTGCTCCAGGCACTCACTAGCTGTCATTCGATCTCTAACATGCCACACAGCTTCAGTTAGTTATACACATCAACTGACAAAAAGCACAGCAATTCACAAAACTAAAATGTCATTCGTACATGCTACTGAAGTACACAACAAGCAGCAGCATTATAAATCACAGTTCTTATAAAAATTCAGACAAAGCACTGTAATATATGGCAAATCACACTGTGAAAGAAATGCAAAAATATTAATACAACAGACGCCCATTAATAATAATAATAATAATAAACTGATTTGTATAGCGCCATAAGGTCGTAACTTCAGGAGTGCTGGGGGCAGGCAGCGTGTTAGTGAGCGGAGAAAGAAGGGAAAGCATGGAAAAAGAGGAAAGTCTTTAGCCTGGACTTAAAAACTGCTAAAGAGTCACTATTGAGAACAGTTTTTGGTATAACCAAATCAGTGTCATTACTTCACCTAGCACAGCAAAATACTCACTATATTAGATCTAACATCAAAACGGTTGCCACACTACCATAGAAAAACATAATTGCATAATAATCAGTCAAAGTTACACAGTACCACAGCAAATTACAGAACATTCAGTTTTTAATTACAAATATTGTCCATCTAAGAGTAAATATTACAACAAGTGTTCACAACACCCTTCTCTTTCACCCACAAAGTCCTGAAGTCTCTTACAGCATTCACTCAACGGCCTCGTCCACAACGCATTGTAATGAGTTTCTTTGCACAAAGCCTTAACTGCTTATCTTTGAAAAACGACATTTACGATGACATCAGAATCATCATTAGGTAGTACTGATACATTCTGTAATCATGAGGTTACTTGGAGTATCACGATGTTCCATACCAAAAATTATGAAAACATACATAGCTTCATTATGTACTAAAGTTAAATACAAAACAATGTTAATTCTTCTGGGGAACAGTGCAGCAGAAGTACAAAAAATATAATCCACTGAACTATGTTAAATGATAATGAGCATTGACAAACTTCGTGTTCTTAGTCAGAAGTCGACGAATGAAGTCCATTGCATCTGTTGAAATAGATGCAAACAAGTCATCAGGAAAGTCGAGGTTGACGGTGGAGATATTGAGCATCGTTTCCTGCTTTGAATTACCGGCAAATGGTGCACACCCAGTCAGCATCACATATGCCAACACCCCAACACCCCTGCATCAAACGCATCACATTTCTCAATGATACTGCTCAATTACTGCATCCTTCCATTATCATCCAATCTTATCCATATTACAAAACGGAACACTTGGCAATCAACTGAAACATTCCATGTATAGCAATGATGTACAAGGCATTGCAAAACAAAGCAACCCCCACAATTTCTGCATAGGAGTCATATTTCTCAGCAAATCCCTGGAATTTCACAGCATAAACAGTCTTAAAATTATAAGCACTGCAGTGTTGCTGACTAGTGATATCATCTTAGAGTAAATGTTAATTAGCTCAGCTTCAATTATCTACAGTCACTGATAACACTACAGTGAAGAATTAAAAATGAAAACAAGAGTTCAGCTGTGGCTGACATGATGTCCAAACATTTGTAGTTTTTTGTACCAATGTATTCGCCAGAGGCCGCCATGCAACTGTGAGAATAATGTACCCCCAACATTTGATGCCCTCAATAAGGGGATCCCCTTAAGCTAACGGGCTACGATCTCATGAAGGTCGCATGATGATTGACTCAGTCAGTTGGGAACGATACATCAATGTGACAGACACTTAGAGAGCCACACAGCTACGTCATGACAGCAATAGCCGCCCTACTGTACTGTCTTCGGGCTGCAGTTAAGACACAAAACACAAACATACCACATGTCACAAGCTGAATCCAGAGACACATAGTCTAGGACTTCAGGTGCTGCAAACACAACACATCAAAGCATTGTATATATGACTGTCGACAAGTACGAAAACAAAAACTAAGTACAGTTACACAATTATTATTATTATTATTATGCAGCGTTTAACAATAATAACTGTGTAACTGTACTCAGTTACAGTTACAGTTACGCACGAGCTGAGAGATCCAGCGTGTGGTTTTGACAGTTTTAAACAGTTTCTCAAGACAATCCTTTTTAGTCTCTACTAATGTGACCAGTGCATTAGGTTTTTTTAAATGATATGCACTATATAAATTCACGTTTTACTTACTTACTTACATCATGGTCTAAAAAGCTAACTGTCAAAGTGCCTGTGACTTACCAGTAATTATTTCCACACAGTGCAAACTGCTGGAGTGTGACTGATATCACAGGTAATTGCCCAGTAATTATCATGCAGGCAACAATGTTGCCTGAAAGGCAACTTGGCTGTGAAAAAGTTACTGATGTTTCCCACGGTGATAACCTTGCTTTTCACAGGGATTTTCAATTCTATTGCTCCAGCGATGGCAGCTCTGACCTTAAACCCATAACCTTCGAGCTTAACCTTGCTCTAAATTTTTAAAATTGAATCCACTCCAGTAAGTGGAAAAAAATCATGATTTCGAAAAAATCAAAAAATCGGATATTTTGGATTTAAATAGGATTTTTACAATATTCAAATGCTAGAATATCTGTTGCATCCGCAGCATCAAGGTAATTCACTGATCAGCAGAGAAAGAGAATAGTTGCACAACTCTTATTGCAATTTTGGGGTCATTTAAAGCCATTTCTTGACTTCCAGTCTGGTTTCATCCTGGAGTCTCCGGTGACTCCAACAAAGTGGTGGCAATCTTCCATCCTGCGGCTCATGCTGTGTGAAACATGTTTTCTAGTTATATGAAATGGTCCAGCAACTGACAAAGCATCAAAACTGGTCTTATATAATTTACAAAGTTTTTTAAACTGTTATCAGCAGATGATACATTTGTAAACGACTGCTGAATGCATTTCCAAGATTACAGTGAGTCAGTCGGTGTAAGGTTTGTTTGTGACAAAGTAAATAACTATTAAAATCTGTTAAACATACTTAAAACTAGTTTAAACTCTTTTTGACAGATGTTATGCTTTATAATTTTGTATACAAATTAGTCAGAAATAAGGAAATATTTGTGATTTAAATCACTGATTAAAATCGCCATGATTCAGATCAGCCAACCCTGACTCGAGACACTAAAAATGAAGTTTAAGTTTGTAAGTCACAGCATTCCAAAGTCATGAACTGGACACAGAGACACATAAACATACAGATGTGGCTGAAAACATCACTACCCCATTCCCACATAAGTGGGTGGTAATAATTAAACATTTGGCAGGACTCTACT
>Ga0126335_1002696_pt1 | contig 10764 bp, 7 predicted proteins | sample OlaspJWI45metaG_FD_108409 | JGI IMG/M metagenome (GOLD analysis project Ga0126335, IMG submission 108409) | Marine gutless worms symbiont microbial communities from Oahu, Hawaii - Olavius sp. 1 OAHU.JWI-45 metaG | ecosystem: Host-associated > Annelida > Digestive system > Unclassified | place... | reverse complement strand
CTGCTGCTGCTGCTGCTGATACTAAACTTGACAGCAAAGTACGTTTATGAGTTATTAACTATTTATTTGTTGCAGTGAATACGGCTGACATAATGAGATAATGTTAACCATTCATTTTGTTCTGTTACAGCCTCCTGACAATCTGATCAGTTTTGAGTGATCACATGCAAGTCTTTCACTGTGGCCAGCCTAGTCTACCAGTGCACTGGGTTGTGGCAGTCGGTGCCTCTCGTCTTTCGTGTTACAACTACGGCCAGATGTTCTTCAGTTGTGGGCACTGATGTGGATGCATCAGTCGGCACGCAGACAGGTCGTTACAGGTTGATAAGAATGTCGGCAGCACGAGCTGTATGCTGTCAAGTCCAAGGCTTATTAGAACGTGTTTTACTGTAAGCACCATGATGCATGTTGTTATTGGAGTTCATCAGACTGTTGCATCAAGTGTTCAATTCTATGTCTTGATCGTTTATAACGTCTTCTAATTCATACATTTGCAGTGGATCATCAGTCTCATTGCTAGGTCAGTGCCAGTTGTGCAGTGAATTTAACTATTTGTGATATATACAAGTAATACATAGTATGTTTTGTTGCTGCACCACTGCAACTGATCCATGAAACCAACATACCTGTCTAAAGTACATTTTCACTAGAGACACTGTTACAGATGAAGCCACTAATTTTGTTGTATGGTACATTATTATTAGAGAAAAACTTCTCTGTCAGTAAACTGGGTGACTTTAAAGCTTCAGTAATTTGCCACGAACTAGGCCCTTTTCCTTCTTGTTGCACTCCTATTTCCCCTGGAGTGGCAGCACTCCTGGTTGAGCACACTCTGTATACCAAGAGAATTTGCTGGGCTACAGGCAGCAGTTATACCAGCATAGATTATGTTTCTTGCCATTTCAAATTCGTTGTCCATCTTCAGTGTACTGATGACAGTATTGAGTCATCAGTTGCTTGGTTGGTTCAGAGATTTTAGATGGCAGAGATGCTGCTGATGCAGAATCAGCAGTCTTGTTCAGTGTGTGCTTTATGTACCTCAGTAATCAGCACTGGATGGTGCTGCCTGTGCCTGTGTGGCTGTCTTGTTGCCAAACATTGTTGATTTGTTTAGCATTCATTGCGTGAGTTGCTGAAGTCTTGTAGTTAGTAAAGCTGTCGTGCTAGGTAATGTTTATCTGTCGGTTATTAAAGTGTTTATAGCAGTTATACAATCATCCCAGCATTTATCTTTGTTATTGTTAATGAGAACTTTTCTGCCTAATATCTTGACGTTCATTAGTTTAAAGTTTACCGACAGCTACCTAGGATATTATTGTTAATGTTACTATAATTATTATTGTTACGCTGTTACTGTTTTTTGGATTGACAGTACGTGTATTTTGTAGCTATTAAGTAATGTTGGTTGAAGTAGCTGTTTATCTTGAGCATGTTGTTTTATTATTACTCGTTTTAATCAGTTAACACAAGTTTTAGTCGCTGTAACATTTTTGCTTTACATATTTTATGACACAATTAGCACCATTGAATTTTTATGGAACTGTTGATAAAAGTTGTATTTCTCGTAACCAGATAACTTTTAAGATTTGCAACATGCATGTATTGTAAATGATTAAGCCCGTGATTGCTAACTGTGATTTTTATCTTGCTAGATCAGTATGTCCTTATATTCTCATCATATCATTGTGTTCAAACCTTGTGCCAGAGTTACATGTATATATTTTTCACATTAGTACTTTTAAGTTGGATTCTAGAATAGAAAGAGCAGTAATTTATTACATAATGGTACACTGTAGGATTTTGGTTATGTGCACAAATTGTGAATTCGAAAGTCCATTATATTTGACATGAAATGCGAGATATGAACTATATGGTTTGTCGTGTTTGCCACATTGATACTAGTCATGTGCTATTGCCTTAATTTTGTTTACTTTTGTATGCTTTGTTTGGCTAGCTGTCACTATGTGCAATTCTGCATCCTGTAGCTGAGAAGTACCTGAAGAGTTCTACTGTATATTTTATTGCGTGGAGTCTTTTGCAGCTTTTTTGACGCGACGTTTTTGCCATGAATGTTGCTTTTGGTGTTTAGTTGTAGAAAAATGAACTATGTGCAATGTTACAGTTTTTTTTATATGGCAAAGATGTTGTAGAGAGCTGTTCCCAAATTTCTGCAGTTACTAACGCCACATTTTTGTGAACAGCTCTGAAAAAATTACGTTAGACTTACACTATTAACGAGACAGCAGACTAAATTATCAGTATTGAAGCCGTTTAGGCCTATGTATACAGTCTTCGGTACTAACAGAAGTACTGTCATTCAAAAGGAAATGTTACAAACACGTTGCAGATACTGTGCTAATTATCAAATACATGAAATTACTATATATGTAAAAATAATATTAAAAAATAGAAAGACTGAGTAACTTAATCTTCACACACTGAAATGTTGTAGGTCGAGTGATGATACGAGTGACATTTTTAAAGTAAGCAATAAACGGCTATGGACGAAGTTAATAGGTGAGAGGACTAAGTGTTGACTAAGGTTTGAGCTACTCTGCGTAAGACAAAACCATCTTATACAGGAAGTGAGCCCAAGATTTGTGACTGATTGTGTAGATGACAATAGTACATCTGTTTCGACTGCAAAGCCAGTTTGCACACAGACCATAATTGCAAGTGCTACAGAATGGTACATATTACAAGCAATACAGCCGTAGCAATAGTGAACAAGTTTGTAGTTGACACAGTTTGACTAGATGCATAGTAAGCCGACAGGTCGATGTGGTAGCTGTGAACTTCATTCGTCATTGACTCTTCGTCTTCTGGTTTCCGCCGACCCAGCTTCTTTACCTCGATGTCGGTCCAGTCGGTCGGCCCTGCAGGCGCGTAATAAGGGTCGTCATATTCCAGACTGAGGCCGACGTTGTCGAAGTATGAATGTTGTGTGCTGTCTTCAGTACTGTAGTTTTGATCGCGGACAGCTTCAGTGTGGTTGACAAGCCGAACGTCGATATTTCCTTGAGTGTTGACGTTTGACTGTTGATCACTATCGGTCGGCTGAGGCTGCTGAACTAGAACAGCGAACAGCAACAAGATAGGCTGATTTTAGATCTTATCGCGGTAGCACAGTCGTGTTATAGGCGATAAGCCATTCATATGGCAAGAAGTAAAATTCGACCCTCAGTAACTTGGTGCTCAGTCAGGGTGAATGAGTGAGTAGAGGCTTAACGTACCGCTCTAAACTTTATAGGTCATCTTGGGACGATTTTTACAGGCCAGATGACGCAACCGACAGCGCCAAAGCACGAAGGAAGCCAGTTGGCCACTGAGATAAGCTTCAATCCCACTAGAACCACTCCACCATAGTATAAAATAAACTGCAGATGCAGGCAACCGCATCTTGGCTAATCACAGCGTAAGGGTCCCAATGTGACATAAACCCAATCTGCTGGACCTATAAGCTGCCCAGAACATCGTGCAACAAGAGTATTGCACCGTACTATAGTAACTAGAGCAGCTCCGTTAATGTTCCCTCTTTACTCCAGACCGTCATCTCTAATAGGATGAGGCCACGGAGGTTGAGGGATGCCTGGTTTAGTCGCCTTTTACGACATCGGGCCAGGAAACGGCGGAACCCACACGAGGATGTGCTCAGTCAAAGTGAGGCCTATTTTCAAGTCAGTCTATCAAAATTACTTGCAAAAGTGGCTCATTCATCATCAAAAATACGCGTTTATTAAACGTACAAAAAGAGCATTATGTGGGATTCGGGAATGCAACTATCCTACTTACTACATCCAATGCTGCTGTTTTCGAGTGACTTTGTTGTCAACATTCTGACAAGTTTGGTGTTCATTTTCGACGCGTTTCGTCGACACTGGTGTTGGAGATTTAAGTTTTTCTTCGATGTCAGCTTGTGAAGAGTGTGAAGAGTGTGCTGATGTATTTCCTGCTGTGTGAAGAAGAATTTTTATAATGCCTACGCTTAAGTGGTGACTTCATCTTCCTCTTTATCTTTTGGTTAACTTTTTGAGTAGAAATTTCGCGTAAGTTACTCAGTTGTAGGTTGTAGCTTCTGTCTTATACTTTTGCTTAGGGCCTTGGGAATAAATTCAAGTAGTTAGCTAGATTTGGGAACTTTCTGTCTATCTAAGTGATGGCGTTCGAATCGCTCAGTTGTGTGGTAGCTCCATGTCGCCCCGGATCCCGGGTACTCACTCCTAAGTGGGTACAGCCCATTTCCGGAGAGAGTGATCTCCTATTCTCAGATCGCCCTTCAGGCCCTATCCACACCACAAACTGTAGGAGGACCGAGGGCCCAGATGGCCAGTAAGAACCAGTCTCCACTCGTGCAGGGCTTCCACTCAGTCAGTTCCAGTGACTATGGGTCGCCGCCACACCTTGAACCATACTCTCACTCAGTCGTGGTCACCAAGCAGGGAGGCGGGACCCTAAGCTCCACTAGTGGTTCAGAAGCGAGTATTTCCGGTAGGCACCAGGCCACAGCCCAGTTAGAGGACAGGGGCAGGTCCCCGCCTATAGTAGGGCTGGGCCACCCTACAGCACTGGCCCCTCACACCCCACAACCAGTTCTGCCTCCTACAGCAGAGGTAGACATACCAACCATAACCTTTCTCCCACAGGGTGCATTTCACACCACAACTGGAACTCACTCCACTCTTGTAGGAGGAATGCAAAATATTCCTCCCACACTACAAACCAGAACTCCAGTTATAACAGTTATAACAAACCAAATAAGAGCAAAGATTATGACTACCTGTTTCATATTGTTTTAAACAGGGCCACATTTAAGGGGGGGGGTGGTTACGGGTTAGACAAGAAATTTGTGGCACTGTAAAAAATTACGCAGTCAGTAACCATAACACCGCTGAAGTGTCAGGAGAGGCCATCCTGGATACTTAAAATGCGGTAAAAGCGTTTGGCGGCCTTTGCCCCGAACCCCGCTGGAGGAGCTTACAGCGCTCCTCCAGATGAGGAGGGGGCCTGCCCCTTTCCCAAGAACCTCACCCCCTCTCGGCCTTTCAGGCCGCGCCTGTCTCTGTCCCCTAATTTTCAAACCCCTTCCGAACTGATATCCTACCTACAGCCCTGGTTTTAAATGTTTTGCAGCAAATAAAAGTTGCAATTTTTGTTATTCATGTTACTGTACAGTGCTGGACTTCATAAACTAGGCCTACTTGTGGAATTGTGATAGCATCCACAGTTCTACCCGAGACCGCCAAGTTAGCCGAGAAATGCGACGACATACCGTCAGTGACGGCGTGAACCGGCTGCAGTCGAGGCGTCGTAAAGCGCACGTTGGCATGGCGACCCGTGCCTGCTGCTGATGTTGCAGCTACACGTACGACGTAGTTGGACGCCTCGCGAAGGCGCGCGATGCTGTAGCCGCTCGCATTCTGCACACAGTAATGACGCGTCTACACGTAACGTTAACGCTGACTACTCGTAAAATATAGTACGCAGTGCGAGAATTGGTGTCGCATAACTGCGTTCACCCGGTGCTTGTCGTAACAACTTGACACAACTTAACAGCTACAATAATTACCGTATGTAAAATACGCGTGCCATGGCTCGGCACTAACCTCGCAATTATACGCATAACTACAAGAATACGGACAAGTAGTTAAACTGTGTCATGTACGTAAGGTTTCAAAACATACCTCATCAGATGTACGCTTGCTATTGAATAATCAGCGTTTGTAGAATAGGCTACGTGATATCATGGCATACGGTTTTGGTATTACTGGTCTAATAGTTTTTTGAGCGAAAAATTAAATATCAAATGTATCCATATTTACAGCAATAACGGCAATTACAGCAATTTACGCGTTTGTAAACGAAATCAGCTGACCAGCGACAAATGATAGAGCGCACAACAGTACACTAGCAAATGGTGTATGGTGAACGAGAAGAGTTCAGTATTGAGTGTTTAAACAAACAGTGCATCGAATGGCATGTACAAGGTGTCAACAATAAACGTTTTACTGTTTCGTTCGATAAGAGAATCCCAGAGAAGCGCACTTACGCTGTTCAGCATGGTCGTAACGAGTGTCCGACGGTCGGTGTACCAATTCGGTCCTGCCTTAATGCATGTGACCCTGTAACCAGTGACGTCACCGGTAGTAGGACGCTGCCATGCCATTTGGACTGTGATATTGGTACTGGTGATGACGAACGAGTAGCGGAGATTCTGAGGCGCACTCGGCGGACGATCGACTGTACACCAGCACAAGCTGATTGATTAATTCGCCTAATTGCTTACTTAAAAATGTTGTTTTATGGCGGTTCTACTTCTGATAGCCTATTATTAGGCTGCACCAATACATAAGAAGCGGATTGGTCTATTGTGTTGGACGATCCCATTGCGTGGGCGTCTGTTAGTGACTGTCTGTTACGCGGACGACTGTTCTTTCTTATTCACCAGATGGCGCCACTTCGATGCGGCCGTTACTACATGACTGTTGCCGCTTGCTAAATTCGTGATTACCGTATATTTAAACAATGAAAAGTAGAGAGATCACCTTTCGGCGGGCAGTCAGGCGTGACGTCACCGATAACGGTCACACTATCACAAGGGGGCGTGGTCACAAGCACGTGACCGGAAACTTTGTCAGCGCCATCTTGTAGGCGAACCACGTAGACACAGTCGAAATACAGATCATAGATTACAAAATGGCGATCCTGTGCACGCAACAATATATTGCAATCTTTTAAATAACGTTTAATGGCTGAAATAAAATGCAATAATTGTAAGACAAAGCTAATAGACTTGGCGCCGCCTTCGTGGCAAGGTCGTTGTATTTATACAACGAGCAGTGAATGACGTGAAGAAACATCTTCCAACATTGCAGTTAATGAAGATCTGCAAAAGCCACTGCATCAATTTCTACTTTCTATTTCTACGCTCACGGCTGTTTCGTATGTCTGTTCGCCAAATGACGTCTTACAGGCTACCTACAGGCAACGTGCATTGATCACCATGCGTCGACAACGCTGACCTGAGTACTGGTTGACATGCGGAGGAGTGGTGCTTCCCCGAGTACTGTTCGACCGTCAGAGCACGACTCGGGAAACCATTGAAGACGGTAAGTCGCCACAGAACCGTCTATCTCGTCCTCGGCTTCCGTGTCGTCGTCGCCGTGATCTGACGAAAAAATACAAACACCGTAGGAGAATATAACGTCACGGTTTGGGCGGGTGACAAACCCGACAATAGATAGGCCGAAATTTGCAAAATGAAGTTAAAGAACTTTTGCTGATCATCACAATAAATTAGCACAATAACTGTCATTAACGTCTCTACTGGAAGCTGCTCCTTCTTCCAGGACTTTTCTCCGAGTTTGGCTTAAAACAAATCAAATGAAGAGACATCTCAAATGAGGTTTATGACCACAACCACATGGATTTTGTTCCATATCCCACTCACTAACATTTATTCACACACCATACGCCATGTTCGTATTTCACTCTACAAGTTTAGCTTAGCCTACACAACGATTGATGACAGCAACTGCCATCCTTTCAGTGACTTAAACAGTCAGTCACGAACCTTTATCATCGTCGACAATACGCCACGTTACGTTAGCTCTGACGAGACCGTTCTGAAAGTAGGGCGAGTCGACGTGAAGATGGGCACTGATCGTTGCCACACTCGGACTCGGACTCGGACTTGGGAGATTCAACGAGTCCAACAATGAGTCGTCCACTACAATATAGATCAATAGCAATAAAATACATGCCCCCATAGACTCTGCAAATGGTGCTGACCAAACGACAAACAGATCCTGGCATAAATCTGCCATCACCGACAACACTGTGGTCTCTGCTACTGCTTGTGTTAGGAGACAATGTTTCCTTTTGTGCTCTGAGCTCTCGCTACTGCTGCATAATTTGATTTTTGAACCATTTAAACATGAACTAAAACTCCAAACTTTCTTTTACTTTCCTTTCTTTTATTACTGTGTAACGTAGCCAAGCTCACCACACAGCCACTAAAACATCAATCTACGCCTACGTTACACAGACATAGCTAAGCTCCTGTTCTTCGACAAGCGCTAACAGTCTAAGAGAGAGACATACCTCCGCGAAGACGCAAAAGACTGGTGACGCCACCTTGTAAATGTCGACAAATCGCGGTGGCGCTAGTATAGAGTAATTACATTTACATGAATTAACAAATTAACCGTATGGAAAATTTATGAAGCCAAATCCGGATCATCTTCGAAATCTAATTCAATGTGCAGCTAGGCCTATATGTAAACGTATACATGTAAACAGTTGGAACATCGACCACGTAAACTGACCATAGTGATCGTTGACATCAGCTGATGCAGGATCTGATGGCGTCGTTATGAACATTCTCGTTTTCTCGCTCTTCAACCGCGCTCTGCCGAACTGACAAATTGACTGAAGCTGTCCAGTCGACCACACACGTACACATATCAAAGGTATTCATTAGTCAGTACAGCCACACTAAGCGACGGCTGCGACTACAAAGATCACAAGCCTGCCTGTATTCACTATAGAGACTCGTACGCTCGTGGTCCTACAATCTATGCCGACGATCTTTTTATATTCAGTGCAAACTTTACGAAAAGTTTATGAATTAACTTATACAGGCTACACATTGTGTAGTGCGATGTTGTCCTAAACAGAAGAACGTTGAAGGGGAGATGACTAAACACGTTTTACGTTCCAACAGTGGCAACGGTCCAAACGAAACAATGTTAGCATCAACTTGTAGTCAAGTTTATCGTTAAGAACAGTAGCTCCAGTTGTCTTGACCTGGAACTGCTACGGTCTGGCGCACAACTATCCCACATGACGTCACATTTCAGAAGCTAAAGATCACAAATATGTAAAGAGCCTTGCAGATAACACACCTGTACAAGGTACGTGGTGGCGAGGTGCAAATCGTTGATTGGATACGACAGGTGTCTGGCAGGCAACACATGCCGGAATTCATGCAACGATTCTACGTCCGTAGCTGATGACTCTGACACCTGGCTCCAGAAGATCTACAGACGCAGACAACAACACATAGACTATCAAACTGCATAGCGGTATCTGCTGCCTACTGGTATACTGCTCGCGCTCAACGGATTGTCTCAGAAAATTTGCACACAGGTATGCGTTAAGATTAATGACTCAAAAAGGTTCAAGTTATGTTTAAGTTCAAGTTTAAGTTCTCTATAATATGTTATGTCCTCTGAAGTTACAATATTATGGCAAAACAAAATGCCCGTATATTGTCGTCGTTGTCATTGTATAGCCAAGAAATATCAAACTGCATGTTAATACATAGATTAGATTCAGAACTCACGATAATTTAACAAGCCTGAACATCATAAGCCTAGACCCGTAATAAATTTTTTTAATAAATGTGCTTGCAGCTGTGTTGGTTGTTTATTGGTTCGTTGATTCAGATTGGACGCAACACACTCTTTACGATTATGAGTCATTACTGTTAGCTGTGTTAAGACTTGAGATTATCGCTTACCTTGTATCTGCTGACGGGCAGGTCCGACTGTAGGGGAGGCAACCAGTGGATAGTGATCGTGACTCGTTCATCGGCAACCTCCATTTCTCCAGCCGTCAGATTTAGAGGCGCGTACGGTTTTTTCGGTTCTACGATACCAAACAGTATCGAAATTCAGTCACATCACTAAAGCAAGTCAAAAGTCATAACTAACTCAGTGTTCGTTGAAACTGCATTTCGATAAAACAAGTTAACTACTGAAAATACCTCAGCATTCACACGTATACCTTGATCTAGACTGCCATCGGACACGTTAACGATTACTGCATATTTGATCACAGTGTCATAACTATATGTTTGGCATCTGTTAAAAGTTACAACAACTGTGCTATAAACTGGATACCTCTTTCACTCAGTCTATCTTTATGTGTTATCGCTAAGCACGCAGATGTACACGCTGGCAGACTCAAAACGCGGCTAAAGTTCTTCAACTTCTTTGATTTTGCGTTGCTCAAACATCCTTTACAAGACTTTCTTACTGTCGGTTACAAAAGGCCTTAGATTATCTTGTAGCCTGCACTGAATTACCTCGAGAGAGAGCGAATGGTCGACTGACGGTCGAGATGCCGACACAGCCAGACCAGTTGATAGCAAACACGCGAAAGTAATATTTGTACATCGGACGTAGGTTGTCGAGCACCGCCGAACACAACGAAGTCTGCAGGACATGTCAGACAGAATCCAAACTGTGAGTTGCCGCAGAGTCAGAAAAACTAAAGTCCACGCTGTCGTAAAGCAGTTGAACTAAAAAGAGCATATATAGGCACCAATTTGGGAGTTTCAGTCCCATACCCATGTGTAAAGTAAGAGTATGACATTAAACCTATACTCAGTGTTACTCACGCACTCACCCTCAGATTTGCTGCGAAAGATACAAAACGTTTCTATGAACTCAGAGTAAAAATGTTGACAAGAGTGGATATTTGAGTCAACGAAATCACCAGGAAACTCATCTGTAGCAACCTGCCAGTCAAGACGTAAGAAACCCCGGATCCGATCCCCCCCAGCTTCGTGGTTGGAATCAAAAAAGGGAACGAAGAAAACAGAGAACTAGAAATAGATATAGCTTACAGCCTTTCAAAACTTTAATCCTGCGCACATTACCGTGTAAAAGTGAACACACCTCAGCGACGACTCGCCAGGCGACGGCAGTGTCGTCAGTGGAATGCAGCTGTCGTCGTCGCACAGCGGCGGCGGCGGCGGCG
>Ga0126335_1002695_pt1 | contig 10766 bp, 13 predicted proteins | sample OlaspJWI45metaG_FD_108409 | JGI IMG/M metagenome (GOLD analysis project Ga0126335, IMG submission 108409) | Marine gutless worms symbiont microbial communities from Oahu, Hawaii - Olavius sp. 1 OAHU.JWI-45 metaG | ecosystem: Host-associated > Annelida > Digestive system > Unclassified | place... | reverse complement strand
GAGTGCCTGAGCAGCAGCTGCATGAGTCGTACAAATGCATCGAGTGTGTGGAAGCACTGAACCCTGACACGAGTCATCACTTGGCTCGGCTCAGACAGCGCTCGGTAGCACAGGTCCACGCACATCTCAGTACACAGGCGGAAGAATCGTGTTATCAAGTCGTCCGTCTTGAGAATGCCTTGTAGGTGCATCTGTCACAAAGCCACATCATGACATGCTGCAAGTGTATAGTGTCAATGTTGCACGTACAACAGTTTATTGACCAAAGCCTTCTTCTGCCTACAGGGTGGCATTCAACCCAAACAACACAACACTGCAATAATGCAACACAGTAAACTCGAAAATCTACGATGAGCCCTTAATGCCTCTGCCATGCCAGCTGTAACTAACAGATGCACAGACAGCACGACCTGACTGTCTTTCGCTTATAGTTGGGCAGAGCTGTAAAATATTACTTGTTACACAATGTAGCTGATGATATTAGCTGATGTGAGTCAAAAGATCTTGCACAACATACAAGCATATAAGTTAGCTTAACTTGCAGTCTACAGTAACATTATGCAATAGGTTGGTTAAACATTTATATCAAACAACTACATCTGACACAACCCGCAAATTTTTTTACCTAGACATTTTTGTCTATCAGAGGCTTTCGTCACTACCGTCGAAAGAACCAGGAGAAGAAAGGAACTATTTTCTTCTGACAAAATCCTCTGATAAGACCAAAATGTCAAGGTAAAAAATCTGTGGCTTGTGTCAGATGCAGTGACACTGTATTTCATATAAACACTTTAAAGTAAACAAAACATTAAACAAATGACACGAAAACCACAAGTGTCCACATATGGCCATCACTGACAGTCAGCTTAGGTTAAGATACTAGGCTTTACGTCCAACTCTGGCACATAATACAGACATTATGGAGACAAGAATCATTACCTGACAGTCACTTCAGAAAGCATCGAAGAGGTACATATACAAACCTGAGCGACAAATGAGGAGAAGGCTTTAGTGCTGTCAAGCCCGGCAGCTGGTGAGTGGTAGAGGTTGACCCATTCACGTAGCAGGTATTCTGTCTTCTCATGCAAGCCGTGAGGGTCGTCAAACTCACGAGCCTGTATGATACCGGAGTGCATCATTGGTGGCGGAGCGATTCCAACACGATCTATCAGTGAACCTTCTGTGTTCTGTCGCAGTGCCTCCAACAGCGAAGCCAGTCTGAAAGATGATGACATAAATAATTTAACAAAACTTTATCACTCGACCACAACATCACGTGCACCCGTGTTTATCTCTTGCTTCACAGCAATATAAATAAACCAATTAACAACAAAATCCTCTTAGTAATAGATTACGTAGATGGATAAGAGTAAGCAAAAAAACTGCAGCCATGAACTTTTGCAATTCAAATTATGCATCACAAAAACTGCACTTCCGTGTAATGTATTTGACACTAATTAATTGTCAGAACACTACACAATGCATCAACTGACCCCTCAGGTGGCTGTCTAGAATGAACAGCAATGCGTGACAATGCATCAATCGTATTGCAGAAATCACCCTGTCAACAGCATAAACAGAACTCAGTGTACCAGCTGAAATAACAAGCCAACTTCACCTCAAAGATACAAAATAAACAACTATGCCGATGTCCCACTCAACAGTGGTAGATCATCATCCCATGGTTACCAGTCCTCACTAACATTGAACCTCCTGCTCTCCATAGAAAGGCTGCAACAGATAAGCTCATGGAGAAGATTATAGCTCATGACAAATGGCTGACTAACATTTAGACTACTATTATTACAATTATTTTATCAATGTTTTATTATCATCATTATCATCTTCGTTATCATTATCATTGTCAACATTGCTATCATCACCATTTGATGTTATGCGCAATCAGTCTTTACATGTATTGTAGGAGGCGCAATAGAAATGACTGTTCTACTGTTTACTATTTAATGATTTCCAAATGTCACATGTGCACTGCTGTTGGTAGAACTCTGTCATTGACGAGTATAGCATTATGCAACCGCAGCATGCAGTCATAAAAAGCTGCTGACTGCATGACCACTTCAGTGATATATGCTGCCCAAGTTGATCCTGTGTATGGCTTTCTGTTCACACAGTTGCCTTTTTCTTGTCACCTCACAGGTCGCTACAACGGCCTTGCCGCCAGCTAAGCGTGGAGTGCTAAAGCTGGGGGTGCAATGTCAGCATGTTTATAAATATTTTCTAAATGTGGATTCAAGAGCGACTTCTGATTAGTGAATGTATCATACTGACATAAGTTTCCCAGTCAAGAAGAAGACCAGCAAAACATCAGCATCACCAGGCCGATATACCACACACACACAAACTCGTTATGTCTGCTTTCTCTGGCAATGTGAAGAACTTCTACATCATTTGGATATTTGTTTAGGTACTGTGTATTGACTGCTGACTCATACAACACCTGTTACGTAACAGATTTTAACTCAGAAGCAGCGATCTATGGAGTTGGCAAGGCAAAGGCAGCTATGCAAAGAAAAGGCCAACTGGCAGCAGGTACCACAAAGAACACAAAAATGTATGCAATAGGATCCAACACAAAAATGTTCATGCAAACAATCTCTACTGAAAGAAAACTCCCAAAATTAGTGTCAAACCTCCTGGGCACGAACGGTGAGCCTATCGATGTCTGTACAGAAACGCTGAACGAGCTGCATTGCAAACACTACGGCCGGGTAGTTCATGCCATTCTCCATGCTGTGAGCCAGATGCACATCATACTGTTGCATCAGTACAAACTGGTTGCTGATCAGCAGGTCCACGGCCTCAATGTTGTAATGGTAGTCCTCACGACATGCTATCAGGCACCTGAGCATGTATACAAATACATCAACATCTCAATAAAGATTTTCAGCTTACCATTTAGTTAAGCTGCAGCACAGTAATGGCATCAGTCAGTTAAAACTCGATTTTTAGGCTGCATCGAATGCATGAGATGCTGAGTATGTTTGCCGATGTTTGCAGCGTCTGTCAGTCAGTCTGTCTGTCACACTGGTGGCGGCACGTGCAGTGTACACCGTATGCCGTGTGTGCGGGGTCATTGGATGCAGCCTTTGCCAAATTACTTTGGCCTCAGTATTTCCTGCCTCAAAGCGGATGGGCAGCTTGGAAACAGGCAGCAATGTCCATCTGTCGCCGACTTCATTTGTCCAAACTTTTTACCACCTTTATCAATTCCAATACCTCTGCCAAAAACGTTTCTCGGACTATTCACATCACATCATTTCTACTCATGCAGTCATTCGCAGTGTCAGCCTACACAAGCGATAAGTACTGCCATTAGAGTCGCCATAAAGATTTGGTACTGAGTATTATTATCACCAATGTATACGATAACAAATATATGCCACGTATAGCCAACACAAAGCTACAACTGCAGCACTGTGACAAATTCCATAATACATCAACATCAACAATAATTATTGTTATGATTCATATCCGGCATACAGCACGAATAACAGACCGCGTAACATGCTTGTTGGTCCACTGCGGCCCGTGCACACGTGGATCTTGCAGTGCACGAATTATCAGCAGATGGCAGTCACGATAACGCAGCATTAACTCCTGCTCTGGTCCGGTGGCTGGCACTGCAAAGCCATCCAGAAGTCCCTCGACGGCTCGCTGTATGAGAGCCAATGCCGGGTTGATATCACGGGCCGCCTGGCGGGCATGCAGCACGTACTCCAGCAGAGTTCTGATAGCCGCAGTTTGCTGTGCACTCGGCACGGCTGCCTGGAATGCTGCAAGGTGCTGCTCTATCTCGCGTGAGACCTTGTCATAAAGCTGATGAATGTCATCGTTGCCCACCATTGACTGTCACATACACAGCTCACCTCACTAGCAGACAGCTTTGGATGGAATTTACAATCAGAACTACTGACAAAATGTAAGCAATTAGTTCCCTGGTAGCACATCAGTACACAAAAAAACATTCACCCCACAAAACTGACATAACAAGACTGACTGCATTATAAGTAAAAATGAAGCTATAAACATGTACTGTGCAGATATGGTAGCAATGAACCATGCTAGGGATCAATAACAAATATTTTCCTTCAAAAAAGCCAGGATTTATCAGTAATGCTATGCAACAGGATTCAAAGAAGATCAAAAAGTCCCTTTGTGAACGAAAAAATCTGAAAAGTACTATAAAAATACGTTAACTTGGACTTGGGAAAGTTCCATTTTAAACAGCCAAAAACTAGCAGGCCACGTGAAAAAAAGTAAAAAGCAAAAAAACTTAACACGGTGTTCTAAAACTAGTTACCACAGATGACAATATGATGCACTTACAGGCAACGGTTTGACCATGTATGAAGTGGTAGAATGACTGGTATTACTCGTGCTGTCTGCCACAGTGCCAGCCGGCATTTCACCAGACAAGCTGCCGCCCATTGGGATAAATCCAGGAATATTGCGCGAGAACTCCTCATAGACGGCCATCTGTTGGGGCGTCACGCCACCGACCTTCAGTCGTATTTGCTCTGGCATTCGCTCGGCCTGGTATGTCAGTACCTGAGACTCACAGTAACGTCGGCCCTCGCTGCGAGCATGCTTCCTCAACTCGTACTCCTGCATTCACGCAACAAGATGTAAGCTTGATTGTGCTACCCAGGCGCCACGGTCGACAGCTAAAGTCATTACTTTAATCTGTCAAACCAAGGCTTGACTTCTGATGTCACTAATGAGATACTGTTAAAAATCAGGGCAAAATTGTTCCCATGCTTTGATAAAAAGGTGCAGTGTTAATACGAGCACATGCAAGACTTCAAACTGGTATAAAGTAAAAGTACAGTCCTTCCCGAGCCACATGGGCCACGGGGCAACGATGAGCTCCATTTCAATAGCCCTCAGCCAGATACCAGCTTACACAGCGAGACCACAGACACAAGGCTAGTGCATCGCGTGGTGAGTCTGCTTACTTCCCAGCAATTAAGCCAGTACCAAATTATACTGCTTGGTGACCAATGTAAAAAAGCATCTGTTGAACAGCTGCTGCTGACAGTATTAAGGTTCAGTCAATTAGCAGTGGCTGTAGACAGCCACAACAGAGGCAGCAAAAGCAATATTGTCACGGCATGTGGTATGAGGGCAAAGCCGGATGTTGGATTATACAAAAATATATGGCTAAGATCAACCTGCAGCAGCACGCCAAGCTTCAACTGCAATAGTTGCTTCATGTAATTGCCTCATAACCTCTACTATGACGAGACACAACAGAATGATGACAATAATAACCAGTCAAAGACAAGAGAATATTAAATGTATGAAAACACCAGTGTAGCAATCACCACCGGTATGACTGCTCACGTTTGTAAGATGCTTGTCAATTTCTGGAATAGCCTTCTCGACAGCAGTCTTCTGCAAAAATGCCGTAGCCAGCTCGGCGTTGTCAGAGGCAATCACCTGTGCAGCTTGCTCAATCAGTTCTTTCTGTGGCCCACTCACCGTCTGCTGCAGTACAACGACAATACTTCTCACTGATCATCTAAATGTACAATGAAACGATGCAAAATTTCAGAAAGCAAACTAGAACACGACAGTTTTTAGACATTTTAAAAATTACACAATGTTTTCAACTACAGCTGTGACAGATTAATGATTAGCCCCATGATTAACCCTAAAACAGAAACACCAACAACAGCTGTATTACAATACCGTTAGTTATACAGTATACTTGAATTCGCCAAATGTCTGACAACTGAAATTACTATATTTTGTACCAAGCTGATATGTTCCGTAATGTTCCTATTAACAACTTTACAACAGTTATCAACCTATTTTCGGCCAAACATTCTACATACGCCACAGTGGTAAAGTTCTTTCGATCATCATTACCGAATGTGAAAAATAAATTCAGAACGCAGAAAACTGTTAAGCCAACTCAGTTAACTCGTTAGTTTCCCTGCCAATATCACAGAGCTACTCACACCAAGTGCACTGATGAAAGCATTCTTCAGTTGTCCGTTGATACTGATAAGAACTGGCTCATGACACGTGATGAGGGCCATGCCTGCAGTCATGAACCTCACGAGGTGGTGAGCTGCCATTCGCATCCGAGACTCATCTGGGTCTATTGCAAAGTCCTGTCAATCATTCCACACAACACTCCATCGTCACTACAGTTTGACTGCCTCGGTAATTCTCAATATTAGGGGTTCGACAAAGTCCGTGCCAACAAAACAGTGCGTCTGGTTTTTTTGGGGACATTGATATACAGATCGTTTAATTAAAATTTACTTAGCTGCTGCAAATGAGAAAAACTATAACTATTAGAAGTAACATATCTGACGAAAATGTAGTAAAGGAAAAAACAGTTGCATATGCAGTCTATAACCGCTTTGGGACCAGAGATGATCCTAAACTCCAGGTGCTACACTGACAACTTACCAAGCATCGTTACTGACAGTCAAACTAACGCTTTCTCGATCACAGTTCTGATGCCTAACAAATTCACTAACATATTTCAAAATCATGAAATACAAAACAAAATGTCGGATTGGAATAGTGGACAGAAGGAACTTGGAAGCTGAGTAATGAACCTTTTTGACGATCTGTTCAGACGTAGTGACGGCAATCTTGGTTGCTCGTTCAATAGCGGGAGCGAGCATCTCTTGTACTGCTCGCTCAATAGCCTGCTTAACGCAGCTCTTCAAGTGTGGGTGTGCAAGAAATAATGTTATCTACACAGAACACACATACATCAGCAATATACACTTCAAACTGCAAACATTTGTGGCCACAAAACATCATCACTACTTATAACAGAGTCTGTGCCTCCGATTTCAGACTTCGAAGTCACATGCGGTCCCATGACACTTAGTAGCAGTGCAACGTCATCGTTGAACTCGACGGACTTCAGCAGCAGCAACTTATAACAAGTAGCTTACAGATAAAATCCTAGCAAAAACAGTGCACAACTGTTTGCTACCACTGCACCAAAAACACCACGACAGACATGCTGCAATCCAGTGAATTCACAGCTGCACATGAATGAACAAGGTCTTACCTGTTCATTAATAACGACATGTGACATAAGTGCCGTCAGTGTCAAGCCACTGATTTCCTGGAAGCCGAACTGCGGCTGCTGCTGGTGATGTGTCGTAGGCGGTGCCATGGCGACGGCTGGCACTGGCATAGATGATGCCGGCATCCCGGCTCCCATCGCGATGGCAGGTGTCGGCATTGGTATGTGTAGTGGCTCGTCAGGCTGTGGGGTTGAGCCTTCCTTGGCTGGACGACTTGGTGCAGACAGCTGTGGCTCAAGCCTGTCTAGCAGTGATGTGTCTTTCAGGTATGAACCAGGAGTGAGATCCTGCACAGAAACACTTGACCACTCACCAAAAGCACCAGAAGATTACATGTTAACTGAACTTCACTGCACAACAGCTGCCATTTCACAGACATCAATTCAAAAACTAGCCACTGCACTGAGAGCAATTTCATCGTTAGAATGCTACACAAAGACATCTACTGATTGTTATTTCTTTTCTTAAATGTTTTATTTTACATCTTTTTAAGTAACATTGCAATTTCTCAGTCGCATTAATAAAAGATTTTGACGATGACGATGATAAAAAATTATAATAAGAGCACCACTGATAAAGGCTTTATACACTCAGTGCAGAGTTTGGTCACTTTGAAACCATGAAAACTAAAGCAACGACAGATACATGTATGGACAGGCAGACTGTGCCGTGACATAATACTCTCTATCTCAAGTCAAAGATGAGTCAAGTGAGTAAATAAGCAGAATCTAATGCCCCACTAAACACGCAGTAAACCGTTTTGGAGTTCTTCCTTCTCGATGCTCTATTGTACTGACAACCACACTCACAACAATCACAAAAACAAAAAACCCTAAGTCACACAAACTGGCATTCAGCGTGATAATTGGGGGCACTGCATAATGACACCATCAACGTGATGAACAGCAAATCCACTTCTTACAAATTTACAGCGTATCAACATATGATAAGGAGTGTCTATATACATAAGGCACGTCGCGAATATGTCTGGCTGTCTGTCTTCTGTTTTTTGTCTGCTTGTCCAGAAAAAACAGGAAATGGGTAGGGCAATCGTCTCCAAATTTTCAGGGTAGATCCAGAGTGCCCCAAGGATGGTTTGAGCCACAAAAAATTTGGGCGTCATAGGTAGGGGACCAAAAACTTACTTTCGTTTCCTGCTGCACCGCCCGCAAGACATGGGCAACTTGGCGTACTGGGAAGCCCTAGACTATAGCCTTCAACAGCATTATCTACAGACTGGCCTCACCACTAGAGGCGTGATACACTGCGGTGTGGACAGGCAGTGTGTATTCTTTGACTGGGCAGCAAGTAACATGGGAGATTGGAACCGAGCGAGAGATAGGGACGGGGCTGAAGGCTCACGCAGTGCCCAGCTGAATTTTGTTAGCATGTCTGTCTTTATGCAGGCCTATGTATGTATGTTTTAAAATTGGGGGCCTTGGGCAGGCGACAAGCGGGACGGGGCTTCCTACGTAATGTCCGCCTGGGCGGGCAGAACAGCTAGTAATAATAAAGTGCAGTGATTTACAACAGGATACAGGGGCTACTTACATTAATGTCAAGTCCCAGATTCTTGCACAGAACTTCAATTTCAAACTTTAAGTTGAGTTTCATGTCAGGTTCACGATGCAGCTCTGCGAGCACATTCATGATAGCCATTGTCCACGGGTTGGGAGGCCGAAATACCTACAGTTACAAGAACACAGCAGCAACAATGACGACATGCATAGTCTATAACACAAATGACGAATTCGACAAACAGCCAAAGTCAAAATAATCAAACCTCTTCACATATCTAGTTGTAACACAGACACCGTTACCACAAATTTTGTGCAACAATGGAAAATGTTGTAAACTATAAAAAGCAAAATCCCGAGGAGTATTTTTATTCTAAAAATTAATTTCAAATAAAGATATTCAATCTTAATACCTAATGCATATTACATGTTATATACAATACATACAAACGCACAACTTACCATCAATAGACATACTGCCAATCAATTTCAGAAATAAACCGAAAACGTTTTTGTTTCATGATTGGCAGCTTCTGAATATGAGCTACATAAATGGCATTTATCATAACTGTTATTATTATGTTTGCCGAGGACGACGCTCAGTGGACGTCCATCCATGAGTCATTCGATACAGCTGCGAACACTATGGGCCTTCACACATCCTGGGCAAAAACTAAATTCAAAACGTTGCCTCCAAACCTTCACAACCTTCCTGTGTCATATAAGGACATCAAGTAGAAGCGAACAAGAAAGCCGCCACCCTCTCACAGCTGCCACCCATAAATGAAGCTATAAGTCGGAGGAGACACTTTCTCTTTGGCCACGTCAGACGTATGGATCAGGCTGCTCCTGCCCACCAAGCTCAACATCTTTCAGTCATGTCACGACAGGGCTCAGGACAGTTTGGCACCTGGATGAGACAATCAGGTCGTCCACAAAAATGCTGGGTGGAGCAGGTCACCACGAGCACAGGGCTCTCTCCTTCTGATGCTCGAAGTGTTGCAGCAGACTGGTCAGCATGGAGGGCGCTACGACCCGTCGACGGTCTAGCGTAGAGAGAGCGTTATTTTTAGCATATCTAAATGACAGATGAAAATCACGAAACAGACACACACCCGGCTCTTGGCAGCTGACTCAATGATTTTGGCAACGAACGGAATGACGTAGAGAAGTTCCTGTGCTCCTTTGTGGTAAGACTCATAGATGAGTCCCTTCACATCCATCTCACAGAACAATATTGGTTTGTTCTTGGCCAACGTCAGCAAACCAAGCCAGTGTCCCAGGTTCTTCAGCAGTGTCCGGTCTGAGTAGTTTGCCACACCCTTATCACAGCGCAGTAATACCTACAACAAACATAACTCAATCTGACAATCATCATTTAACAACATGCAATGGACAAAGCATTAAGGGATCATCAGCAGCAGCGCAATAGCTGTTAACACCATTAATATTTCAAGTGAGGAGAGGGTTCGCCTCCAATCCCAAGCTTGCCACAGCCCATAAATATGACGGAGACATCAACTCCCTATTGCACACATCCAATTTTTTAAAAATCTACCCCAACCCTACCCTACCCCCGAAAGAGGATGGGCACGCTGAGCAGCAACTCCTATCACAGTTTATTAGCTCACCACATTTCTATCAGACAAATGACCTAAGTGTGGTGCATTAGACCTATCCATATTGCTTTTCCTATCAAGTGCAGCATAAAGTCTGATTGTGCTTGAAAACTAAGTTGCCAGCGATACAGTGCAAACATTATCATATTATACACTATTTGCATTTAAAATTGAACAACACAAAAATGATGTATGCGTAGTCTCCTGAAATATCCTGAATTAGAACTTGTCATGTTAACACAGTAAGGCAGTAGATCATGGAAGCGGTCACATGATACCTTGATGTTTCTGTAAGTCTCAGCAATAACAACAGTTAGAAACTCTGGTTTCTTGAGATGGTCGATGAAATTAGAATACAACGTGTGGAAGTTGTGTTCTATGCTGGCGCGCTTCATGACGAGGTACTGAGCAACCCAGGACAGGTACTCATCCCCAGTACACTCCATCAGCTCAACAGCCTGCCACCAACAAAACACACAACACGCTCATGTTCCAGTATTTCGCTGTAATTATTATTATTATTATTATTATACATGAATATTATTATG
>Ga0126335_1002694_pt1 | contig 10767 bp, 3 predicted proteins | sample OlaspJWI45metaG_FD_108409 | JGI IMG/M metagenome (GOLD analysis project Ga0126335, IMG submission 108409) | Marine gutless worms symbiont microbial communities from Oahu, Hawaii - Olavius sp. 1 OAHU.JWI-45 metaG | ecosystem: Host-associated > Annelida > Digestive system > Unclassified | place... | reverse complement strand
CTAACTGACGAAATACTGATTGTAACTAAATAGGCCTGGCTGTTAATAAGTTCGCATTTCTGTATCGTGTACGTAGAAAGATATGGGACATCATGCACAAAAACGAGAAAGTGACAGGTTTCATTAACAGTAATTATTGGGCTCAGAAAATCCTGCTATAGCATAATTAATTGAGGTGCACGCAGTTGCATTTCGAGTTCAGGTTGGAGGACAAGGCGGCGGCGCTGGAACGTCAACTGGTTCAGGATCATCTGCCCAACAGCAAACAGCTCGTAAAGTGACCAAGATGTGCATGACCATTGCCACGATGTTTACTGTTACCTGGACCCCGTATCAACTGAATCGCTTGGTGCTGGCTTACGGTAATAAACAGCACGCTCTGATGGCACTTGATGCCCTAGAGACCATTGCCTACTTCAACTCGTGCGTGAATCCGGTCATTTACGCGCTCATGTGGAAACCTTTCCGTGTATCTCTCATCTAGGTAGGCCTATAACGAATTTATGCACGAATCTGTTTATATTTGCTCATTCCAAATACATTTTAGGCTGCATCAAATGCATAAAATACGGACTATCGCAGCCGATGATCCATTGTGTGGTTTGTCGATGACAGAGTGAGTGAGTCAGTCAGTTTGTTTGTCTGTTTGTCGGTTTGTCATGCGCCTGCAAAAACGGCTGAATTCGACAATCCCGAATCCCGCGATTGAAAATTCAAGTCCGGGATTGCAATCCCTAACTATAAGCCAGTCAGCCGACCGCGGGCCAGCGGCGCCGTCTTAAAGTACACTCAACAGCACAGTTTATGACAAACGGCACTGAGCCGTTCTAGCAGTCGCCTAGCAACTGGTTCGAAACAACAACAAGCACCTGCTCAGAGGACGAAATTGATCACATTATGTCGAGGACTGTGACCACGAGTCTGCGATTTTACTCTAAAGTATCATAAAATGCGCAGTATGCCGACGAAGGCGCCACCCTAAGGTAAACTACCGATTTATGTGACGCGCGTGTTGTTACGCCGCACCGAGTACATGACATGACACAACGTTGAGTCGATGATCTCAATTACATCATCATCATAATTATATTCGTTTATTTAGAAGTTGACTAACGCAACTCATACAAAGTACAAGTAAACGTATATGAGAAATAGAAAGAAAGATGGTGAACGATTAGATCTAAAACATTTAACTAGTACGAGTATTTGTATATCATTCTGATTAGGAAGTCATCGTTTTTAAGATGTGTGGTTTTGTTTAGTAGTGTCTTATTATGCGATCGTTCTGTCAGACTGTAAGGGATGGAATGACGGTCTGGCAGAAGAGGCTGTAAAACATGTCCTTGGTTAGCCATGATTCGGCTGAAAAGAATATCGTCAGCTTCGTCAGTAAGATCACTGTATGTTTGTCTGTCTGTCACGGGGACGGCTGTGCAAGGACGGCTGAACGTATCGACGTCGTGTTTCGGGCGGAGACTTCTGTGTGCCGAGGAACCTGGTAATCTTTAGAAGTTCAGAACGGTGGTCCCAAATTCCTGTTATGGTTAGGTTTGGGTTTAACGGTTAGGGTTAGGGCTAGTATCAGGCAGTCGTGTACCATAAGTCGCCTATGTGACACTACATACATGGTAACAGTACACCAGATAATTTGGAACAGCCATTTGTAGGATTACCAGACACTGTAATACATGGGGTCTCCATCTCCGACGGCGAGGGGGAGGGGGTTCGATGCGGCCTTTGTCAAATTACTTTGGCCACTTGTTTTTAGTCGGCGTTGGTGGAACTGATTATGCATTTATTACATCTGTGAATGCGTGTATGCATGTATGTTATATGGTAACAAAGTAACTTTGAGAAGTGCTGACTTATATTAGACCACAGATGGTTCATTATCGGTATGCCAGATTGCCCGTATTTTTTCAAAAAGTTCAGGTTGCTTTCATATATTGAGATCACCGGGTTTAGGTTGCATCAACAGAGCAAAAAGCATGTCTGTGTCAAATGTTTGGCTAGTAAATTGATTGAATCGGCGTACAAAGCTTAATAGAGGTCACTGTCAGATTTGTATGAGTGCAACGAAATGCCGTCACATGGGTCGTCATGCCTTTTATTGAAATTAAGGCATTTTTGTTATTTATTTGTTTTAATGTCTCTTATTGTCTAAGGCTGAGTTTGTTTGCATTTTATTAAATCAGACAAGATGATGATGTCTGTGGCCTGTAACACTTACAAGGTACGTTTTAAAGAGCTGCAGCCATTCCATAACCATTCCCTGCTGAGAATGTGCGTTCGGAGAAACTGATGCAACCTTAGCAATGGACAGTTGTGGTTGCCCTCCGCATTGGAGATGTAAAGGCAAAGAAGAATGACATTCTATGCAGCTACTGTACACATAGATATCTGTGCTGTTGACTGATTTCAGTCATAGCTGAGCGAGACAAAGCGCGAAGATGTCGTACCGTACCAGCCGACACGAGATGCAGATGAGCTTAGTGGAGTGTGTCATTGAAGCCCCATCAGACAGCATCAGCAGCACAGCCACAACGCGTAGCAGAAGCAGCAGCCATAGCAGCAGTAGTATCAGCGACGATGTCAGTGTGTCATCGACATACACCGAGTCTGATGGAGACACTCCTGTCATCGATGTCTCTCACAGCAGGTCTCATACACTTAGTGTTCTCCATACTCTTTGCTTTCTAATAAAATTATTTTTTATATGCAACGGTCAGTTAAATGCTGTCAGACATTACGGAAAACGTCCCCAGTTGAAGCCCCCGGAGAGATGTCCCACCACGCTAACCCTTCACCCCCCACTAGCCTTCTCTCCGAGCTGAACTCACTAGATAAACACCCCCTCGCAAACCTCCGACAACCTGGTCCAAACTAACTTTGGGGGCTCGCAGGTCAGCTATCATTTCGTCCCATTGGGAACGACACCTTGTTTGTATTGGGCAAGCACAATCTCAATTTTTCAGTTTTTCACTTTTTCTTTCAATTTTTTTATTGCTGTAGTCTGTTTGATTCTGCAGTTGCGTTGTGGTACTGCTTGCATGTTGAGTGCTGCTTCGTAGGTCTTGGCCGTTTAAAAAGTTTAAGTGCAATTTAACAATGGGCTGTGATTCATTGCTTGTTACTGTGAATGTTGGATTTTAGAACACTCTGTACATAGCTGTCTGTCAGTCACTTATAGGCCTCCTTTCTTTCAAACTGCCAGTCTTACAGCAACACACTATGCTAATCATAAAACTGATGTTTGCATTTCAGCTCAAGTTCAAGTTCACCAGTATGTGCCCGACGTGAGAGCCAATCACGACGTCAGCCGACCTGTCAGTCATCTCTAAGCCACGCTCACATGACACGCCCACTCACAGGAACATACCAGCAGAGCAGAGCTTCAAAGATATCTCCCCAGAATGCAGGCACTCATCCAAACGTTGAGTTTCGGCGAAATCCGTCCCCGACCATTGAGATAACTGTAGACTGTGAAGAGAGAAGCTATGGTCAAAGAAAGAGGTAGTGATTGTGCTAGGACACCCTTGTAAATACACTTTGGTAAATTGAGCAGCCTGATGATCACATTAACATCTTTTGTGCTAGTTAAGTAAACAAAGTCAAGTGCTTCCCGAGCCACGTGACCCACGCGGCGGCGCTGATGCCCTTAGCCAGACACCAACTTACACTGCAAGACCACCGATATGGGGCTATTGTATGGCGTTGTGGTGTGGTAGTTTACTCCGCAGCCAAATTAATATACCGCTGGGTTTGACAGAGGCACATAGATGTTAAAAATGTTGCCCAAGGATACTACACAGATGAGATGCAGTCTGTTGCTACCGATGATCACTGTGTCTGTCTGTCTGTCTGTCGAGTGGCTTTACTCGGCTTTGGGGTGCAAAAGCGGCTGAACGGATTGAGGTCTTGTTTGGGGTGAATCCTCTTGGCGGCCCGTGGAACATTGTGTTAGACGGGAGTCCCGATCACCCACGGCTAGGGGAGAGGGAAGCACATTCGATGCAGCCTTTGCCAAATTACTTTGGCTTTTTTTACTTTTTGTAACTTGTGTGCTGCAACTATGAGCAGTTTGAATACATCCTTGCGACAAGGCGGCAGGAGAACAAATAACCACCGGTCGGTTCCAGTAAACTGGAACTCGGACTCGTCTCGCACGCGGAGGGGTCGAGATGACTGCAGTTTGGCTCAAAAGTGTCGGGATGACGAGAGACTGGCTGAAAAGTACAACGAACTGCGGCAGCTGCTGCTCAACAGACTCAACCTGCAGACTTTAACCCCCCAGGTTCACGTGTTGTATTTACCTGCGTGCCAGCTATGCTGCGAGCAGGTTTTGTTTTTGGCGACATCTGTCTGCGTGTCTGCACATAATGTCTAGAACTACGAGTCAGAAATCGATGTAACTTGGTAGGAATATGTCGCATTGTGAATGCTGGAAGTGATTGGAAGTTGGTGAATTTGACTTTTAACCTTGAGAAATACTTCATATTTTTTCATTTCAAGCTCTAAGTTTTCAGTGCCTTAAGCCAACAGCTTCATTTTCTGTTTGAAGGTAAATCTTTAGAATATCTGGGTCACTCACAAGTTTCAAGATTTTGGGGTTAACCTCAAGCTCAGCGGCTGCACGCAGGTTTGTGCTCCCCTCGGATGCAGTTTAATGTTTTCTGACTTTTTGATGCTCAGAAACTCGCCACCTGGACAACTATGCCCAGACATTGCTCCATGCGACCAGCCATAGCCGTAACAGTAAAACTAACTCAAGGTAGGCTATGGCTGCAGACCTGCCTAGGTATCAAATGGGTTAAATGTTAAAGACAACCGTGCTATTTATGTCGACAAGCTCAGTGTGCTAAAAATGAAGTAGGCCTAAGCATTGACCACCTACTTAGCAGCATGGCATTGGTTGTATGCATATATAGGCCTATGTGTGACGTATGCAACACAACAAGTTTCTACAGCTTTGACCTAGAGGGTATTGGTATTTTTCTAATGGAAGACCCTGGCTTGTATTAGAACACTTACTGTCAGACCCCTGGCTTCTATTAGAATCACCCAATTCACTGATAAAGATGTATTTTAAAACGCCAAAATTCTCAGAATTGCACTGCTTCTAATTTTAACTTCTGAAGTGTAACTTTTCGCTTTTTTGGACCTCTGGATGTTATAATCATACATTGGTAGGTAATATGTCCATGCCCAGTCCACGTACCATTAGCTGTATGGTATTCGCCGTTAGATCCCAGTTTCTATTAGAAAAAGTATGGATGTTGCGGTTCAGCTACACCTTCAGTTTGCAGTTCAAGCTTCTGTGTCACGGTTATCAGGTCGAGGTTACACCCACAAAAACAGCATGCTTGTGTATACTGTTTGGGCTAAGCCTTGAGTGCCTTGACTTATACATACTTAATGAATGCCACAGTTGTACATCTACGTGACGTCTAGCTGCGTCATCGGATATCAATGGGGTCAGAGTTCAGAGTCATGGCAGTACCAGTAATAAGCCGCTTCATATCGTGCCTTTTACTGAGACAACCCTACTGTAGAAGCGCTCGTGTACGTTTGTTGAGTTCTTTTAACCCTTTCACTGCCAATCCCATTAAGGCTTTATCCTTTGGCATACTGGTCTAACCAACTATTTTTTTTTTATTTTTGACCTTTGGGTGCTATGGCAGTCAGTACTGAGCACCAGAATGCCCGACTGTCAAAAACCAAAACTGGTGGGTTAGACCAGTATGTCACTGAACCCTCTGAACTGTAACAATTCGGAACAGCTGGCACTGAAGGAGTTAATATAATACTTTTGAATTTTGTTAGATACGACGTCAGGCGCGCCAGCTGATCCAGCGGTATTACCAGGGGTCAACATCAACGTCACCAGGGAAATACTCGGGGAAATACCGGCAAACTATGATGCTGGGAACCGCCAGCTCTGACAGTCGGTCCAGAGCAACTCAGTCAGCTGATACGAAAACGAGAAGTCGACATGATAGACACCTGATAGGTGTCAAATCAAACACAGCATCATGGGAGAATGATGCACAACTGCACCAAAACCATGGTAAGACCATGTATGCCCATAAAACTTCTGCATTCTGTGAATCTGCTAAGGGATTCACCTTTATGTGGCAAAAAAGTTATTAAAATAGCGATTTTTCCCGAAATATGGCCCCAGTATGTTGCCAAAGGAGAGCTTGCTCAGCAAATGCACTACGAAGACATAGCTGAGTTCTGGTTTACTAGTCACTTTTTGTTTAGCCTATTATTAATTAACCTGCCTGCCACAATGTGGGGGTAGCTATACAAATGGTCTGCATTGCCTGTCTGTCCGTCTGTCTGTCACACGCAAATATCACTATAACTCGACTGCATATTGTCAGATTTGGCTGAAATTTTGGATGACGACACAGATGAGGGTGCACCATTGGAGTATACCTTCGGCACAAACGACCCCCCCCCCGACCATAGCTAACCAGCCCGAACAGACGTCGCCGTGCTAAACCCCCGGAAAACACCCGCCCTTGAAGCCAATGGACAGACGCCCCCCCCCGTGCTGAATGTCGCATGTGTGACCTGCTGTGTGCTACATGTGACATTTATAGGTGAGGTGAGCCGAGATCGCAAGACCGTCACATTTCTTGATGATTACATGCAACACGTGAGTGCACGACACGTCTCTGTCTCGGATTGTTTATACTTTAACGTTATATTACAGTTCACTAGTAAAAAATAAACAGGATATAGCAGCATGTAAACTAACTTCACTGCTACGGGAAATCACATACCATATGGGATCACACAGTGTTACCTACCACTCGGCAGACGTGACTTTCCCGCCTTTACCCCAGCCGATGCCGGTACTCGATTTAGCGACCATGAAGGGATGCAAGGCTGAGTTGACCTAGGTGGTGGTTATGTCCCAAGATAGTTTACCCGCCAGAGACGGTCATCTGCCTCAGAAAAAACTGGCAATGTCGTGACCGGGATTTGAACCCACAACCGCAAGTCGCAAGTTTGACATCACTCCACCAAGCCACCTTACTAGTATATATCTCTGTCGTATAAACAGTAATTGCTATTGCTGCTATTTACAGCTAAGTTCTGTGCTGTTTTTTTGTGTTGCTTACCTTTCGATTTTGGTAGGAGAAGTAGTTGAAAAAATGCTAAAATTTTAGGGGACCTTGCCACCAAATAGTCTAGTCGAGTCAAAATATCAAACACCTCAAAGTAATTGCAACAGAAATCATTTATGCTTTTTCAGTATGCATATGATGAGTCTTGCTCGCAAGAAAAAGTTTAGGAAAATCTTTGCATGGCAAGTGTCCTTTTTCTAGGTCAAAGGTCATCCAAAGGTCAAAATGAGAAAAGGCACATTGCCTCAGAAATTTCACGCACGATAACCAAAACAATTCTATTTTTTTGATTGGAAAAACCCAGCAGTTCAATCAATCAATCAATCAATCAATCAGTCAATTTTTAAGGTGGCCTAAGTAGCGGTACTACTGCTAGGTCCACCTGAGACAGTCAGTTTATGTCCAGCATATATTCCGGAAAGGATTTTCGGAACAGGTGTGTCTTGAGAAGGCGACGAAAAGTAGAGAATGAATCTGCTGACGTCAGCAGTTGGTTGGTTGGAAAAAAACATTGGGGTTGGATGCCAGTCAAATAGTCGTCATTACGTTATTCGCGAAGGTTGAGATAAGTGAACACAGAAACCATCATAACTTTGTCCGCCGGACAAATATTTTCCTAAACTTTTGATATGATGTTATGTGGGCAATGTACTATTCATCGCACCAAAAATCATTTCTGTTGCAATTACTTTGAGGTTCCCTCATCTGGTCGGCTAGATTGACTGGACTAGTCCCCGTTTTTAAAAACCACGTCTACGACACTGACTATTACCCTCTTCCTACTTATGGTATGTTGTGTGATGTAGGCCTAAGTGACTTTTGCATCACGCAGCATGCAGCAATACTTGGTATAGCGCCACTTCGCAAGGGATCTCACTGCAGATGCACTCAGGTAGACTAGGTATGTAAGGGAAACTCTGTCTCAGGGCCAAAACCTTGACTCCAACTTTCACTCCAACTCCAAATGCTCAGAATGCTCGTTGTTGTATGCGCAGGATTCACGTCACGATGTAGAGCATCCAACTAATGAAGACAAAGATACGACGACGTCACAGTATCGTCATCAGCAGCAGCATACCACAGAAGCCAAAAGTCATCACAGCTCTGATGATGATGACAGTTATTCTACCAACTTCAGCTCTGAGAGCACATCGGACAATGAGCCATGGCAACCTCACCAACAAAGCTCGACGACCCAGAAACCTTCCCAGCTGGCAGTTTCTTCTGACCGGCGAGGTAAGAAGAAAGCACTTGATGGTACGTCAGGCAGAAACATGCAGCAACAAAGTCGACTTTTCAGTGCAGGCTCAAAGGAAACGGTCACCACTACTTTGAATTCTTCTTGTGCTGAGAAACCTGCAAAAACCACAACAGAAACTTCCCAGAAAAAAAGATCACCAACCAGATCACAAACAAGAAGGAAACTGGAACGTTTGGTGCCTAACTCTGCCACTTGGGTTTCGAGTCGAAACTTGAAAGATAAAAAAGTTGACAGAAATGCCTCACCAAACAGGTCAAGAGCAAGACGACGAAAGGTTCAGGGTACTGGTCCTCAGCCAGAAAATAATCCAGATAAGAGTAATGAAGATGGTGATAAAAAGAGCTCAAGATCATCATCTCCTTCTTCAACGTCATCTGCTTCACGGTCTAAAAGCAAATCGCCATCTCGAGAAAGGAAATTTCGCAGTCCAGACCGCGTTCTCAGTCAGACTCTCCACGAATACCACCTCAAGTACACCGAGAACGTGGACATTCGACAGTGGCTGAAGTCAAAGAACTCGGAACTTCGATGTCAGAAGAAGAAAAAGAAACGCCTGGAAAGGGATAGGCGTCGTGAGCTACAGGAACAGCAGCAGGCCAGGGAGGAAAGACGCAAAGAATCGGAGGTAGTGGTTCAGAGGTGGATGGAAGAGAAGAGGCTGGAGAGCAAAATGATGAGCAGGAGTCAGAAACAGTGTACAAAAACTGCAGAACACCCGGAGCGAGACGTAAAGCCATCCAAGGACCAGGATGGATTGAATAACCCAGATAGTCAGCAAGGACAGAATGGTTCTGTCTCAAAACCCATTAGAAGCCAGGACGGAAAGGCCTTGTTTCCAATCAAGGATGGCAATTCAAAAGTTTCACTTGGAAGGCATGGCACAATCCCAGGAGCTGATGTGTGGAAAACGTCTGGAAAGAATACGCCTGAAGTGTCAGAAAGACGAAAAGCTTACGGAGACTGGCTGAGAAGAAGCAGAACTGGAGGGATGGCTACTGGAGACGAGGGCAGATTGGCCTTTCTTGTAAACAATCATGAGGATCAGACAGAGTATTCTCCGTACCAGAGTGATCTTCATCCGCAAGGTTTAGACAAGGATCGGCGTTGTGTCAGTGCCGCTACAGGACGTCGTAAGAGAGGTGGTGGTTTGATTGGTGAAAGGTCGCAAGGTGGACGTCCTGGGTCAAGCAGAATAAACAGGATTGGAAAACGCCTGGAACCACAAGGTTCGGATCGTTTTGATCTGGATCCTGATCCTGACAGAAGTGGGACTTCCCAAACACGAGAAGATACAACAGGAAACACAAGTCATGGTCTGGAAGTCAAGAATGTGACCACTCCAGAAAAGTATTCTTCTAGCCACATTGTTCCACATGTGAGTTTTGAGTTTGAATCAGAAAGAACACCATCACAAGTTGAGTATGTCGAAAATAAAGTGTCTGAAGATGATAAGAACACTACAGAAGCCTCGTCACAACGTCAGTTGGGTGCAACAATGCGATCCAGTCGTGACCTCATGAATATCATCAAGTCCTCAGATGCAAAGCACCTCCCAGTCAACCCTGATACCACGAACACTGGGCCGAACAAGGACTTGGAGAACAGACAGTGTTCTGCAGCGAATTTTGAGTCTCCAGAAAAAGTGCCACAAGAGTTTCAGGAGGAAGAAAAGAAGGGACATTCGGATGAAGATGGGCAAATGAAGCCCATGGATACAGAGTCTGCGAGAAGGTCCAGCAATTTTTCAATTACCACAGATGATGATGATGATAATGATGTCATTGTTGGTGGTCGTTAGTAACCATGACTTGCTGCCCCGATGTGTAGACTGGGATGTAACAGCCTACTAATATGCTCCATAATGAAACTGTTGCAAAGGTTTGTGTCCATTCTTGCCTGTGCACTTTCTTATTCGCAACCCACACATCCCTCCAGTATCGCTTAGCACCAAGCAACAACTATTCAAGGCTAAAACTCTCCTTTTGTTTTTCTCCTCACTGTTGTTTAATATTTCACATTTACATTACTTATCGTACGTGCGGCCCAGCACTACTAAACCTTGTGCGCAGCAATGAATGTCCACTGATTGTATTTTTTGCATCCACTGTATTTGTTAGACGATGATTGCATTCTGCATTTGTTATGATAGGCCCGTGACGTTGTTACTGTTATTGGGCTACAGCGAATGCATGAGAAGCAGACTATTGTTACTGACATTCTTGTCTGTCTGTCAGTGTGTCATGCGGCTTCACTCAGCTTCGGTGTGCAAAAACGGCTGAACGGATCAAGGTCCTGTTCAGGGTGGAGACCCTGGGGCCCAAGACAGGGGATCTGAATCGCCCAGAGCGAGGGGGAGAAGTGCATTCG
>Ga0126335_1002693_pt1 | contig 10767 bp, 8 predicted proteins | sample OlaspJWI45metaG_FD_108409 | JGI IMG/M metagenome (GOLD analysis project Ga0126335, IMG submission 108409) | Marine gutless worms symbiont microbial communities from Oahu, Hawaii - Olavius sp. 1 OAHU.JWI-45 metaG | ecosystem: Host-associated > Annelida > Digestive system > Unclassified | place... | reverse complement strand
CCCCGTAGTCTAACCTTTCCTTGGACTGCACTTTTGGACTTCAACCCTAGCTCTACCCTGGATTTTGTTTTAGGACAACGGTTTGATCACTACGAGTGCGGCAGATTAAGCTGGCTAGGTCAGATTTATGGCGCACTATAATATAGTTTTACTTACTTACTGACTTTCGCCAAGGTATATAAATGCCGCGACACCTAGCGTCAGAGATTGTATGTAAACAACAACAATGTTATAAGTGTGATGGAATTTGGATAAAATTTGATAATTCATAACGGTGTATCGGAATTCTTTGTCGACATTTTATCGAAATGTCAGATTTGGTTTCCGAACTAGCCCAGGAGCCACCTAACGTCGCGAATGTCGATCCTCCGTCTGCAGTGGAAGGTGTGTCCGATAACGTAGGCAGCTGCTTCGAGTCTGCCAAGGCGAACACATCTGTAACGGTGCCGCTGTCCACGAAGACACCAGATTTAGAATGCGTCATTTCCGAACAAGATGCGTTGAAAGGCGAAGAAGGCGATGCGTTAGCTGATTGTTCAGCAGTCAGCAATGGTACGGATTAAAACTGGGATTATTTGATTTACTAAAGTTTACAGAATGGCTGTGTGTAGACTCTAGAATACAGGAACCAGTACTGTAATTTCCAGTACGAGTACGGGAAAGTCCGCTATTGCAGTACGGCAGCGCTATAGGTACCCGTAACCCAAACCCAAATAATCCCTAAGCTTCACCCAAACTTTAAACTGACTGTTACACTGAACACAGTGAATACCTGGTCAAGTCACGCAAGTGTTTGCAACGGAAATTCAGGCGAATTCGAACACTTAGTGCTTGTTATTGCTATTTTCTGACTCGCCATTATTTACGAACGTTATTCGACTATTTAGTTACAGATAATGCAAATTCTATGAATAAATCGCGAAGTTATATCTATAAAGTGGCTGCCATGTTTGCTCACTTTTGGTTCTGCACATGTGCAATAGCAAAACACCAAATATTACAGTTCCCATACTTTAATTTTGGACCTTCCCATATCAGACGGTCCAGATTGCAGTACCGGTTTCCATACTCTAGACGCTTCCTTGCAGAATTGACTAACACCGTGTATGGTGTATACTTTCTGTGCTTACTTAGTATGGCACAATGTTAAACTTTTGTAATAATTGTAACATTGACAGTAACACAGTAGGCCGAGGCTCACTGTATGTAAGTTGCCTTTATCAGCTTTCTATCTGTGCAGTGAGAATGTAGGGCACTCCTAACCCTAGCTGCAACCCTGTCCCATTTACAGTGATAAATATTTTGTTATCTCATTTGTCATGATATCCGTCATGTATTTAACCATTAAATGTACAGCAGCTGACATTTTCAAATCAGGTCAGGTACACCTACTGATCTTGCACGACAGAAATCTTTATGATATCACTCATGAAACATTGTACAATGAGGATTTCATTCAGTGTGCACAGTACCATATGCATCCAGTCCAGCATAATGTGCTTGAAATAAATGTATCTATTTCTAACATCAAGTTGAATTTAAAGTTTGCATGCTTTATATGATTTGCTGTATAGTTTACTATAAATGATGTATGTTTTAATAATGTTTTAGATTGTCCTGAAGTTTCTAGTCTTAGCGACTCTAGTACATGTCCAGAGCCATCCATCAGTATTCTAGTTAGCTCTGAAGATGTAGGTAATGAAGAGACAGAGAATGCTGCTAATTTCTGCATGCATAATTCAGCTGTCAGTCCACCTGAAGTTAATTACAAGACAGCTGATGATGGACAAAGTTTCGAGAAGTCTGCATCTACGATGACAAATACATTTCAGAATGCTGCACCAACATTAGGAGAACATATTGTGGATGCCACTCAAAAAAGTGTTGATGCTGAAGTCACAGTAGATACAGATTTGGCTGCTGCTGCTGCATCGTGTAGTAGTACTGATGGGCAGAATGTGTACCATGTCAAGTGGATAAAATTCCATGGATCTCAGACACCAATAGTCATGCAGAACCAGAACGGACCATGCCCTCTGCTTGCCATCGTCAATGTGCTGCTTCTGCAGGGCAAGATTAAGCTATTATCCGGTGCTGATCTTGTTGCCTCGGATCAGCTGATGGCTTACATTGCTGATTGGATTTTTGACAATGTACCTAAGGTGTGTACAGGACTTTATTATGTAATGGTTAGTGATTCTGTACATTTTTAGATATATGTATATTTCACCATAATTCATCTATTCTGTTAATTGTGCAAGAGTCTTGTCACTGCTTACAGTAAAGCTTTATCCATGAAGAAAACATTATAAGACTTGTTTATTTTTTATTGCATACAGTATGACTATAATAGTATGTCATGACATTTACTGTTCATTCAAAACATCTAGATATGTCGTTAACATTATTTCATCATTTGGTAGCACTATAAATAATTTTAGTGCTTCTGTGCAAAATGTAACACTTGGGAATTTTACCGTGTGTAGTGTGTAACTGTGTACTTCACAGTCACTTTCTTTTGGGGCATTAAATGCACATGGGGTAATGAAATTTTGGGATATTTGCCCAGTGTAATATACAATATACACATTTCTGACTGTAAACAGAAAACTATGAATTAAATATTTGCTTTGTTATTTCAAAAACAAAGCTAATATTAATATTATTGCAAGATGCTGCAAATAGTCTGTAGATAGAACAGTGCACTAGCATGCAGTATTGTGTTTGCTATTGCATGTGTAGCACATAACGGAAGCAACAAGGCTCAACTATGAGCAAAACATGCACGATGCAATTGCTGTTTTTCCAAGACTTCAGACTGGACTCGACGTTAATGTGAAGTTTACTGGGTGAGTTTTATTTTCTTTAGGTTTATTAGAAAAATTGGTGCATGCCATGTAGGATACCTGTAATGCCAAGCAAGAACAAGATTGTCCATTTTCCGCCTGATGGATGTTGTGTCCATTTTCTGGTTATGCTCATATAGCTTGTTGTTGATTTAGTTAGTGCTGTGAGAAGACTTGGAACAGTTAGTAGGCTTTATGTCTCACTCAACACATGTAGGTCACTTCAGAGACGAGTCTTTTCACACAGTCAATTGCACGGGTACTGACAACCAAAAACAAAGAAACAAAGCACAGCTAAGACAATTTAAAACTGCCAAACAGTGATGTACTCGCCTTTTGACGACTATTTTTACAACTTTGGAGCTTGCCTGGAGTGAGAACATTGAAGCATCTTTGTGTTCTTGTTTAGCATTTCACACTTTGAGTACACGCCGGAGTGTGTTGTGTTCGATCTGTTGGACATTCCACTAGTCCATGGATGGCTTGTTGATCCAAACTTGAAGTCCGCTGCTGAAGCTGTTGGCACGTTCAGCTATAATCAACTTGTTGAGAGAATTATTGAAAATAAAAATTCCAAGACTGAAGCTCTAGTTACTGAGGGTTAGTACCATATTGTTCAGTTTTACTATTTGTGTTACTGAACAACTATTAGCATTGTCTTTATTCTTATGCACTGTATGGAACAAAAGAAGCCATTTTATAAGCTGTTGTAATTATGGTGCACAGCAGTTAATTTTGATAAATTTTTGCATACAACATTCTACAGAAATCTGAGTTGAGATGGCTATCATTTTTCAGTTTGCTTAAAAGCTGTCTTTGTCTGAGTGAAGTTTCATGCAGGAGCTTACAGCAGTGAATGTGTAGAATTACTGTTGACCCAGCATACAATACAGGCTGTGGCATATCCAGAAATTGTTGTCAGGCTATCGAAATCGGTTTTCTGAATAGACTTTGTGCATAATTCAGCTATACCATATGAGTGTTGGTCACCTGATTGCCAGCAGTTTGCACTTAAAAATGTGAGTAACTGTATTATTATTATTGATTTATTGAAGTTTTGTTGGCCTTGGAAATTTTGCATGTTGTTATCATTTTAGTGTTACTACTGTTACCACTGTTATTATCAATATTGTAGCATTGGTAGCTGAGGAGTTTTTAAGTCTGTCGGCATCACAGCTGACGTACCATGGTCTGTGTGAATTGTCTGCAACACTGAAAGAAGAACAGCTCTGTGTGCTGTTTCGCAACAATCACTTCTCGACACTCTACAAACACAAGGTGTCATACAGTACTCTGGCAACTCTGTGAATGAGATGTCACTGGGTAGATTATTTGGGGAGTTTGGTTCTTGTTTTGTGTACTTTTTTGGAGTAGAAGCAAATGCTGCAAGGCTTTGCAGCTTTCCTGATCTTCAGGTCTTCTTTTTATTACACTGTATTAATCACATGTAATCTCTGCAGTGAAGTTACTGAAAATCTTGCCAAATCAGTTGTATGAAAATGCAGCAAACCACAGAGAATGTAGTCTAAGCATGTCTGTCAACAAAATTTGAAAGCGGGCAGTCGTGTTTTGAGCCAAAAACCAATGTATGCAACTCATGCAGACCAAAACGGCTGCATCATACAGAAGATTAAAGCAAAATTAAGCAGATACTAATGTTGATATGATGTACTTATGCTTATTTAATCTGCTTGTCTACGTGCTGTGTGGCAGTCCGAACTGTTTGTTCTTGCTACGGACCAAGGCTTTCTCAACGAGTCCAACGTTGTCTGGGAGACATTATCAAACGTCGAGGGTGACGGACACTTTGTTGATGCAGCGTTTCACACGTATCGACTTCCTGAGATGCCGAGCCGAGTCACTCCAGCTGCAGTCTCAGCTTCGGCACCGCCAGCCAACAGCAAGGAACAGATTGATCACGAGTATGTAACCGTGTGCTTTGTGAACATATTGGTAACAGAAATACTGATTTATTTCATTATGCAGCATGAGTGCTGGATTGCATACAGAAATATAAGCATCAGATATGTACAGTCAACATGTAACATGCAATACATTACAAAATTCTGTAGGCCAAGTACAGGACTACTTAGATTAACCACTAGCAAGTAAGGGTTGCAAATGAACTTGCATTTCATTCTAGTCTGATGTTTTTTCCTCGGTTTTATTTTGTTTTTTCTTTTTTCTTGAGTAATTTGGCTAGTATAGCACTACTTTATAATGTCATTATCCCATTCTCTCTAGCCATTCTGTTTGTGCTTCTCTTCCACTATGCTGAAAACCAGTGATTTGATCTTTCAACATCATTCATTTTACCTACATGTCGAAATTTTTTAACGCTTTCTGGAGTACATTTTTTGGCTGCATTTTAGTGCAGTTTCTTGTCTGTCCATGTGGCTGGGAAGGGCTTCCTGTCCTCACTCTTTTTTCATAGTTTTTGCACTGGAATGTTATAGTGCTGTTGTGAATATTCTCGACGTAGTTTGTTAGTGATTGTCTGTATAAATTGCTAGTTACCTGGTGGCATTGTCACTTGAACAAGAGCAAGGGGAAGTGGCCACAGGTTCGGATGTCTGGCTCGGCTCTGAAGCAGCTGCACTTAGCGAGTTGGTGATGCTTTTATATTTGTATACATGTGCTTTTATCAGGAACTGCCAGCGCACATTATTTCTGATAGTGCTAAAACTAGTTACATTGGCTTCACTGTTGTAAACTGAACAAGCAGGTGCATATGAATTAGCCATGGCACTTTTTGACGTCGAATTTATCCTGAATTTTTGATACCTTGATAAAAGTGACTTTTTGTTGTCATTGCAAGTAAGTACTGGCCAAAAACTGAGGTCAACTCTGCCTGGTCACTGGTCATCTCTCATCGGCTTTAAGTGCAAATAGGCATGATCAGGCTTTCTCCATCTGTTGATCTTTCGTCACTTGTAGTTTCTGGAGGATATGTTGTTGTTGTTGTTGTTTCGGTGGAGGCGAAGGTTGATCTTCGTACAACCAGGCCACAGATGGGCCCATAGTCCATCCTCCAGTAGCCCCTGGTATTCCTTGCCAGGGTACCATGAAAACCTCTGTGAGGATGTTAAAAACCTCAGGTCTTTAACTGTTATATGACGAACTTCACTGGGGTGTAGAAAAGGTTTACCCCAGATTCTAATTCTAAGTGCCCCATAGTGGCTGCAGTAGCATAGGTAATGTAGGGATGTTTTATCAGCCTCATTGCAGTTTTCTTGAGCATAACTCACGTTTGTTTGCACCCAGGTGACCAAGCTTTATACTGGGCACAGCCCAGTTAGGCCGCAGGCCTACTGGCGTAGCCCGTAGTAAAATCACCCATGTGCACGTACTGAGTTGGCCGTTGACGGTGCTTACTAGTCTGTACTTTTTGACTGTCACGAAATATTGTCACACGGTAACGAAAACTTGTCACACGAAATTTCCAATGAAATGTGACAAGTCTAGTTTTCATTGTTGCGGAAGTAGTAAGTGATGAGTTTAAAGCGATGCAGAAAATATTGGTGTTTTCCATAAATAATGATAAAAAATACTTTATTCGGGTGTTTTAGACCAACACCTTTATATTGGACAATTGTTATAATAATGGTAAAAAATACTTTATTCGGGTGTTTTAGATAGATTAATGAATAAGCTGTAACATGTGCCTAAAGATTAGATCTGTGCTCACATTTTAATAAAAATGCTACAGGTACATAATATATTACTAAAGATGTGTAACTTATCTAGTTTTTTACAAACAGCCAAAATAATATTTAAAAACATTTCCCTGTCGCCATCTGGCGACTGTCGATAAATGTTTTGTCACATTACAAAGCATTCGAATTGTACGAGTCACTTCAACCTTATCGTAGAAAAAAACACATCGACATATAGAATCAACGAGAAACAAGACGCCAAAGTAATTTAGATATAGCCGCATCGAATACGAGCTGCAATGAGGCGCTTCTAATGAGCTTCGCTCACGGGCCGCTGTGCCCGGAGTTTAGGTTTCCTAATGGGTTCTATGCATATAGTCCAGGCAAGGACCACGCTTGGGATTGCTTTTGTGGTCAGAAAGTCAACTGTCAAGCCTGACAGGCTGTGTGTTGCTTTTGTCTACTGGTCTGGTGTGGCATCTGTGGCTAGTATCATAATTCTGAATGCTGATGTCAACTGTGTGTATGATGCAGCCACGACCTGGCCGTGAAGCTTCAACAGGAAGAAGAACTGAATGCATGCGTCGTTAACCCAACACCATCTCAGTCGTCGCTGAGACAGCCGAAGGCCACAGCATCGACTGCCAGCAACATTGACAAGCCGGAGAAGAAGTCGGACAATGTATGTTTTATATTGACCATCATGTATCATCTGCTGTTTATGTACAGTATTGTCTGAGTTTATCTCATTAATAATGTTTATTTTTTATATGTTATTATTAGACGCTAAAATTTTTAATACTCATTGTCAGCATGAAAGCGGTATATGCTTTTTTATCAATAATGATAAATTGGACATGAAGACAGCATTTTGTGTAGTTGATACCCAGAAAAAATGTTTTTAGCAGGTCCAGCAATATTTTTATTAGAAATACCTGGTAGTGCAATACCTCGGCCAGAACCCAACTGGGTAGTATGCCGGGTACTTGCACTCTTCTGCTTATGATACATAGTTGTGTTGTTGGCTTTGTGGGTTGGGTCATCTAGGCTGTAAAAATCATCCCCGAAATGACCTATAATGTATGGAGTGTGTTGTCAAGCTTCTACTCAGTCATTTCTGTTGTGATATATCTGTTTACTATGAATTGATGTTGTGTTCTTGACAGTGTACAATCTTGTGATGTCAAGTTCCAGCTACTATGTATCTAAGCCATCTGATGCTACGATGGAGCGATGCAACGTCATATCTGCTTCACTGATGGCAACGTTGCGTGATTGCAATGGCACAACATGACTGCTTTCTCAGCAGATGTTCTATTATATCCGTCACTTGCTGCTGTTCTGCTGCTGATACTGTTGTGATTTCCTGTCTGTTTTATGTGTCATCCTGCTACACAGTGACAATCACAGTTTAGCTTGTTCTGTACATTACTACTACTACTATGACGACTAGGGCGGGAGCAGATTTGCTTTTCCAAATCCGGCCTAAGCCAGAGTCAGATTTGTAACTTTTAAAACAACTAGCACACTCTTTTTAGCATCTAACAAACTGTTTACATAGGTCACAAACATCCGAACTACTACTCGTTTTTGAATTTCACTCCTTTCTTACTAGGGATGCTCTTTTCTGTTATTTATTAACCAGTTAACCGAAACTACTAACTAATTAGTAAGCGGTTAACCGATGGCAGTAGCGTCGCCAATACTGTCGCCAGGGATGTCACTTAACCATATCAGTCAGTGCTAGAGATGGTCCGGTCCAGGTAATGGGGTTTATTTATCGGTCTCAGTCTACACGAATGCCTTTACAATGTGATAATACGTTGTTTCAAAAATGTTATGAATAAATGAAAGAAAAGAATGAAGCATTGCAAATTGCATTTTACTATTATTACTATCATGCCGCCATTTTTGGTTTCAGTTTGGTTTATTTACAGACCGGTTAAAATTGCGTAAAATTATAAAAAGTAAACAATAGAATATCAAACTGAATCATCAAAACTTTACGAGCTGCCCATGTGCATTGAGCACTCAGCTTGCTTAAGTAGGTCAGTGTGACCTAGTTTTTGGTTTGTTCGTTGATCGGGTTAACAAAAACACACAGACGCCATTTGAACAGCTTCTGTTGATTAGTTCCACTATGCTACAGCTAGATGAGCTAAATATAGTATGTTAAAACACCACATTTTAATGTTGTATAATTAGTGAATTTCAAAGTGTCTATGTCCAATATCTGGCTGAAAATTTGAGTGTTACTTTATGTGGCCTGCAAGCAGCAGTCTGTTATTTAACAGGTCAGAAAATGTGACTGTTGCATTTGCTGTATTGTAGAAGTTGCCAGTATTTTATTGTCTGTGGTTTGTGGCTATTTAAGTTCTAATTATTTAGAATCGATAAAATTTACTCAAATGAAATGCTGGCAGAAGATAACATTCTGCAGTGTGTACAGACATATTACTTTGCCGGCGCTTATTGTTGAGGATTCTGCAGTGAACAGTACAGAATTTATTGACGTGCGTTTTTTATTTTGCCACACTGAGTCGTATGCTTACGAGATTTGTTTTTTTCGTTTGACAATGTTTATGTGAGTTTTGTTGTCACTTGTCAGTCAGTACTTGTCAGATTTCACTGTGATGATACCACTGTGTGTAATTGGCTGCATGCTTGTGTCGGTCGTTAAAGTGACTTGTATGTATAGATGGTACATTATTTGTCTTTACTGCCCCCTTTTCTCTAACCTGCTGGTGCTGGCTTATGTTTCAAGTTGGATATAAAACCATACTTCTCATACTGTTTATTTATTGTTTTTTATCCCGCCTTTATTTCCCATCTTTGTTCCTAACTCTTCACTTCATCTTTTCCATCTTTTTCTACTTTCTCTGACACAACTGCTGACTGGGGAGTGCTGTAACTTTCTCAGTTATGTGAGTAGAAAACTGTCACCAGAAGTAGGCATCTTGCAGTTTGTTGTTACAGCAGAATGTCAGGTGAATCCAGGAGGCTGAACACAACCACAACAAATTATGAGGAAACAGACACTGACTGTTTATTGTTTGTATAATAACAATATCATTAAGTTGACTCATACAAAATATTAATATTTCTGCTTTCATACTTGTGTATTGTATATAAAATGTGGAATTTGTTAGAGCATTCTGAGTTTAATTCCAATGACCTCTGGCACTTTACATAAATCTTGTGAATGAAGTATTTAGCTAGTTTGCTGATTTATAATAATGTGGTAATTAGTAAGTAAGCCTACAAGCTGCATGACTGCAGAAAATTTGCTGTCATAGAGCATCTGCCTGTGGAACATTTAGAGCAATCCACTATACGAGTTGATTTTGGTTACTAAATAGTGCACGTTTAGTTCTGTGTGCAGACACGTGTTGATTATGGAAAAGTCTGCATGTATGTACTGTATGTGGTGAAATGAAGTTGCTGAGACTTTTTTCTGGTCATGTAGTCAGCGAAACACTTTTCAGTTAATCTTGACTTAAAGCTCACAGTGTCTTGTGTGTACAGTCAGTAGTTGTGGTATTCCATTCTATCTGCTGAGGTCACTTGCAGCATTACCGCTTAACTGGAAATATTGGGAAATTCAGACAGTCAAGGAATCAAGAAAAATCTGGAAAATGTATAATTCAAGAAAAATCAGTGAATGATTTAACATCACCTTATCTACATTTTTATTAGATGAGGTTGAAATATTTGGCCAGTTGTGGCATGCTAGTGCTGCACTATACAGTTTTGTGTATACTTGATGCCAAATACCACTAATAGTTAACTGGGAAAGTCAGGGACAGCATGGATATAGGTCACTGAAAACATACTGCCTTCTGAGGTTTCTGATATGAAACTGGCATTTATTCTGTGAAGGTGAAAATTTGCACTAATCAATATTATAATATTGCCTTTTACTGAAAGGCAAAGCACCTGCATATATGCTGTTTGTTCATGTGACCATGACCTTGACTCGACCTTGATATACTAACTTGAGCTGTACTTCAGAAAGACGTACCTTAGTATCAAAATGAACTTTCTTCGTCAAGGATTTGCAAGTTATTGTGTTGCATATGTTCTTGCCAGTACATAGAAACTGACAATAACAACAACAACCGTTTAACGGCCTTTGTTCCGGGACAACGCGGGTAGGCCAGTACCAGAAGAAACACTCTGCCTTCTGCCTTAGCATAGGGCTGTGCTGCGTTCAGGCTGGGTTTCCCACCTCCTGTCTTCTGGATTTTTATGGAGCAGGGGAAGAT
>Ga0126335_1002692_pt1 | contig 10768 bp, 5 predicted proteins | sample OlaspJWI45metaG_FD_108409 | JGI IMG/M metagenome (GOLD analysis project Ga0126335, IMG submission 108409) | Marine gutless worms symbiont microbial communities from Oahu, Hawaii - Olavius sp. 1 OAHU.JWI-45 metaG | ecosystem: Host-associated > Annelida > Digestive system > Unclassified | place... | reverse complement strand
TTAGTTGAACTGTCCTGTTTCAGTTTTTGATCTGCTTCTATCTGACTGCAAAGGCGTAACTTTAGGGGGAAGGGGGGTCCGAACTTCCCACTTTTTGGAGAGAGGGGACGGACCCCCTCACTTTTTGCGACCACTTTGTTCCAAAATATCATAAGTCCAAGGCAGCGCAGCTGTGGCGCGCAGCCGATGCGTACACGGGTATACACAGTGACTGTTACGAATACATATGCAAATATGTAAATCAACGACCTTACTGGACAGTATGATAAAATGGTATAGCCTAGTAAGTAAGAGGGGCGAGAAGCCTATCACCACAATGTGTGTTTTTTCATACCAGTTATTGATTGTACCTATGTGCTGCGCGCCGCCGCGGCTAAACCACGCAGCCCGCCGCGTCGCTGCCGAGCCGACCCAGTTTACTGGCCGTGCTGACTTGTTTACTACGATATGACCAGATGTCACGTAATTGACTTGCCGTTTTAACAACAATCACGTGAACTCTTCACTATCCCTTCAGACTTACCCCATGTGGGTTCCGGGGCTCAGAATGGACCCACTTCGTCTCCTGGCCGGATGTCGTAAGAGGCGACTAAACCAGGCACCCCTCAACGTCCGTGGCCTCATCTGATTACTGATGATGAACTGGAGTGAAAGAGGGAACATTCGGAAGAGGGCCAGCTTGTGGGAACCCTTCCGCAAAAACTCAGCTCTTAGCAGCTGATAGGTGAACCAGTCATGGTTCATTGAAAGAAGAAACCCTTAGGCGCCCAACGGAAGCGCCTGAAGAAACAGAAAGAAGCACCGTATAACAGTTAGAGACCTTCTGAGGTTTTTAACATCCTCACAAAGGGTTTCATAGTACCTTGGTAAGAAATACCAGGGGCTTTACTGGGGGATGGACTATGGGCCCATCTGCGGCCTGGTTCTACGAAGGACAACTTCGCCTCCACCGAAACTGGAAACTATAGATCCCTTCAGACTTTATGGTGTGCTGTGACTCACAGCAAAATAAGTGAATAGCCGTTAGCACATGATAGCTCGTAGGCATCAGACAGTAAAACATAAATGAACATTTAATTGGTTTTTGAAGTCAACTCCTCAACTGTCCACTGTCTAATAAGAGTAAGTAGCGTCAAAATTTGCCAAACAGTTGCAGACGACGTCCGTTGGTTGCTACGAACTCGTTAACAACTGAATTAAGACCCAGGCGATCAATGCAATCATGCTGCACATTGCACACTGCTACATTTTAAAGTCCTTCTTGGGTCTCCGCAATGGCAATGCGTTCTCGGAAGCGGAAACTGGAGAGCCGCCGATTTCTCGCCAAAATGCACTAGAATGCACCAAATCGCATATTAAATTTCAAAAGGGGAGGAGTAGGGAAGGGGGATAAATTTTAGCCCCCCCCCCACTTTTCAGACCAAAGTTACGCCCCTGTCTGAAGCTGTGATGTCTGATGGTGTAAGGAGACCATGTATCGCTGCAGCCATAAATAACCAACCCTGCTATATGAACAAATACAGCGACTGTATGACGAGGCCATACAGTTTGACATGATGTGTCGTCCGTCGGTATCTATATTATCTGTCGGTGAATCGAGCAAGTCCGTTGCCAAGGAACTTGGACATGAGTCCTGTCGCCATGGCCGCCGCTCCGCTGCTGCCGCTGATGCTACCCTTGCTGACCCGTGATACAGACTGGTTGACAGACTGCGTCGCGTCTTCCACCTGCATCATCAACGAACGTGTGCGGCACTTTACTGAAACTCGTATCAAAAATGCATCAAAATGTTTTGGTTGTTCCAGACGCGGGCTTTGTGAAGTTATGATAGCCAGCGTTGATGGGCTGAAGCCCTTTCTGGCAACCAGCCTTTTTGGCAAATAAATTTTCTTCTTCTTCTTCTTCTACAAAGTTTTAACACTGCGATAAGCACAATAACCTACAGACAGTTGCATAATTTGTACCAAAGAAAAGGTTTCGACTGATGACGTACATGTATGCTTACGCCTACTTGAATGTTGACTATGTTAGCAGGTAAAGTTCACAGCCGTATGCATAGAATAGTAGCAAAGACGATTATATGTCGTTTGATGTTTTCCATACAAATTTCAAGTGATACACGACTGCCCAAGACTAAAATGCGCATTTGTCCGAGAGGGGCTCAAAGATGGGACGAGACTACTAATTCGTTAATTACCTGTAGGCGACTGGCGATGTTCTGGTACGTCTTACAGTTGAGAACACTTTCTTGCACACCTTGTAGTTCGAAGTCAGAATAACATTTCTACCAGATCACACAACCACAGTAACACTCGTCAAATCAACTAATTAACTGAATTTTGAATAATGAATATTTGTAATATTATGTCACGTGACATGGCAACTATTTGCTGACAAACAAATGTACATAATTTATTCTAGGCAAAATTTAGAATATATCAATGTAAACGGCATGGGCTTTTTCATGGACTACTCCGCTAAGCCCTAGGCCTTACTGGCTGGATGATTTGCCAGTGAGGCCGTAAATCACAAGGTAAATCTGCTACAAGGCGGTAAGACTGTCGTTACCTTGGTGATATTCTGCAGTGAGTTGAGCTGGTACGGATGCAGTGAAATGTCCTTCCTCTCGTTCAACCACTCAGATATCATCTTCACTTGCGCCGTGTACCACATCTACACAAACACAACGTCGTCGTCCCCTTCTTGGTAGTAATACCCACAACTTCAGCCAATTAACCACTCCGGAGCATGGTCGATGGTTCACGCAGTTCAATGGCAATTGTTACTGGTCACCCTCTCCCCTTATGGTCTACTCAGCTGTTGGTCTGTGTGGAAATCTCAAAATTATCAACAGACACTTGAAACCAGAATATAATTTTAACAACAGATGTAACACGATAATTATGGCTCAATACGTTGTCTACTGAAATACTAAGAGGTACGTACAGTAGTGGAAAAGGAGACTATAGCATAGTATAAAACCGAGAATGTCACAAACAGATGTAGCTAACGGCTAGCAGCAAGCGCTGAGCAGCAGACGCGTTCTAACAACTGCGAAGTAGACGACACCGACAGAACGGACTGCTGGCGTCGAGGACGGGCGGCGGACGGTCGGTGACGGCCGGCGTCAGTCGTTCTAGCAATCAGAACTCGAACTGAATGTGGTGAGCGTATCGTTCGTCAGACAGCTCTCGGCAGTGTCACAGTGTGGCGAACAGCACAGCAGATCAACTCACGGTCTTAGCCAGTCGTATCACCCACAGCACACACTGCACGAACTCCGAGCTCGGCGTCTCTCCAAGATCCAGTACTGTCGATCTTTATTTAACAACGTCTGACTTAAAAAGTGTCGAGAAATCGGGTCCTCGGTTTGAACACAGCGGTAGTCACGTGACTTCTCGTCATACGGTAGCAAACAGGTGCAAACAGGTCAACACAGACGAAAAACTAGGTCGGCGGGTCGGCGGCGGCACAGCAGGCCACGGCAACGCAGCCGCGGTGCGTAGCCTATGCGTACACAGGCCTACACACAGTAACTAGTACGAATACATATGCAAATATGTAAATCAACGACCTCACTGGACATTACAATAAAAATAGTACAGTAAGCAAGGGGAGATGAGGAGCCTATCACCACACTGTCAGCTGAATAGAATTCAAGTAGGTGCAAAACAGCGTTTAAATGTATTCCAGTTCTTCGAAGACAAAGGACAATGTTGATTGACCAAGAACAGTAACCGAGAATATGAACAATTAGTCTGAGAGAAATTGCACAATACAGAGAAGATTGGCGTCGTTGGAGTACTGAACCTGCCCAAGAAGAAGTTCCACACACGAATGAGTGCAAGCTCTACCGGGTGGCCCAAAAAACTGTACATTTCCATTTGCTTTATGTTAAATTGATATAGCTTTGTGAAATCTCAACCAAATTTTATCTTATTTTGCAGACTTACACCTGAATAGATTCCCAACAAAATAGTGCATGTACTGTCCACAGCACCTATTGCGTGTTCCTACACTACCTTGTAGAAATAATATTGTCCGTTTTCTGTGCTGTCTCAAGATGAAATTAGCTCATGAATTATGTTGGCAAACAACTAAACAGTGTCAATCACACAAAACTGTACTGATCAGTTTACAAGCAATGTTCAATATGTCCTCCTTGTTCTTGGACGACACGCTCCAGTCGGCGGCGCCACTCACTGATGGCACGATCAATGAAGCGCTGGAACAGTTTGCCCCACTCCGTGATAATTGCATTCTTGAGCTGCTCGACTGAGGAGAATCGTCGACGACGATAAACCATCTCCTGCAGGGCACCCCAAACAGCGTAATCGACTGGATTTAAGTCCGGGCTGTTTGGAGGCCATATTTCTGGCTCTACAAATCGGACACTTTCGCGATGAAGGTAGTTCAGGGTGTTTGTAGCGGTGTGTGACGGCGCACAGTTCCGCTGAAAAGTCCATGAGTAAATAAAAAGGCACAGTTATGACACTAGGCTTGTACGACGCAATGATGACGTCATTGAAACGAAACTTTATAAAGTAAGTAAGAAAACCGCATCTTGTAAATACACTTGGGAAATACTTAAGGAACGCCGTATCAGGTAACTACAGTTGCAGAAAACGGACAATATTATTTCTACAAGGTAGTGTAGTATATCAATTAAACATCAAGCAAATGGAAATGTGCAGTTTTTTGGGCCACTTTGTACTTTACTGCATTTATGTCTGCGCAAGTGAAATGCCTGCAGCAGCACTGAAGCGTAGATCACTGCGTTCAATGTGTAGAAAGCAGCGGTGGTTACCGACCTCGAACAGAGTAAGAATGTAGAGTTCATCAGCGACATTTTGTCTCATCTGATCGAGGCTGACTCGCATAAAACTGATGTATGAACGACTCAGTTCGTCCGTCTGCTTCTGTGTACACAACCGCAAGTTGCAGTTTAGCTCAATTGTAGACTAAACTTCAAATTTTCAACAGACTTCAATTCTACTGGTTTATTTTGAACGTCTGAAGCTCTCAAGTGAAGGCCTACAGTTTCACACACTGAACATTGTTGTATAAACAAACACGAAGGACTAAAGTAGGCCTAAATCTTATTTCTAGCAAATTTAACACGAATAAAATGACTACAAACAGCAACATTACAAGTCAGCTATAGATGTTAAGTTACGAGACGAGATGGCGATGTTTAATAAGTGAACAAGTGAAAGCAGCAGCAGGCAACTGACGGTGAGGGTGAAAATGGACGACAGTAGCGAACTCTGGTCATAACGCGCCAGTTTGCTCAATGTGTTCTCCAGAACGCTCAATAGCTAAAACATCACAAACGGTAGTGCAACAACAAAACCTTCATGAAATGTGGACAATATCTCGACAGAAGTAAGAGCAATCTAGAAAACGAACAGAATGCAATTAAACGATGCGAATGCCTGCACCGACCTCTGCTTACTTGTTACAAGTCCATCACACATCGTATAGTGTGGCCACGCAACATAAACTTGCAGCACGCTATAACTTTCTTGTCAACATCTCTGCAGTTTTGCGACATGGCAACAGAAGGACGCACATAATCACAGACAGACACCAAGTCCATCCGAACACATAATGCCTCCGGCACCTATCCAGGAAGCGGAAGCATAAAATGGCGGTGTAGTTCGGCGCAAGGTAATATCTCGTTTATTCATAAATCACAGCCAATAGGCAGTCGTGTCTGTGCTCTTTTAGCCGCCGGCAAAACTTTGCCGGAGGCTATATGTTTTGCCGCCTGTTCTTTTTCTTCTTAGCCAACTGTCTAACGTGTGACTAGAGCGCCGATCGCCGCCGGGTAAAAAGTATACTGGTGCTTAGAACCTATGTGTGGCACGAATAATTCGTATAGACATCTTCACCAGCCCCCCCTATTTTTCACAAAGGTCATAAAGTGCGAAATTTTTCCCCGTTATTCGACCCCACTCGCATTCCAAGCATTCTGATTTAAAAATGGGGCAAAAAATCAAAAATCTAAAACAATAATGTATAGCGCCGATGTCTGGGCTCTCATCTGCCACAGACCCCCATGCAGCTAGGGCCCTACAACTTTGAGATCATTTTGCCCAATTGGGGCCCCTAAAGTGCGACAATTTGAAAAACAGTTAGCTACGTCGCTCTAACTCAGCCGCACGTGGACATAGGCCTATTGCGTTCAGATTTCACAAGATAGTAACTACTTTGTGGCTTCAGGAACAGGGCCAGATTAAGGGTTTCGTAGGCCAAGGCAATTTTATTTTCGCCATCGGTCCCCGCCGGGTGCCACTTTCTACATTTCAGTATGTATAGGAATACCACATAGGCCTAGTTATTAGACCACAACTGTTACTGATTTTTCTTCTAGCTGTACACAGAGATGGAACTCGGAAATACTAGACAAATCTTGAACACAAATTCACGAGACATTCAATAAGACAGTGTTTCAATACATAGAGTTTCAATACATAGAGCAGTGTAGTGACTGACTGCAAACAGGCTAGTTATCGCTAAAACCAGGAAATCAAAACATTCATACATAGACGAGATATGCATATATTCTAGAGTCTATGGGAGCATAGAGATGTTTTTTTTCTGCAGAAGAGTTTTTTCTCCATAAAAAAATTTATCAATATTTTTCGTAGGCCAACCAATCTTCGTAGACCAAGGCACAGCGCCTACTGTGCCTATTGGATAATCCGGCCCTGTCCAGGAAAGTTGCGGAATTGTCAAAGCCCACTAAAGGTCGAATTCAAGATGGCGGACGACGCCCAAATTTTTAATGTACGGACCCCAATATCTCTGGAACGGCTAAAGCTACAGGATTCAAATTTATCGCGCTAATAGACTGTAATGAGTGAAAAATAAGCAATACAAAAGTAGGTCAAAAGGGGACATAATCTAGGTCACATTGACCTACTTTTAACTTCGTTCATCTTTTCGGAATGGCTACAGCTACAGAATTCAAATTCGGTGTGCACATTGCTTATATAAAGTACTATCCTTAGCGCAAAACTAGGTCACAGGGGGCGAAAACTAGGTCACGTAGCTACATTTTAAATTTGCGGATCGTTGTGAATAACTCTGAAACGGCTAAAGCTACAGACGTCTTATTTAGCATGTAGACAAATTGTAAGGAGTAGAAGATAAGCAAAAGAAAAGTAGGTCAAAAGGGGAAATAATCTACGTCACGTGACCTACTTTTAAATTTTGCAACCTTTTCATTTTCTTTGCACGTTTAAAACTATGAACTTCAAATTTGGTGCGCATACGAAGAGTACTATCTACAACTACAAAACTAGCTCAAAGAAGCGTAACCCAAGTCACGTGACCTGTACGTTTTTAAATTCTGGGATAGCGATTATGGCGGTTATGGCGTAAAGAAAGTTTTAGGGGGCTGGCGACGTGTGCATGGCTTGGTCAAGTGACAGCCGATGCACTACAGACGTTTCAGGTTATGAGGTCAAAGGTCAAGGTCGTGACACAAAAACGAGATCAATTACGAGCTAAGTAAGTAGTGTGAGTGAGTCACGCTTCACTGCGCATCATAGCGCATGAGCATGTGCTTGTGTTGATGACGGTTTGTTAGCCTCGTCAGACAATGGAGTCAATGTTGCCGTCTGAAATCGAGGCAGTGGTTGTTGATGCTTGCTAACGTAAATTCAGTTAATACCAACGACTGTCGTGAATTAGACGTGTCGTGCTGCTGCGTACTGCGATTTAGGATGGAGGATGTTTTGGGGTTCCCCGAGCCGGCGGCTATAAATGGCAACACATTTTAATTTCCGCTTTTTCTAGTTTATCCATTTGTTGACAAGGTCTAATAAAAGATCTAGAAAGGCTCCAGATGAAAGCAACTAAGTAGGTCTTAACTGTTAAGCATTTAACGTATAAAGAATGGCTTCTGCAATTGAAATTGCCAACATTGAAATACAAACGTTTTAAGAGGTGATATGATTGAAGTCTTTAAAGTATTAACAGGCAAATATGACACTAATGTTACCTTCAGTTTTGAAAAACATCAAGATTGTAAAACCAGGGGGCATAATTTAAAACTAGTCAACCACAGATGTCATTATGATTAAAGGAAATATTTCTTCTGTACACGAAAAATAAATACTTGGAACAGTTTGCCAGAATCTGTCGTCTCTGCTAGTACTACTGACTCCTTTAAGAATAAGCTAGACAAGTTCTGCAGCAATCAAGATCTTCTTTATAACTACAAGGCTGAATTAATCGAATAAGACACAGAAGTTTCATTAATATGTTCTATGTAATTTGGAGGGCATAGAGGCTACGGCCTGCACGTCTAAACTTCTTTTGCTTTGCTTTGTTAATCTCACACACAAAAACAGTATGCAGCAAACAACAAGAGAACAACACAGCCAATGAACGAAACCTACGCGCTGCCGCTGTTTTGCGACCGTGACCTTGAGATAAACCCCGTGACCTTGAAACTCGAAGGTGACCTAGATACTCTAAAAATTCACCTTCACATTGAAAATTAAGCTGCTAGTTTAAGGCATTCAAAGCTTAGAGCTTGAATTTTATTTTTTAAAATACGAAAATGTGGTTAAAGGTCAAGGTCAAAATATCAAAAGTTCAAACCACTTCGAGCGTTAACAGATATCCCGATCAAGCCCCAGTAATTTCCGGTCATTAATTTTTGAGTTGCACGCTAGCGATCTTTCGCTACCATGACCTTGACCTAAGACCTTGAAACTCGACCATGACCTAGATATTCTGAAGATGTATCTCCAAACTGAAAATTAACTTGCTAGGTCAAGCCATTCAAAATATATAGCCTTAATAGAAAAAGTACGAAAATAGCTCTCAATGGCAAAGGTCAACCTCAAATGTCACCAACTTCCAATCACTTTTAGCGTCCATCGGGGTGCATATTCCTACTAAGTTACATCAACTTCAACTTCTGATCAGTGGTTCTTGAGATTTTGTGTGGACAGGCAGACACACAGATACACAGACACACAGACAGACGCCACCACAAACAGTACCTGCTCGCAGCATGCGCGCGGGTAACAAAATATGAACTGCACTAATATGCCGTGTACATTACAGCATGTCATACTAACAACACTTAAGTTACACACTTACTCGTTCCATGAGCGAGCTGCGCATTTCACCCTGGATCCTGTCAAGAAACTCGTCCTCGTCATAACGGTGTTGGTTCTTGAAGTCGACTATGACGTTCATCTGAACTAGCATCTCTGACGGGAAGACATAGTCGGTGCCACGAGCGCCTTTCTTTAGCCAAGTCTCGAACGACTTTAGAGTCCTGACAACACGACGCTTACCTCAGCTGTCTTGTTAGGGTTAACAAGTACTTAACTGGATTTCATACTGAACTGGAAGAGTTAATTATACACTAGTTACAGAAAAAGCCGTCCAGAAGCAGTGATGCTCAGCTGGCTCATGTAAGTCTGGATAATCTAGTTTTCGTGTTTTTTTATCAGATATGGTCATTAGGTTTCTGCATGCAACACTGCAAGTTTCTATGTCCAGCGGTTGCGATGTCCGACAGACAGACAGACACACAGGCAGACGCCTTCGAACAGCTTCTGTATGATTAGCTTAGCTAGATGCAGCCAGCTAAGCTAAAAGCGCCATGCAAATGACAACGGATCGTGTCAGACTACAAACCAAGCCGTCTTCTGCATGACCACTTCACAACCAGACCAACGTCAGCATCAAATCAGCAATGATAAGTTCGAGCGCCGCTACCTGTTGGCGGCGGCTTCGATCATTTCTGTGGACAACGTCTTCAGCCTCGAACTGATGTGTTCTCCAAACACTTCGTCCGGCCAGTGAAGATCAAAGACGAACGTCTGAAGTGCTTCCAGTTTCCAGAGCATGTCTTCAGACGTCGCACACCCGTTGCTAGATGCACACAGCCACAAGTGTCACACGTCGACAATTAGCACATGCAACCAACTAACCAACTAACCTATTTCATTACTAATCACATCATCATTTCCGTGTTTAGTAACTATGCGGCCCACGATCTGTTCTGTTTGTAGCCAAAGCTCACTGTTTGCATTGTTACACTCAGCTGCGTTCAGTTTTTGGCTCTTACATTGCAATCTCTGCAACCGCATCAATCGGAAACTCGAGTCAAATTTCGTATCAACAAGAGCATGAACGGCGTGATCGTTGGTCGTAACCCACTGCTGTGAAATTCGAGCACTTGGTTATAGCAGATGCAGTCCAGAGATACAGCAGGCTACTATGCTGACAAAATGAAGATCGTTCGCATACCCCTGCGGTTGCCACGTTTCCTTCTCAAATCCGACATGCACGGATTGAGCCACTGAAGACTCCATTAGGTCAATGTAGCGCACAACTTGAGGCGCAAACACGTCACGGATGTGGCTGTGAAACTTGCCCAGACATAAACTCTCTGCAAACAACACGCCAGCGTCATCATCATCAACAACTTTATTATTCTTATCATTATAACGATCATAATCATCATCATGATCGTTGTTGATGTTGTTGTCTGGTTCACATGCAGCGCAGCACATGTGAGACAGCGTTGTTTTGACCCATCAAAGAAAGCAGAAAAGACTTTTAGCTTTATAGCGGTCAAAACTAAGATGATGCTGATGAAGAGAAGCATTGGTTCACATATAGGCCTAAGTGACTCCAGGGACAATCTTGCTGCAAAGCGTCTGAGAAAGTGATCTACATAAGCTTTCAGAACTGGATTTTTGGAGCGAAGCGCTGGGCAAAATAAACTTTT
>Ga0126335_1002691_pt1 | contig 10774 bp, 6 predicted proteins | sample OlaspJWI45metaG_FD_108409 | JGI IMG/M metagenome (GOLD analysis project Ga0126335, IMG submission 108409) | Marine gutless worms symbiont microbial communities from Oahu, Hawaii - Olavius sp. 1 OAHU.JWI-45 metaG | ecosystem: Host-associated > Annelida > Digestive system > Unclassified | place... | reverse complement strand
TATATATATATATATATATTTATAGCCTGCCCTATAGATAATAGTCAAGTTTCGAGGTCATGACTGGTGGTTTCAATGTAAAGACACTCTACGAGCGTTATTTAGTATACAGGCGTCGAATGAAGCGCATTAGTGTTACTATTTACTACACTAGTATTATCAGGAACTGCGTGCTGAGTTCCTCTATTAGACGCGATAACAGTGCCGGACATAGCCAGACTGTCCTAGTTTATAACCGATGCGTATGAAATATTGGCAACAGAATTATATTTGCCATCAGCCGCTGTCGTTGTGTGTTTAGTGCAAATGTTACGATCTAGCGTGACGGTTAGCCGAGCTTCACGGAGAACCGACGGTAACAACGATAACGCACTACATTGCGTTGAATAACGGCTTACCACTCGGTAGTGTGCTGTACATTCTCGACTGCTTCGAAAACGTCCCATTTCTCATCTTTCGTTCTTTAGAAAACAATACCGACATAAACTGATACTGTAATTTTGAAGAAAAAAACTAGTGCAGAGTTTAAACCGCCGCCAAAATGAAACAATAATAAACAAGATCGTTTTTAATCAAAAGGCATTACGTTTTTTATTTTTGCTGCGGTGACCTTGGCATTGACTCGATGACCTTGATATAAGAACTCAAGATTTCGGTTAAGGAGATATATAGCCTACCCGCACACCAAAAATGACCTTTGTATGTCAAGGATTTCGCAAGTTTATGACAAACATACAAAGAGACAGACATGCTCGCAAAAATGTACATCGCGAACAGCGAATCGAAAGTGCCTGTCGATAACTGCAGAACATTCACAACCACTGGCGCCCCCAGTTATATGGGACTGGGGAGTGACATTAGTGTTCCCTCCATTCCATATGACTGCACATTTATGGCAGCAGTGAGCGCACTAAAGCCGCCCAGCAGCATTTAGTCGTAAAGACCGAAATGGCGCTCGTCGTCATAAAAGATGCAAAACGACATATGATTTTTGCATTACAGTCACAGTGTGCTGCGGTACTGCGTTCTGTAGTCAAACTGTATGACTATCGAATATTCAACAGTATCCAGCTTCGGCTGGGAATGCAAAGGCATGTATGGTTCATTCCGTTCTTCGATAAACGCGTGGGTGTGCAGGCGAAACTGCGTGCCATATCTGATTTTTTTCAAGTGTCCGCACCGTACCTATCGGGGGAACCAGAACCCCGCCAGGGACTCTGCCCCAGGACCCTACTGTCGACTTGCCCCATACATTCACTCTATCCCATCGACAATTTCTGACTCCGCCCTTGAGCAATTGTCAGTAAGCGTTGGCGTGAGAACGTGACGGACGACCTATAATATCGCAAACGACGCTGGCACGCTGCAGTACACCGAAAGCACTTGCAGGTTGCTGCTGCGCTGCTACACGGTTTTACATTCGCAGTCGAGTACAGATCCGTCAAATGCCGAACAGAATTGCAAATCCGCATGTTCCGTTAATGCCACAGCTAACGTCAACGTGACAATAAAACACATAATAGCAGTGTGGGGGGGCGCTTCTACGGACTGCGAACAGAGCTAATCCGACTTAAGTCTCTAGCAGTGACTGTTAGTTCCCAGAAATACAACAAAACAACGTTTTTTCGTGGTGAAACGTGTTTTGTTTACGGCAGTGGCACTGCTAAGCAAACAAGCCTCATTCGCAGTCTTTTTTGGCATGCGTCAAATTTCTGCCGTTTCATGGTTTTCACCGCACGGCATGAAGTCACTGACTGGCTCGTCATTTATTGGCTGGCGCTAGGGATTGGTGCCACGCTAAAATGTCTACCCTATTCTTCCTCATCGCGTCAGTGAGCGCGTTTGTAACCACCAGTTGCTTGAACATTATCTGACCAGTTGTGGTTGCTGTAGGACAGCAATAAACGTATCAAAAGTACAGGGATTAAAAATGAATGCTTTGAAAAGCTAAAGTTTAATATACTGAGATTGTCCGCCTTTGAAAACAAAGAGAATGATTTTTGTAGATTTACCATTGACTGCAGCTGTCTTAAAACTGCTACCGTTGAGAAGACGTGCTTTACAGCAATGGCAAGGTCAATCTCCGAAGACACATTACGCCTCCAGCATCTCGCATCTTAACAGGGTGAGCTGATGTTTGCTGCTGCGGCTGAGGCCGTGAAATTCGAACTAACCCGACCGACCGGTACGATTAGCTCCCGCGTAGCGACGGTTCAATCGCCCCGATATGACCACATACATCTCCGCCGTTATCTCTACTGGCCACATCGGACGCCAAACCGCCCACTGATCCACGCATCCGATCAGATTCAGGCCTGGAAGTGTATTACAGATGATCAGTGGCCGATCCGAGGCAGCAGCAAAGAGGCGATCGATTTCTTAATTCAATTTAATCTGATTATTACTTATTAGGCCTCACCGAATGCATGACGAAATGCGGACTATTGCGATCGATGTTTCTGCCAGTCACGCGCCTGCGCCCTGCAAAAACGGCTGAACGGATTGACGTCCTGTTCAGAATGGAGACTTTTGGGAGCCCACGAAACATTGTATTAAATGGAAGTCCTCATCAACATACTAAGAGGAAAAGGGAAAGTGGGGGCAATTTGGCCTGTTGTACCGTATATTCCGACTAATCACATTCGACAGGTGGCACCACATTCGATGCGGCCATCGTTAAGTTACTTCAGCCACATGTTACCGATTTAATCTCCATATTTTTAGAGTGGTATGAGTAAGAAATAGTACTTCGACGCCCTGATTAAGTGTCGGGACGTAAGAAAAATGTTTAAAAATAGTCAGCATACAAACTGTCTGGAAAGTAGGCCTATTACTGAGACAAAATGTCTAGAGTAGCTGAGACCAGGAGATCAAGGATATGGGGCTAGTGCATCGTGTGGTGTGTCTGTGCACTCCCCAGCAGTCTTTAGGCCTTTAGTCAGCACTTAACTATACTGCTTGATGACATATGTAACGGTGCCAGGCTAGATGTGGAATTTGCTATCTGTGAATCGACAGTCCATCTGCCTACCGACTGCGCCATCACGTCACGAATACGTACATTCATTCCGGTGGTCGTATCAACAAACCGCCCATGGGCAGTGACGCTCAGTTGGCTCAAGTAAGCCAGAGTGACCTAGCTTTTGGTTTGTGACCAGAGTTAGTCAGTACGTTTCTCTCTGCACGCAAGATTACAAGTCTTTATGTCAAGTGGCTACGATTTGCAACACCCTGGTTAACAGACACACAGACGCCATTCGAACACTCTGTATGATTAGCTCAGCTATGCTGTAACCAGCTGAACTAAGCTATTTTAAGCTTGGGATGATTCCTCCGTTCGCCGCCGCTTGGATCCGCCACGGCAGGGTGTTTGGATCACACGGAGGGGTGCGGGCCGGACGATGACGCTTTCCCGTAGTCGGCCGCCGAACGTTCACCGGGAAAGGCCTGGCTACTATTGATCGTGTCCGGACTCATATAGCGAGTCCGCCTGCCCGGTGTGAGTGAGGGAAACGTCACTCGCGAGGATCAAGTCACAACGGCGGCACTGATACTGACCGGCAGAGCAAAGCTCAGACGCGCACCGTCGCAACAACCGCACAGACATTCTCTAATTAAACCCGCGTTTACGCGTCCGGGTATGAGTTCGTAAGATTTTGACGTCCCACTCAACACATAACAGGGCATTTAAGAGACGAGTCTTTGCGGCCAGTCGACTACATTGGTACTGAGAACAAAAAATGAGTAATAAGATAAACAAAATGCCAAAGGAATTTGGCGAAGGCTGCACCGAATGACCCCGCGCACGCAGCGTACACTGCACGCGCCGCCGCCGATTCAAGCCGCGTGACAGACAGACTGACAGACAGACACCGCGAACACTGGTAACAATAGTCAGCATCTCGTGCATTCGCATCAAAAAGCTCAAAATGCGGCATTTAACTCTAACAAAGGTAAAAAAGGTAAAAGTCACAGCAGCCCACAAGAGACCTGAAAACATGCAACGGAACCGTCTAGGCCTAAATGCTAAACAGTAAACAATCGAAGACACAGTAATGGCTATTGCAGTTTCGGATGTTACATGTATGTACGGTCTAGTCGAAATGATAATATTATACCGAAAGAAGCGGCACTGACGGTACTTGAAGTTCGTACGTTAAGAACAGTGAATTGCGGAATATCGAAGCCGCCGATACCGTAGACCGACTGTCGCGTACTGTTACCACGCCACCTCATCTGTACGTCGTGGACCGGATATCCGTCTGCAACACGTGACCATGACGTCATTAACTAGTCAGAGTGAAATAGGCCACCGGTGCAAACGACGAGCAAATCGGATATTGATGTAAATTTAATTTGACTAAGAAACGTCCTATACGGCGAACACTAAAAGTGACCGGACACTGGAGAGTATGTCACCACTGGTACCAACTCACCTTGAACTTTGACTTGATTAATTTTGTATTTCTGTGCTACCGGCATATATGTACTGATGGAGTGGTGTTACCAACACCCGATAACGTCATCTAATATAATAATTCTGTTCTTGTGTATGCATGTTTGTTTGTTTGTATATTCGCTTACAACTCTGGACGGCTGCGACGATCGTCTCCAAATGTTCAAGGTAGCTCCAGGGCGCCCCAGGGATTGTTTTAGGTGCAAAAATTGGGGTAATGTCATGGGTAGGGGGCCACAATGGCCCGTAGGCTACGCAGCAAAGCGGCCAAAGTGGTTATTTTGGAGGCGTAACGACAGTTTATTATAGCACACGCGCGGCTCACTGTGCGAGAGTTCCGGAGACGTATTTTATCGACATGTTCATGTGTCTGTCTTTATGTAGGCCTATGTGTGTATGTTCGCTTATAACTCGGGAACGGGATCGGCGATTGTCTCCAAATTTTCAGTGTGCCCCGGAGATGGTTTTACGCGCAAAAATTTGTGCGTGTTTGGGGCAAAAACTTGGGAAGGGGCTCATGGGTAGAGGCCAAAAATTAGCATTTTTTTTTCTCGCGGGACCTTGTCGGCCATGCGCCACAGCAAGCAGACTGGGCACTGCGATGGCACTGGACAGGCTATAGGCGCAAACAGAGACGCAGGCGGACTATGCGCATTGCGCAGATGAAATAGAAACGGGCGTTGGTGCTGACGGGCCGGTGCATGACACCGGCACGCATACTACACATGGGTACGGGAAGCGGGGGCCTTGGGCGGGCGAAAAGCGAAACGGGGCTGCTTACGTAATGCCCGACCGGGTGGGCAAAATGGCTAGTTTACTAATAATCCCAGTAAAACCGGCGGTCAATGCAAACAGTGTAAGGGTGAACAATAATGCATGTTTGCTGAAAAAGGCTAAAGACTACATTGTGTCTCAAAAACATACTACTTTGTGACACGGCAGGAAACGCTACAGTTGTGTTGCGAATTCCAAACCCTATCCAGCAGTAAAAGAATTATATGAAAAAGGCTAAAATTTAGAAAGTTACGACAGATATTACAAATTATAAGTTTTTTGAAACAAATTGTATATAGCGAACTATAGCGTCAACTGTAAACATTCAAACTGGACGTCGGCGTGTTCTGGGCCAAGATGCGGGTATGTGATCATTTGCCCAAAAATGCATAATATACAGTAATCCATTTTCCACATTCTTCGACAGTTCGATGCTCATATTGATACTGTCCTGCGGCAGAAGTCACTGCGATCGTGTGATAAAGGAAAAAAGGCAAAGGTCATAGACTTGCAAAGCGCCCCTTAGTGAAGGAACCTCACTGCAGAAGCGCTCAGTTATGGCGCGCATTATCGAGGGATTTCGCAGCGTTACCTGCACATCCACATGTCTATCCACAAATGGAATAAACCATACCCGCCTTTGCATTTTCAGCCAAAGCTGGTCCTCATTTGCTGACCTCAGAGGGATGAAAGGCTGAGTTGGTCTAGGCTCCACAACGGCAAGAAAACAATCTGCTCAGGACCGCTACGTGACGGGTGACGGTTATAACTGTTGTTAGCTGCTCAAACCGTCACGCATCGCCAGGCAACTGCAGCACAGAGGCTATGAGCGTCGAATTCACGACCTCTCGGGCCACGACACTAACCACTGAGCCACCGAGTCACCCGTATGTAACATATAAGAAATATCCAACAAAGAACAGACCACAAAATGTACTTGCAGACGAATCTAAAAGGACAATGAAGCTTATTGCAAGGCAGTAGTAAAGCAAGTGGCGGCGTACAGATTGTAGAATGAAGTAGAAACTTGAAATTAGACTCACAACTTTCGATGTCCATGTTGCATGTCTGTAGATCCAGCGGATAATTGCGTAGATCCATCAGGCACGTCAGAGTCGCCGTCAGTCTACAACAAGACGCTCTGTGTAGTAATGAGAAAACACGAAAACAGTCGCCTACTGCAATCCGGCGACGAGAAAGACGGAAGATACCGCTGGTTAGAGACCAAAATGGAAAGTGACGTTGCCAGGAATTAGGTTCTGCATTCCGCATCATCAGCTTATACCCTCATAGGCCTATAGTCGCTCTTCCTTAGGGCAATCTTACACTTGATATAGCGCCTCTTTGTGAGGGAATCTCGCTACAGAAGTAATCAGGTACGGCACGCGTTGTCAAGGGATCACACAGATCTACCTGTCACGGTGCCACCCACGCGTTCATCCAGAAATGGAGTGAACCATACCTGCCTTTGCCTTTCCAGCCACAGCTGGTCCTCATTAACCAACCCCGAAAGGATGGAAGGCTGAGTTGGCCTAAACACTACCACAGTGAGTAAACAGTCTGCCGAGGACGGCTACGTGACGGAAATCACAGTTGTTAGCTGTTCAAACCGTCACGCCTCACTAGTTGGCTAGGTACATAGCTAGACGGTTTACTCCTCCGGTCACCCATCTAAGTATAACTGGGCCCGATGTTGCTTAACTTCGTTGATCATACCAACGTTGCTAACCGTTACACTACGCCCGCCAACCATAAATATAGCGCTTCTTCGTGGGGGAACTTCATCACTGCAGACAGAGTCGCTCAGGCATGGCACGCGTTGTCAAGGGATCACGCAGTTTTACCTGCATACCCACGCGTTTATCCACGAACGGAATGAACCATGACTTTGCCAAGAAGAAGAAGAAGCTGGTTCTCATTTTACCTACCTCGGAGTGACGGAAGGCTGAGTTTACCTAGTTGTATGGTTAGATCTACATACCTAGATGGTTTACCCGCCCACAAACGGTCACCCACCCAAGTACTAACCGAACCCAATGTTGATTAACTTGTTGAATCGACCAACGCGCTAACCTACTATATGCCAAACCGCCAAAAGGTTAAAGATATACAAGTTAATAGCATCAGCTACGAATCATGAACTATACTAGAGAGTATAGATACCTCATTCCGTAAACCACGGATCCGTCTCCGTAGAGGCGGATCATCTTATTGAGTTCCGTGACGTCGTGCAAGTACGACTCCATGTCGTTGACGAAGTAGGTGTCTGGAACCCAGATGAGGTCGGCGAAGTCGCCCGTCAACGTCATATTATCAGCGGAAGAGCCGGAGTAGGAGAGCCGTGAGTCGCGCCAGTATTGTGTCATGTACAGTGTCAATGTATAGTCCTGCAGAAACAAACCGCTGAATGCAAAAGTATGAAAGTAGCAACACTATGTTGGACAACTGCCCGGAACTAATACATAAGCTTTTCGAAGAAATCAAAGGTCGAAGGTGGTATATACGACTCGGTATGGAATCTCCTGAACGTTGTGTAAATGGAAGAGATAAGCATGACAAATAGTTGGACTGTTGGACGAAGCCTATTGATAACGTTATCGTTGTTGTGTGGCTTACGTTCCGCGGCCACACCACCGTTCAACCCCGCTGTCGGGTCTACCCAGCGCCCCGTTGTTTGTCGTCCAGTAAGCTGGCTTGTATCGATCTGTTCAGTCCAATATGTGGTCAATCTTGTTGATAGCATGACAACGTGGGAACTAGTTTTGATCCGTAAAATGCGATGTCGATTGTCACGGAGACATCGCATTTTTCGGCACGAAGGCAACGGGATGCAGATAACATTGTAGATATGTCTTTGCGCGCCAGTCTGTCTGACTGTCCATACACAAAAACTCAAAACTGGTAAAAACTGATGTAACTTTGCAAGAATAAGTTCTGAACGCTAAAAATGACTTAACTTTGAAGACTTTTGACCTTGAGAGCTAGTTTCGTACTTTTGCACGACCCGGCACCTCTTATCTGACAGGTATCGACACTGACGGCGAGTTGATATTTCTCATATAGGAGTGTCGGGTAAGCGCGCAGGTTTGTGCTCCTCTAGACACAGTCGAGTTGGTATTGCTTCTACACTGTTTGAGATTTGACTTGGTCAAAGTGGCAACTCGCTAAACTTCAATTACTCTACTATTCGCTGAGTCTGCTGCCAGTGGGCTGGTACAAGTAAATAATCAGTTTGTAAGCAGTAAACTCAGCCTGGTCGTGCATCTGTGAGTATAGGAGCAATGCGTACTGGTGGCGGTCGCGGCCACCGCCAGAGCAACGAGCGAGATTGAGCGAGTTCGAGAGAGTGCGAGAAAGTTTGAGCAAATGCGAGCGAGTGCGAGTGAGTTCGTTGGATCGTATCTCGCTCCGTTTCCGAGATATCGAGGTGTGTTAATTTGGTTACATTTTTGCCTATGACAAGGGGGTGCCTCTCTTTAATGCACTCTTTTGGGGCCAACCCAGCGAATATCGCCATGCACCATTTCGATATTTTGGACTATTTTGGTGTGGCTCACTAATGTGACCGACAGACAGACAGACGGAATTGCGATGGCAATGGCGTGCGTCTCACGACGCGCGCTAAAACGTCAGGTTCTGAGTATAATAAAAACTCGATGGCTGTTAACTGAACCGGTTCGCTGCAGATCAATACCGTCTTAAATCGGTTAAGTCTCGCCTCGATCGCCAGCTTAAGATCCGTATAGGCCTAGTGAAATCGATACCCGCTTGAGTCGTCTTCGAACTAACCTATTAATCGTCAAGCACAATGTTGAACTCTGCTCACTCACTGGGGTAGTTCTTTGCACACTGAGTCAAAAAATGACCACGTTTCACATCTACAGGGTGGGCCAAATTAAACAGCCACGCATTTCAGCTAATAACTTCAGCACTTCTGAAGTTATTAGCACTTTATAAGTGCTGAAGTTATTAGTATTACTATTTTTGGCAGAAAACAAGGCCATTTAATTATTAACATGACAACATAATCTGCATACATTAATTATGCAAAATAAAGTGGCGCCATCTGGTGAATGAACGGCATAGTAATAAATAACAATCAGTCATCGTCTGTCGTTATGTTGATCAAAGCTCTAAAAAGTAAAAAAATCACAGCTAATTTAATAAATAACAACATGACTGACATCGTTGTGAGGTAGTTAATTACCACTATCACTGATGTCAAAAATTTAAGTAAGTAAGAACGTTCGTTTGGTGTTTTAATAAGGGCAGAAAATGTTTTCATGGTCATTTTCATTCGCTAGATGGCGCCGCTGCATTTTCATAAATTAATAGCTAAAATAGCAGATTCTGATTAAGAACGAAATGATGTTAAAGTTTGCCAAGAGTAGTTTAGATCAGATCTGTCTATCTAGAGTTGCAGCTATTGAAATGGGTGGCCCCGTTTAATTTGGCCCACCTTGTACATTTAACGCCGCCAAGACCTAAAATACGTTTACAATTAGGTAGAACAAAACCGTAGCCTTAAATTACAGTTAGCCGCAGTTGTAAAGCATTCTGCAGCTAATGTTTCTTTATTCTTCAATGACGCAAAATCTCGTTAGCAGCCTTGCACTCGACTCACTTGCGCCCAGTCGTCAGTCACATTAGTTTAGCTGATGACCATGGCGCCTTGTGTCTGTTTCCTCTCATCAATAAACGCACTCAGTTGCATGCAGCTGTTTTTTTCACGTTCCCACGGGTGCACATGTTCCCCCGAGACAGACACCTGTGGTGGCGCTGAAGCGATGAGAGTTTCTCGGTCTACTATTTGTCAGACGCTCTGCAAAACAGTTGACGCACTACGTTCTCCGTGCTCAGTAAATCCTCGATAACGTCCTCCCACATGACGAAACCAATACATAAAATATGGGTTTCAGTTTACATAATATAAACCTACTAAAACGTTTGCTGTTGTGAGCGAAATGACTGTTCTGTTTTTAGACTTTAACCCTGCTTCGTGGTTGGGCTGCATCTTCCTCCATTGTGAACGATCCTCTGTTGTCCTCATTGCTTCCACCAACGATAGCCCTGTTCAAGTCTTAATGTTGTCTTGCCTAGTTGTATACGTGGTCTTCTTCGTACTCTGTTCCTGGCATGGTATCTCGGGTGACTCGGTGGCTCAGTGGTTAGCGTCGCGGCTTGCGGCCCGAGAGGTCGTGAGTTCAACGCTCCCTCGTTCTCCAGCTGCCCAGTGAGGCGTAACAGCTTAAGCAGCCAATAAATGTGATAGCTGTCACGTCCTGGGCAGACTGTTTACTCACCGTGGTGGTGTCTAGACCAACTCAGTCTTCCATCCTTCTGTGGTCGACAAATGCGGATCATTACATTCATGGATAAACGCGTGGATGCGCAGGTAACGCTGTAAAATCCCTCGACAAAGCGTGCCATAACTGAGCGCTTCTGCAGTGCGGTTCCTTCACTAAGGGGCGCTATATCAAGTCTTTTTAACATCGTTGGTCGGATCAACGAAGTTAATCAACGTCGGGCCCGGTTAGTACTTGG
>Ga0126335_1002690_pt1 | contig 10776 bp, 8 predicted proteins | sample OlaspJWI45metaG_FD_108409 | JGI IMG/M metagenome (GOLD analysis project Ga0126335, IMG submission 108409) | Marine gutless worms symbiont microbial communities from Oahu, Hawaii - Olavius sp. 1 OAHU.JWI-45 metaG | ecosystem: Host-associated > Annelida > Digestive system > Unclassified | place... | reverse complement strand
GGGCGCCGTTAGTCCGGTTGGGGTGGCGCCCACCCGGACTGTCGGTACCTCTGCCTCCATTATCTTCCCCTGCTCCATAAAAATCCAGAAGACAGGAGGTGGGGAAACCCAGCCTGAACGCAGGACTGCCCTATGCTAAGGCAGAAGGCAGAGTGTTTCTTCTGGTACCGGCCTACCCGGGTTGTCCCGGAACAAAGGCCGTTAAACGGTTGTTGTTGTTGTTGTTGTTGTTGGTTATATAAACACATTTTTATGTACTTTGTGTACATATTATGACTGCCATTATTTGGAGCACATTGTGATGATGGTGGGAAATGGAACTGGGTGCAATGACTCAAGGAAAATTGGGTAGCTTGTTGTCAATGAATATATTAAAAAGTTTCGCCAGTATTGAGAGATGCGCAGATTTGGAACAAATATGGAAAGGAAATTGGTATTGCCTGATGATGTTGGCAGTTAACTTAATTAGACTTTGCCAGTAAATGTATCATAAACCTTTCTCATTTGGAATTCAGTTTCGGAAAACAGAATATTAATGATGTTGTCTTTGCATGTTATATGCAGTTAATTTTATGTTGCTAATTACTCTGTTATTTTGAATACTGACTACAGCAGTAAAATTTTGTGTGTTGGGTCTAATATGCTGTAGGCAACAGAGACACCTAAAACTCCATTGGGGTCAAAAACACGACTTATTGTACCTGCTTCGCCAATAATGGCATCCAGAGAGAAGGTAATTTATTTCCATCCTCTTTTGTTGTACTTGGATATGCTAAATATATTAAGCTTGTTTAGAGTTGCTTCAATCAGAAGCTGCAGCTAGTTTTTTGCGAGATGTTGAGTATGATTTTGTGTAGATACTCTAGAGTTTACATTTTCATTCGCTATTTCCTGGACATAAAAGCAATTTAGTAGCATCTGTAGTATTTTATTTGGTAGTTATCAGCGTGTTGATCAAAAAATTTTTAGCGCTTCAGTATTGTTTTCGTATACACTACGGTGTATTTTAATCAGTTTTGCATGTATTCAGTTACATACAGTTGGAGTGAAGCCGGCAAGTGACTGGTTAAAGAAACCGATGACAGAGAAACATCAGACCAATGCTGCAGCTGTCAGTGGAGTAGTGCCTAGTTCGACCACAATATTTCATTCTACAGCACAGCAACCTGCATTGGCAAGTGATGCAAACGTTAGCACAATTTCTCTCATGTCCGTCGGGCCATATGAAGACTTCGCTGTTAGTATTAAGCTTTATGTTTGTTACTTTTTCTCAGTTATGTTTGTTTAGTTTGTTGGATAGAGTGTTTGGAATGCACGCATGGGTTTGTTTTTACATCGTTGTTGTTTTTGCTGATGCTAGCAACATTGATCTGAAGGTGTATCATTTCATACTCTTAACCAAATCTGTCTTATAAGGCAGTTTATAGCATACTGATACTATCACTTTTTTATCGGCATATTTTCTACTTTTTAAAGTAAATATTTCACAGGTATACGAGGGTCGTTCGATAAATAAGTAACAATATGGCACCATTCCATTAATTCTTTAAATAGGAAAAATCCAAAACATACGTTTTGTAGGGAATTTAGTTTTGAATAGGGCTGGTAACGATTAAACTTTTTTAGTAGTTAACTTTTTGAAAATTAACGATTAATTAATCGTTAATTTTAGTTAATACAGATACAATGCAAAGATAATGCTATAATTGTAATTATCAAACGTATTGAAATTTTCTACGTTACATCACACGATAGACTACAGAGTTACATACGTTGAGAGTTAGGGACACCAGTCCCGAAGGCAAACCGGCATGTTTACAGTATGCGGAACATCTTTTGTTTACTGTGTAAACAGCTGAGCTGAACAGCCTCTCGCAAGGCACTGATGTAGCTGGTACACAAAGAACATTCTTTGCCAGCTGTGCCATTCTCGGAAAATGGTGTTCCTTCATCTTCCACCACATGAGTGGGTTTTCATCATCTGGAGGCTTTTTCTCAACCTTGAAACAAGCGAATTCCTCTGTTGTACTTTCAGCAAGCTCATCAGATCGATTAATCTTTAAAAATAATTTTAATCATTAAATTTTTTTAATAGTTAACGATTAAATTAATCGTTAATATCCGCAGCTCTAGTTTTGAACATACGTAGAATTTTGGTGACGTCATTATTGTGATGTTATCTGTTCATAGAACACAGTCTATCTGTTTATAATTTTTTCCACCAGTTTTCTATTATAGCTCGCTAATGATAAGCAGCATAAGAACGAGAAAAAACGAATAAGCTTAACAAGTTAATGTTACCTCTTTAAATTTTACACATTAATGTTTAATTTTTCAACATATTGTGTAAGTTCATTCAAAAGCATCAACTGTGGCAATCATGGCATCAGTTATCGCAGCAACATGCCGGCCAGGTTGTTCCTTATCAGCAATGCTTTCTCTGCTGCGAGCAAACATTGTACACCAAATGTGTATTGCTGGTCTTGTAAAACACTTGTTGCCATACACTGGATGCATCTCAGAGGGAATCTCATTTACATTAAGTCCTTTTGCTCACAAAAAACGAATAACAGCAAGCTAAATTCGTTACGGGACAACTTCAACGGCGATGTCGCCATATTTAATGTTTATAAATAACATCACAATGAAGTCATTATAATAAAACTCACAGCTGGTACTCAGAATTAAATTCCCAACAAAATGTATATTTCGGATTTTTCATATTTTGAAAAGTAACAGAATGACGCTGTTTTGTAACTTATTTATCGAATGACCCTGTACCCAGTGATGCTGCGTAATACCACTTGGTTTCCTTGCTACATTTCAGCTTATTGAAGAAAGTGAAAACATTCGTGGATTCTGATTGATACCCCCAAATTTTATGGATTAAGAGGCCCACTGTTCCGCTCCCCCCAATTTTTTTGGAAGATTCACGCACAGTGTTGAGTAATCTTACTGAAGTCATTTGAAAGTTTGATCCTATGCCTTTGTTTTACATTTATATTGTGCACTTGTGTCATTTCATTTTACTTTTTGGTGGATTTGGTCAGTCGTGAAAGGACATAATTCTGCATGTGTTTGAGTTCACTGAAGTATCAATGTCGTGGTGACTTTGGTGGAATACGGCTTCAAATGCAGCAGTGTAAAAACTGAAACACCTCTGTCGATGTCAGCTGCTTGTTAGATTGTTTTCTGTAGCATGTCATATTCTTGCATGAGTTCAGTTGGCTGTTGTGCATGTTGCTGTTAGATATATACTTTCATTTTACTAGTGAAAATGCTTACAGCTTCCATTTAGTTTGTCATGTGACGTGAATGATTTGGTTCCATACGGTTACTAAGTGATAAGTGTGAATTCTGCACCGTACACCCGGTATCTGTAGGATAATGTTTAATTGTGTCTCTTGCAGAAACTCAATATTGACAAAATGAAAGTATTTCATAAATGAAAGAGGGCAGAACTGTTGTTGTCCCTGTAATAGTGCTAAGCAATGTCTATTGAATAGCAGCAAATAAATTGCATTTTTCAACAGCTGATGTATGATTATCGATTTCCACTCCACACTCTGAATATGATTCAAGCTGGTGACTGCAATTTGCAGGCATATTTGTCATCTGATTTGTGCTCACAGGCTTTTGGTTGCTTCGAGGCTTAGCCCATTCACCTGTTATTAAATTTAATAATAATTGGAATGCATAAAAATTGGTAATTCACAGCTACAATGATATCTTGTAATCTAGAGTGTAAATATGTGCAACGTTTACTGACTGTTTTTGAAATAAATCTTTTATTTGCCTTCTTAAACCTTTTTTGTTGATGCACACATGCATTTTCTGAATACTGTAACCAACCTGGGCTGCACAGATCACTAGTAATTGTTGTAAATTTCAGACCGATAAATATGAACTGTGTTGCTGAATTGATGCTATTTAATATGTATGATATTGCAGAAAGGTCTGAACCATGGGACAAGGACAAACTGTTCAAAAGTGCTGACATCAGAGAAGGTTGCTTACTTCTAGAAGTAGGACTGTAGAGTTTGTTGTTATTAAAGCTGACTCTTTCGGCAACATGCTGTATTGCAGGGTGATCTGGGTATTGCAGCGTTGTTTGTAAATGTGTATATTTTTGAGTTATTGTTTGTTGAATAATAATTTGCAAAATGTAGACTCTGACGTGCAGTTTGCACTACTGTGTGCTACTTACTGTAATTGTTGTTGCATTGTTGTAGTTATTAAAATCTTATGATATGAGAAGCCTCACATATTAGACTCATGTAAGTTTGCAATAGCTAACAGAGCTATTATGTGCATTTAGCAGTGCAAGGGGGAACGTCTTCCCTTTTCTGACTGGGAAGATAATTGATAGTTTTAGTGCTCTAAAGGTATATTTTACATTGCTGGTATGTGACATTTATAGCATTGTATAATGTTACTATTATCATGTTACTAATTTTCATGTTTTGGAGCATTAAGAAATTTGTGCAGGAATGTTTATCAGTTGTGATTTCTCAAACATGTTTTAGTTCTCCAGAGAACCGATGTGTCATGTTGTATGCATGGCTACGAAATCCGATAATTTAGCCCCGCTCACTCACTCGCCTTGGGCAGTGCAGTTGAATAGTCTGTGTCACTTTTTAAAAATTAATTTCTTATATTTCTGTGACATTTTTCACAGCTTGTGACTGCGTGGATTGCTCTGTAATGTCAAATTAATGCGGAGTGATCTTTGTCATTTTTATAAATACAATGACTGCTAAAGCTTTAACAACAGCACATTGTACCAATGTGTAAAGACACTAGTTGTGTGCAGCAACAAGTTGACATTTGGAGAAATGATTACTGGTATATAACCCATTAGGAAACCTAAACTCCGGTCGCAGACCGTGAGCAAAGCTCATTAGAAGCGCCTCATTGCAGTGCGTATTCGATGCGGCTATCACGAAATTTGTCGTCTTGTTTCTCGTTGCTTTTATGTGTCGATTTGTTTGTTTCTACGACAACGTTGAACTGAGGCTAATGCATTGTATTTCGACAAAACAGTCGCCAGATGGCGACACGGAAACGTCTTTAACTGTTATGTACGCTGTTTGTAGACTATTAGATAAGTTACACATCTGTAGTAATATATTATGTACCTGTGACATTTTTATTAAAATGTGAGCATAGATCTAATGTTTAGGCACATGTTACAGCGTATTTGTTATGTATCTACCTAAATTACTGGAATAAAGTACTTTTTTACCATTGTAACAATTGTCCGATATAAAGGTGATCGTGTAAAACACCGGAATAAAGTATTTTTTAGCATTATAACAATTGTCTGATAGAAAGGGTCACTCAGTACTTCGTGACAGTCAGACTTTCGTTACGGGTCACTCAGTACTTCGTGACAAGTAAAATCTACATACTAGTCAGCACGGCCAAGCACATACAATACAAATAGTACACGCGCACGCGCACGATCTTACTATGGCTGCATCTGGCCAGGCCTACGGCCTGGCACCGGTCTGCGACCAGTATTATTTTTATCACTGTTGATATGTAAGTTAATAGTTATAATACATCTTGTTACAGTAGTTGTTTGAACTACTACATTTAATGTTGTATGCTGCTTAGTAGGACTTACTGCTTTGCCAGGACTGCTTACTCTCAGAATTTTTGTGTACTGTCAGTTGAGACATCACAATAACAAGTGCATGTGGCAGTTCTTGCTTGATAGTTTTATATTCCTTGAGCAAAAACTCCAATTTAAAGCAGTCTCACTTACGAAATCAGCAATTACGCTTTAAGAGATATGGCCGCAGTGCCGCCTTGCAGCTAGAACATGCATCTGGTAATATAGAGTAGAGTAAGCTGTCCCAGCAAAGCTAAGTATTAAGTCCCTGCTGCTTATGTTACATTAGCTTACCTTTGGGGTGGGCAGATGCCCATCGCTGAGGCCACTTCAGTCAGTTCAATGTTATATGCTCTGCGTTACTCAGTGTATAGTTCTGTCAGTTCATGTATGTGCACAATACTGTTTTGGGCATTGCTGCCCTTTTTGTTTGCTTGGCTTCAAAATACCTTTAAGTTTTAACAGCTTGCTAACCTGTATACTAACTTTCTTGATTCTGTGCTTTTGCTGTAGTATTAGTACATGAATGTGATAAAGAAAGGTTATGAATTGCAGATTGGGTGTTCATGGCAGTGGTAACCAGTAACCAGTGCTATTTTAAAGTGAAAAGTGTGTATAAGTATATAATTAGGCAGCACAAAGCTTAAGCAAGTCATATATGTTATACACAGTGTATGAGAACACGATGTTGTGCACTCTGTGTGAGAACACGATGAACTTCTTACACCATGACAATGTTTGCAGATTTTTTTCGCTTATCGAACATATTGCTTCAGGAAATACCACTACATACAGAGAACTTGCACACATGTACACGTAGTATCAGATGTCTAGGTCGTGAAAACGGATGTTAACCGAGTTACAATATGCATTATTTTAGAAAATGTGACTGTCAAACAACTAACCTCGTGCAACAAAACAATTTGCAGAAAAATATTATTGTGCTGTAAAGGTGTAAAGAGAAGAGATATGAAGGCAGAGAACTAGTTTGTGGATGTGTCTCTGTGGTCTTGTACCCAATTGCAATGCAATCGTTGCACTGTTAAAGAAAAGTTGAATATTATAGCCGTGGATAAGTCTCAGCAGCACTCAAGCATGGATTGCAATTTTTCTGACGGTCCAGATTTTATGTGCTACGTTACGTTAAATTACAAGACTGTTGGATTGGGTCCGATGCGACTGATAGACAAAGCGAAACAAAATGGCGTTATTCGATTGTTTGCGGAAGGATGGATGGTATGATTATGTATTTACAACGCACGTGTACATCGAAATTAAAGTTGCAGTTGTATATGCAGGATTTTGCGTCACTGATTTAGAACAGCATTCCTGTCACACAACATCTTATAAGGGTGTGACGGGCACTCAGATGCTCGGATGTTCAAACCTAGCTAATGTTACGGATAGGGTGAGGGTTCATATGAGTGATCTAGTCGAGTCCAGTAAGTCCGAGTCCACTTGTCATGAGTTCGAGTCCAGGTCCTTGCAGCTCGAGTCCAAGTCCCGAGTCTTCAACTTTCAATTCCGAGTCCACAGACTTTCAGTAAAGGTCTCAGTTCAGTCCGAATATAACTAAAATTTAGCATTCACAATCTACCAAAAGGCAATCTGAACAAGTTTCTTACAGTCGCTGAGGTCAAACAATGAGAAAAGTCAAATCTGCCAAATTTGCAGTTGAAAACTGTTGCATTAAAATTAACTTTTTAGTCATATTAAACTTAGCCGAGTCCGGTAAGTCCGAGTTCATAGGTTTCAAGTTTGAGTCCGAGTCCTGAAAATGCGAACTTATGTCCAACTCGATGACAGTGTCACTGGTTCATATTAGGACTAATCGAACACAAAAACATGTTCGCGCCGTGTGTGGTGCCACACGGTTCCACAAGCAGCAGTATGCGGAAATTGAATGTATCGAATTGAGCAGACACTTGCATACTTTTTGCACAACTGTCTGCAGTAATCTGCTGTCATTGGCCTTTAATACCACCTTTGTCTGGAACATAAAAGGCAAATTATACGAACAGTTCTTCTGTGCTGTACCACAATTGTGCCCAGTACCAAGTGAAGACACATGAACAGTATCAAATGCAAATCTGGGGTTTGATTCGTAGCCAGTGTCTTTAAAAGTACGAACTTCATTTCTTGATATCACTGAAATGACATTGTATTTTGTTCCTGAAATTGACCACACATTTGAATTGATGACACACAATAGCACTTGTGAAAGGAATTTGCCAGTATCTGTTGTCGGTACCTACTGTATCTGCACTTGATGCCTGGATGTATGTTGCATTATAGGTACTTGAATGCAGCAGCACTTGAAGAGTATTTTGCTGGAAAGGATAATGTTGATGACATAAAGAAGGCATCACTTGATGTTTGTCTACATTTAATTTATTACTGTATGAATTTGGAAGTGTATTACATGGTTCTTGCATACATTTGTGAAAATTCATCATTAAATTTTTCTATTGATAAATTTTTGATTTGCTGACCTGTAAACCAATGACGACAAACTTCACCTCATCAAAGGACAGTTGTTAATACTTTTGAATGTGCTATCAGCTGCATTGCACAATCTTGTGCTATATAAATACACTTAATAACAATAATAAATGTTCAGATTATTGCAGAATAGATATTTCAGGTGAAAATAATTAAATTAGCTCTTTGCTAAATTGTGCCAGTATGCCAGTGCGGAGTTCGTTTTGCAGGGCTGTCTACCTCCAATAAAATGCCTGAGTTATAGATTCACAGTGCACTTAATGTAGATCATTCATCTTCATTCCATTGTTGCCTTTTACTGCATTTGCTAGATTTGGTCTAAATTTTATATTACAGAATACTGTTCTGTCTTGTGTTTGCCTATAAAATTTTCAAGTTATTAACCGAATACTTTGTACTTACTTATATTTTGTTATGTATATGTGTTTAGTTGGATTTGAAGCTGATAGGACAGTCTCACATCACTGAAACTACCTGGAAGAGCAAGTCAGACTGTGTAAGCATACAAAAATTTTGTGCATATTTGGGTATCAAGTGTCAGTAATACCTGTAAGTAGATTTGGTAATTGCAATTTCAGATAGATAACATTTGTATAGTGCAGCTTACATTGCAGATGAGGTACAGAAGCCAGACTTTAATCATTCAGTGTCAGAGTACTTTTAAAGAAATCAAGATGAGAGATGCATCAGAGAGATTTGGTATGGTAAAGCATATTGACATGGGAACAGAGATTCACAAAGAAACTGGAAAATAAGGACTTATTTGGCTACACCTCTTGAAAGAAAGACAGTGCACATAGAGAGATAAAGAAGATTTTATGTGAAACCATGCCACCGGCTCTATGCAATTCATAACCACTGGCAATTCGTGATCTGTTACTGTCAGTCTGTCACTGACTTAGTTCTATGCTTGACTGAAGTCTGTTTTATTCTGTGGAGCTTATGATACATTGCCATAGCACCTCCATGACAGTTTAGGCTATAGTTTTTACAGAAACATACATGTCCTATGCATAGTATGCATACATGGTCTGAAATAGCTAGTGTGTATTTCACTTGCAGGTTAATGGTCCACTTGTTCTGCAGTTGCAAAAAGCACGCAATGTGTGTATGCCTAAAAGTCTGGAAGATAGTGCAGTGAAGAGCAGTGGATCTCAGTTGCTGCGACTGACTCTAACTGATGGTCAGCAGACTATGTGTGCCTTGGAGATGGATGGCCAGACGGGACTTGGGTATGGTGATATTGTAATTAATTGTTATCATTTATGGCAGTCCAGATCTGTCTTTGTTGGCATGATAATTTACAAACAGCAGCAGTGGTTGTGGTCATTAGTTGCGTAGTGGGGAAGTGTATTTTTTGTAATCAGCTGTGGTCTGTTCCTAGGATAAGCTTTACTGAAGTAAGTTATACAGTTTATTACACCATTGAGGCTGCCAGTTTAGTGTTTTTTTTAAAAATCACTAACAGCATTTTATGTTCATCTTATCTACAACTTTGTGTGATAGTTTAGTTTGTAATTGTAATTATTGGCTAATTGTCATGTAGCAGTTGTAAAGTTACATACGATGAACGTCGATGATGTTTATGACAGGCTGAACACACCTCCGGGAAGTAAGCTGAAGCTGCTGGGCAAGGTGGCAATCTGCAATGGTTATTTGTTGCTCTATAAAGCCAACTGTAAACTACTGGGCGGTCGTGTTCACAACATGGTGGAGAGCTGGAACCTTAAACGGGTTTGTGCATCTGCCCTTCTATAGAGTACATTGACCTGTTCAATCGAGGTTTTACAGTTTTACTTGGTTGTTGCCAGTTAGTTAGTTATTTGCATATCTTGGTCAAAATTTAGCTATAATGAACAGTTATCTGTTATTATATTGATTTCTGGTTAGTTTATCTGTCAGCCACATTTGTTTTCTGGTGTTAATAACATTGAATAATGACAACTGTTAATTTAGCAGAATCCACTCCATGTCTTTTCAATAAGTTTGGCAGACAGATATTGTTATGCTGGTGCAAGGTGATGGTGAGTGAGAACAGCAAAATTTATTACAATAATTGTCTTATAGGAATTGACTTGGCAGCACTTGAGCTGCTGGTAATGCTGAGTTATGTCATTTAGGTGCCTATGTTCTTGTTTCATCCGTTACATAAATTTAGTGCTTTCACTCCTGTCAGTCTGTCACGGACAGCTCTGTCGTGAGTACCATCATTTGACCCAGGTAAATGTCAGATGGGTTGTATGTGGCTTATTTCAGTCATTAGCTGCGCATAGTCGCGATGCAGCACGTTCAGATGTCGCCGGTGGTCCTCCACCTTTCATACCATTTGGACAACGTGGAAAAGTTGATAATGCTTCAAAGAGAGGTGTGTGATTTTCTACCACGTGTCGTGGGACATACAGAAACTAATCTGTTTTCCTTGTCTGTGTATGATGACCATCTGTCGAAGCCACTTAGCTACACCTGCTGCAGCACATTTTCTGTGGGACATTAGCACTGTATGCCACCACCATGTATTACAGTCTTCCCTCCCTCAAGAGAAAAACGTTTACTGTGTCTGAAATATTGGCTGTCATTCCTCAGAAAAAGATGTAATCAGACACACTCGCATGTCTTATTTAGTGTTACGATGTACTTACACACCCATGTGACTGAGT
>Ga0126335_1002689_pt1 | contig 10776 bp, 3 predicted proteins | sample OlaspJWI45metaG_FD_108409 | JGI IMG/M metagenome (GOLD analysis project Ga0126335, IMG submission 108409) | Marine gutless worms symbiont microbial communities from Oahu, Hawaii - Olavius sp. 1 OAHU.JWI-45 metaG | ecosystem: Host-associated > Annelida > Digestive system > Unclassified | place... | reverse complement strand
CCCCCACAACCCCCGAAGTTTTTTTACAGGCCGGATGCCCTTCCTGCCGCCCAACCAACAGCGTCAAAGCACTGAAGGTACCAAAGCACTGAAGGTAAGTTTCCAACAAATACATTAACTTACTATTAATTAGTACATTACTAAGCAGCACTGAGCAACAGCACTAATCCCAAATGACAACTGTTAAGATATAGATGCCAATATGTAATGTGAAACACTTCATATGTGATAAAGACATTAAGTTACCTGGCATCGTGGCAGATTGCACAGCTGAGGGCATTTCCAGACCCACCAGGCACTGCTCCAATTGGCATCTGGATTGCCTTCTGCCAGTCTGCTCTTTCCATTAAACCATTGATTACCTACAGTGATAACAGGTATGTACCATAATAAGTAAGTAGCAGTGGCATATTTTGAAGATGGCCTTGCTAAGTTTTCAAACTATCAATAATAATAATAAACACTAGCAAATACTGGTAACAGATAAAAATAATCCCACAAAAATGCAACACAACCACATCACTCTAGCAACGTGCAAAGACACATCGATACTGTTTGCTAAGTATCAGCTTAAATAACATTTACAAAACTTGGTCAACGTCTGCTGAAAGAAATAGAAAGCTATGCATACCTCAAAAATGAGACCATCACCAGAAACAACAACAATGCCATCCCATTCATCCAGTTTTAGCGTTCGTGCTACTTCATGAGCATGACCAGCATACTCTGTTCACATAAGCCACCACACATATATACACAAGGTATAACTCTTGCAAACAGTTACTCATCTGAATACTTAGATAGAATCATGTGTTTAACAAGACTTCAACTACAATGATCACATTCTATACAGAGTTTGTAATATATAACATTTCTAAATGAAAATACCTTAAGTTATTTAACCATTACAGTTTTTTTGTTAAACATAACCCGACAGATATGGTAAAATTGGTAGGGATGTTCTTTGCAATTTCCATGCGATTTGCGGATAAAAAAGTTTCTGCAACAATGGTTCCAAAAATCAAATAGCATACATACGACTTTTATATGACCATATACATTATGAAATATTCATGAAAGAGAGTAACCTGTTATAAATAGGTGATATTGCAAGCCAGCTTCAACAAACACTGGCACAATGCTCTGCTGAAAGATATGCAGTGCTCTGCCAGGACCACTGTATGGGTTGACAAACACTAGGAACTTCGGCAGCAAAGGCATCTGTAATTGATGGATATCTACAACATGAATGCAAGCCTTCAAATGATTTTAACAGATAATGCTATAAGCAACTGGCAGCATGCTTTTCAAATCATGCAGGCTGCAGCAGAGCCAATACATTAAATAATCAAAAAACAACAGTCAAGTGAATTACTGAATGATGCAACACAAATGGTCAAAAGTGTGCAAAAATTTTGGATGCAGATAACCAAATTTTGACTTCAGTGATAACTGATTAACTGGTGTATTACTCTTAAAATATTGCACCTGCTGTCCTTTCCTTTCGATAACAAATACTGCAAGCTTATAACATTAAAAATTATTTGCATTCCAGGCCACATCCTTGCAAATATTAAAGCAGTACTCATCCTGCCAAACTAGAGATGGTTATTTGTAACTACCATTTTCATTAACACTCTTCCAAATGGACACAAAAAACCTTTTCTGTGGCCATGCTCCAGGATGTAATATCACAACAGCTTGCAAATGTCAGTCACATGCAAATAACATAATGTAGACAATGGTGTGCATGTGCATGCATGGTAGTTATTGACGTGATATCGCTAAATGCCGTGCCTGTACTGATGCTAATTACCATGTGTTTAAGTTAGGCCTACATTATAAGTATTTCGTCTATGATGCTGAATGTTAATCTACTTGTATTACTTATGTGTTACTGTGTTACAAATGAATAAAATATGTATACAACTGTTCTTAATGTCTAAGTGATCTGCACTTGCACTTAAATACAAGTAAAGTTCTTAAGAGACGACAGATGAGTAGCACTTTAATAGCTAAGGCACGATCACCATTCGTGGAGCTTCATTTTCATCGAAACTTCTTTGCTAAATCCTACAACCAGGGTTAATCATTACCAAACTGTTCATGATGCATCAGAGCAATTTCGACATGCCTGCTAGATCTCCTGATTTCTTACAAACACTGAGCAGATTCAGAAAACATCGAAGATTGAACACAACATATAGCTTACTACTTCATCTTCAATGCTTTGAATTCAATGCAGATTATACACACACTCTGAAATCAATAAATGCATACACAGAAGATATCATTATAGGCTATAACATTGAGAACGAGGCTACCGCAACAGCTAATCAGAGTTCAATTTCTGTGCACAGTGGTTAGCGGTAATCAGGCCAGTGCACACCATGTGTGTACACTGAATGTATAATTTTTGTGCCATAATATCACACTTACCAGTCATTGGATCAATGTCAACATTTCGAACAAGGCACGAAAGAATTGTTTTCCACAGTGAGGCCTCTTGATAGTTCTCTTCGTAGCTGGTCCCCTTGTCAAAACGCAGATTCAATGTAACCCGTATCCGACACGCCATAAAATCACCGTCCGATGACTGCTGGCGTGGATATGCATGAACAACCAGGTAAACAGATACGTCCTCATCCGAATTACCTCGTTGGCAGTCACAGCCGACAACAGAATCAAACAATAATCGACTCGTTTCTTCGCTAACGGAGACACCCCTACGTAGAAATCCGGTTCGACGCAGCGCAGTATTAAATACGGGAGTGTAGTTAATTCCTTTGCGATCAACAACGACTGAATATAGCGTCTTAGACTTGGTGTCCAGTGTAAATTGTCCTTCTACTATAACGCGGCAAATACTGTCAGTCTCCATTGTAATGCAGCTGCAAAACACACACAGACGCACACAAAGAACTCATGTCAACAAATAAACAGCTGATTTTTCGACGCAATATTGGGTTGGCGCGCCAGTAAATAAGTAACTGGAATGCTAACGGGATCGCACTAAAAAGTATCCAGAAGCAGGCAGTTATTGTTACGACGACTAACAGCCGACCCAAAACGATTCTAAATAACATTGATAATATCAACTGTTATCATAATTCATCTTAGTGAAATGTGAAGTAACCAGACACTGGAAAACCTCCTAGACCTGAAGGGCTCCATCCGACCAGGGTGGAGTAGTGGTTAACAGGTCCGAAGGGTCCTGGGTTCGATCCCCGGGCGGTGACAAAAAGTGAATGCATGTTTGTAAATATTTACCGTTATTGAGTTGTGTTTTATTATTACATGTTCGATTGTTGTTTCGGTTTGTACAATTGTTAAGTTACGGCATTGAGTAAGGCTTGCTCCGCTATTTGGCAGTGTGTATATTACTGTGTGCAAAAGTGCGTATCATGGTTAATAGGCAAACCATGGTGCGTATGTTATGCTATGATCATATAATGATTTGTGTTCTATTATATGCACTGTCCTGCGTGGCAGATATTGTGTAATATAGCATTCGTGCTGCAGCAAAAATAAAAACTATTATTACTATTTTTGAACTGTTGTTAACCATACTTTTGACTAATAAACCTGCACTACACTGCATTATTATTATTATTACTACTACCACTGGCTTGCGGCGCTTTTACCATATCACTGACACGCTGGCCAGTCTTCACTTGTTGCATTCTTCTGAGCGCATCCAGTACAAGCTAGCGACGACGGTGTTTCGGTCACTGCATGGTCTCGCCTCACCGTACTTATTCGACGACTTTCATCGCTAGGTGGATATCTCGTCACGGCGACGTCTGCGGCCCGTCGAGGTAAATTTTGACTATTTTTTAGTAATCCTTGAAGTTTTTACTTAGGCCACTTTTCCAACGCCTCTGAAGTTACGACCTTATGGCGTTATACAAATTGTTTATTATTATTATTATTAAAAATTTTTGTTATGTATGTATGTACTCAATCACTTACTTACTTACACTCTTAATTGCCATAATCCACTTTTAGACTACAAACTGCAGATTTATGTTTCCTGTTGCGACTTGGTAGTTGTTAGTTAATTTGCATTATTGAAGTATTTTGGCACTTAGAAACACTACCCTCTGATTCGCATTTTAAAGGTAACCGATAAGACGAGTTTAAATTTATATTATTTGTATAAATTGATTGAATAAATAAGCGCTGGGGTAATTCTAAAATGACAAAGTGTAAAAATCAAATAAACAATGCGAAACAAGCCACTAAGAACCTTAATTTTATATTCCGTGAGAATTTCATACAAAAAATGTTATTAATTTGTTGATTTCATATTAATTAGGCGGCATAGACGCATTGACCTGCGCTTTTAATTGCTTTATGTTGGAATCTGAGTTTGTGGCTTGAGTCTAGAGTTGGAGTCCCGCTAAACGATCAGGTCTCAGGACTCTGCATATCTGCGCAGCATGCTGGCTATGTTTTTGTATCAGACAGAGTGAATGGGAGATGGATGAACCGGAAGTGTGTTCTGGTCTGTCACTCAAACCTCTTGTTACGACCGACCGCTCTCTCTTCCGGCGAACCAGTCACATGGAACGAGCTTTTGATATCCTCAACACCCTGCGCAGGCAAAATACTATGCACATTATATGTGTAAGTAGGCCTAAGTAAGTAAGGCAAGTGATTAAAACAGGGCTGTGACTCAATTTTGTAATGACTATATAGAATGTTCCATTGGTCTTATTGTAAGGAGCATACTGGAGGTCGACTGAATTTCAGTTCCAGTTTTGGTATCGGCACCAAAACTAGCAGTAAACTCAGTTTTAGAAGGGTTTCAGTTTAGGTGGGAAGCACTGCAGCGAATTTTGGTTTCAGCTGAATCTCTTTTGTGTTATTTGTGCTAGATGACCAAAACTGAGTTCCTGCTGGCATGCATTCTTTGCATTTTATTGCCCATCCCTTCCACCACACATGTGAAGGAACCCGAGAGCCATGTCTGTCCTCAGTCACCATCAAGTCATTAATGCCAACCCTGATGAAAGATATACAAACGTAGATGACAGTTTGCCTGTATTCTTGTCGAATGGTGTGCACAATCAAAACCTACTCTAAGGATTATAACAATGACTCGGACCACAGTTTTGGTCTTGGTTCTGGTAGAAACTGGCAACCCAGTTTAGGTTCAGGTATCAGTTTTTGCTGCAGTTAAGCCTGCGTAGTTTCAGTTTCAGCCAAAACTCTAAAAACCAGTTTTGGTCGACCTCTAGAGCACATTGCAGGTGTATTTTTGTGATTGTAAGTATAACTATATTATAATGATTTATGCCTTGTCACTCCCCCTCAACCTCCGTGGCCTTATCTGATCATTGTTGTATAGCTTTTTCAGTTGCACAATTTTCTTGGCAGATAATAGGTCTGCCAGATTGGGTTTTGTCACTATGGGATCTTTATTCTGTACTTTGAGGTGGTTGTCTTACAAACAAGTCACCCAGATGGCATTATCACATGTCGTTTAACTAACTGTAATTTCATTGTCAGGCAACTCTTTAGAAACAGTTATTAATTTATCGTAACTTATATTTCCTATATCTCACTATACCCAAGTTGCATTTTGACAGCTTGCTTACAGTTATAAAAGAAGACTGTGTTTGCTACAGTCTCTTTTTATTGATACAGTGAATACTATATTAATTACACTATCATTAATTCTATATTACATTTAATTAGCAAGGTAGTTTAAATCATAAAACATGTTGCTGAAGACAATGAAATGTATTCGCTTACTATTATATATATTAACAAGCACCATCACTATTGATAGTATAACTAATACATCAATGTTTCATATTAAAAATTCTATCATGATCAATCGAACGTGTAGTTTAAATCAAGACACTAACCGTGGACATTATAGCTCTCTTTTAGCCGATCAGTATTTTAACCATTGATAGTATATTGTGCTCATTGTAACACGGTGGAGTGGTCCTAGTGTTACTGAAACCTGATCATTATGACCAGCTGGCTTCCTTCAGTGCTTTGACATTGCTAAGTTGTAGGTTATGGTTATGCTTGTAGGAAGTGTCTACTGTGTGACATACAGCTTATAGCCAATGACATTACTGTGATACCAGCCCATAGAGTGGTGCTGGCTGCCTGTAGTCACTACTTCTACTCCATGTTCACGAGTGAGCTAACAGAATCCCGCCAGGCTGAGGTCAAGTTGTGTCAGATAGATGGTCCGACACTGTCTCTGCTCGTTGACTTCATGTACACAGCAGAGATACGAATTACAGAAGACAATGTACAGGTGTGTTGGCAACTGTGTTTTCTGTGTCACTTTTGAGTTTCTCGGTTATGAGGTCAAGATCAAGCATGGTAGTAATAAAGCTACAGTGTAGAGCCCCAAGCCGCTGATGTGAGCCGCCGTAAGCCACTGTAGAGTCTGTAAGCCATAGGCAGTCGTAAAAATATTCAGCCGCTGCCGTAGAATCACCAGCTGTAGCCAACTGTAGACTTTAAGCACACTGCGGTAATTTGTTGACATTTGCTTGGTATCTGGTCCCCCGTGTGGGTTCCGGGACCCACTCCATTTTCTGGCTGGATGTCGTAAATGGCGACTAAACCAGGCACCCCTCAACTTCCGAGGCCTCATCTGATGCTGATGATGGTCTGGAGTAAAAGAGGGAACATTAACACAGCTGCTATAGTTACTATACTGCTGTGCAATATTCTTGTTGCCGATGTTCTAGGCAGCTTATAGGTCCAGCAGACCAGCAGTTTGGGTTTTTGTCACACTGGGACTCTTACGCTGTGCTTATCCTAGAGGCAGTTGCCTACAGTTCATATTGTAACACAGTGGAGTGGTTCTGGTAGGATTGAAGCCTATCGCAGTGGCCAACGGGCTTTTTTCAGTGCTTTGACGCTGTTGATTGGGTTATCTGGCCTGTAAAATTCGTCCACGAAATGAACTATAATGTGTTGAGTGGGACGTTAAGCCTCTACTCACTCACTTACGTAGTACCTAGTATTTGGTAACCATTGAATTAACCAAAGTGACCCGGGCCCATAAGAGATTGAGTATTTGAGTTACAGCAGAATCTGTCATTATCAGATTGTAGCATTTATCTGCTTGTGTTAGATATGGACACTTGAATTTGTAATATAATGAATAATTGTGATTCGCTGATCGATTCTATGGGACCACAATGAAATGAGTGGTAAAAACCATCAATTGTTGCTTTCTTTCTTATATGATGTGGTGTCAGTAATTCAGTACAAATTCAATTTGGTCATTAACACCTGACTGACTCCCGATGTGCCAAAAAGGCTGAAGCTTTACTGCCATGTGACTGCGACACTAGCACAAAATGCCAATACGCCAAATTGTATGTTGATGGGCCTTGGCTGCAGCAGTATTCAACACCGATATTACAACCTCGCAAAAGACTAGTAAGAGAGACGTAAAGACGTATTATAGTAGGCCTATTGAATAGCCTAAGCTGTTGCTAGCTGCCACGAGCCACGGCTGGCCACCAGCCAGTGGTAGAAGGTCATCAGCCAGCCATAGAGGCTTGCGACTATGGCTCAAGGCTCTGCTACAGTGTGCAACTAAAACTACTCGTGAGAAATTGATAGAACATGATAAAATATATGTTATGATAAATGCTATTATAAGCGATGGAGCCTTCTGACATTTCACTTCGACCTTTGACCTTGAGAGATTTTCATATTTTTTAGTTTAAACTCTAAAGTTTTGAGAAAGAAGTCACATGACAGTTCAACTGATCCTAGGATTATCCAAGGGTCATATTTTTTATATCAAATCACCCAGTTTGTACGTAGCATAGGTATTGGTTGTCATTTTATGCCTCCCGCCCATGCATTAGTGTGGGCCGGAGGCTGAATATATATGTCATACTGGATATCATGTCATTTATACACTGTTATTTATGCATGTCAGAACCTGTTGCCGTCAGCCAATATCCTACAGCTGTATGAAGTGAGAGATACGTGTTGTGAATTTCTACGCAGCCAGCTTCACCCATCAAACTGTCTTGGCATCCACACCTTTGCTGACCTTCATATGTGTGTAGAGTTATGTGAATATACACAGATCTACATTGAACAGCATTTCAGGTCTGTACTGGTAGTAGTTGTAGTAGCTTTTAGTTCAGCTGGCTATGGTTTAGCTGAGCTTGTCATATAGAATGAATTGCTGGGCGTCTGCGTGTCTGTCTGTTAACTGTTGGAAATTGTAACCGCTGGACGTAGTAATTTGTATCTTTGCATGCAGAAAGATACTGACCAGTGACCAAGACCTACTTAAGCTAGCTGAGCATCACTGCCCGTGGATGGATTGTTTTATTTTAAAACTATTATTTTACTATCATAAGACTATAGATAACAAGTAAACATGTAGCATAAATACTTGTACTTTTCCCAACAGCTTGAAACATTTTTTGCTGAAACATTTATTTCTTGCAGCAGTTTCAACTTTATGCATGTGCTTGCTGCACGTTACATATTTAAACTCTGATCAAATTAAAACATTCAGCAGTGTTTCTTTCCAGGCTAAAAAATCAAAACGTTTCAGAGGGGCATAGTCCACACCGACGACACTATTCCTGTTGGAGAGGGGACAGCCCTCCACATAGTATATCTACTTAATGGCGCCTGCCACTCAATTTTGTTGTATTAATGACTCTGCCCTTGGCGGCATGGCATGGTGGTTGTCATTATTGGTGTAGTCAACAGTGTTAATCAATGTCAGGCCTGGTTAGTACTTGGATGGGTGGGTAAAACAGCTAGGTATGTAACCAGTTAACTTGGTCAACTCAGTCTTCTATCCCTCTGGGGTCGGCAAAATGAGAATTAGCTTGGCTGTGAAGGCAAAGGCATGGTTCATGCCATTCGAGGAATTATGGGCGGATGTGCAGGTAAAACTGAAATTACTTGATAGTGTGTGCCTGTGTGCCATAGTTAAGCACGTCTGGGGTATCTGCACCTTTATCTTTACCTTTTGCCTCTTACGTATTTGCATTACGTTTATGCTTAGGTGCTAAATAGTTTTATTGACGATGATGTCTGTTTGCAGTGAAGTGGTATGTAGCGATGAATTTCTTAGTCTTCCGGTAGACCAGGTTATGAAACTCATTTCAGATGACCAACTCTCGGTCTCCTCAGAAGAACAGGTCGCTAGCTCTGTCTGTGTCTTACTTCTTCCATTATGAAATAGTGTGACATTGCACTTTTGACTTCGTAATACATCGATCAGTATGTCGACATTTTTTGTTCTGACATGACAAACGTTACATTGTGTAAATATGCCATAATTAGTGTTCATCTATTGGTCTCATTCTGTGATTCTGTAATCTGTATCTGTTCATGTATTCATATTACTGCTAGGAATCGGTGTCTTTAATAGCTAATTTTTATGCATTTGCTGGAGGCATCATGTTCTTGGGTGTGCATGGCTGCTGTCTGATTTTCACAGGTATTTGAGGCTGTTATATTGTGGATAAACCATGACTCGTCTGGCTGTCGTCGTGATGTCATTGCAAGACTGATGCAACATGTTAGGCTTCCATTACTCTCACAGGTGCAGTTGCCAAGTTAGCAGTTAGCATCTTTTATGCTAGATCTAGGTTTATTGTAGCCCACATGGTGTTGCTGTTTGGCAACTTTCATGCTAGATCTGTATTACCTTAGCATTTGGGAAAGAAAGTTCTTGTTTGGGCATATGCATAATTGCATATGAGTCACATTTGTTTGCAATGCTGTCTTTTCTGTTGCTGAGAGTGGTGTTTCTAGCATGTTTTTAAGTCTTATTGCTTGTAGGATTTCCTTATACAGCAAGTGGAGATGGAGTCTCGGTAAAACATTAGATGGGTGACTGGCACGAGAAAAATTTGTTATTTTTTGAAAAATAGGTTTTAAAGTTAATTTATGCATTTTGGCACTTTGTTAGTCTGACCGTTTGTTGTTTGCAGGATTTTCTGGTACAGCGAGTAGAGACGGAACCTCTAATAAAGAACAGTGGTGTCTGTAAAGACTTACTGATTGAGGCACTTAAGTATCATCTGCTGAGACCGGAACAGAAGATTCACTTTGCCTCACCGCGAACTAAACAACGATCTCCAGCTGGGCTACCCAAGGTACAAGAACTATAGGGGTGATCAGGTCTGGAAAAACCTAGTATTTTTAAAGTTTCATTGTTTGGTAATTTTTGTGTGCTATGTTTCATCATTGTATGCCATTGTAAACTGGTGTATCTAAATACTGTATCTTACTGAAGATAACTCCAGCTAGCAAAGAATGCTTTCAAATCATAGTGCACATTTGAATATGTATGACCTTCAGCCAGTACATTACGCCGTAAATAACATAATTGCTTTAAAAAATGAAAATTAAATCACAAAATTACTTGATAGTCTCAGCTCTAGTATTTTACAATGCTTGCTGATCTTGGAAGGTCAGGACGAAAATGCCGATTTGCTTTCTTGACTGTTTTTTTTAGCAGTTTGACCTGCTAGCAAAGCAGGTATTGTTTTGGTAATGTCTGTCCACTGCACAAAAGTTCAAAAACTTCTGGTGAGAAGTTGATGTAACTTGTGTTGTGGCCAGAGATGCACTGAACATTGGAAGGTGGGGGTCTCTTCATTCCTTTGCTTTTCTCTGTCAGTACAAAATTATCTCCACAACTTACAAGGTCCTCCAGACATCAACTCCAGGCTATCTTCACAAATTGATTACACTCCAGCCTACCCGTGCCACTCGCTCATCCTCATCCGTTACTCTACT
>Ga0126335_1002688_pt1 | contig 10777 bp, 5 predicted proteins | sample OlaspJWI45metaG_FD_108409 | JGI IMG/M metagenome (GOLD analysis project Ga0126335, IMG submission 108409) | Marine gutless worms symbiont microbial communities from Oahu, Hawaii - Olavius sp. 1 OAHU.JWI-45 metaG | ecosystem: Host-associated > Annelida > Digestive system > Unclassified | place... | reverse complement strand
TTTATGTTTGTCAAAGTTATGCTTAAAACACTATTGGTTCCATTTTCCGGACACGGTATGTAATGTTGCTTTTGCAAAATTCCTGGGGCACTGTTTCTTCTCTCCAAATTTTTCTTTAATGCAAAAGTGTTTTCTGGTGAGCTTTATAACACCATATTTAAACACCTCTGCAGGTATGCCGTCCGAACCAGCAGCTATGTCCAAAGACATCTGACATACGGCTTGTGTGACCTCGGCTAGGCCGGGTACGTGTGAGAGACAACGATTCAAGAATTGGCAGCTGTTCAATATCATCCAGGGCATCTTGTCACACACTTGACGGACAGCTTAGCACTGCCTGGAAGTGTTTGGCCCATCTGTCGGGTATCTGCTGCTTGTCCATCAACAAGGTACCATCTTTGTTGTATGTTGGTGTAGATCTCAGAAGATCTCGGACCAAACACTGCTTTCAGACCATGTACGGGTCGAAGGATCAAAAGCAAATAAACAGTAGACCTAAGTAGCTTAATACAACTCATTGATACGTCTCTTTTATAAACACATAGGTCTACTATAAACCAATTTATACCAATTTGTCATGCATAATTCACAAAAACTACAAACCTTGCAATCACTGTGCTAAAACGTCTAGAAAATAATAAAAATAAGTTATCTCACCGTAATAAAAAAATTATTTTTTATACAAAAGTAAGACAGAAATATCAGACAAATAGATAAATGTAGACCTAAAATGCTAAGATCGTGCGGCCAATATACTTTTTCCTCTGAGATAAACAGTTGCAGATTTATGTGTAGAGTTTTCTCGCGGTGTTTCGCAAATCGATAAAATTCGGTGAAATTGATAAAGTATCAACTGGCAGGTGATAATTATGGACAAGCCAAACCGAGTAGTCTAATAATAGCCTTTGTCATTGACAGTCTGCTGCAGCAGCTACGGTTTTCCCACGCGCGGCATCTTGTATACACGCGCTAGATCTATACAGGTGCGCACGATGTGCGGGCCGGCGACAGCGTGTCCGTCATAATAATAAGCAGGTGCGCTGTAATGAATAATGACCCCGCTGCGGCAGCCTACAGACGATGAAAAAAGCTCGGACAGGTTAGGCTACAGCGGGAGATATGGAAAGCCAATCAGGTAGCTTGTCATAGTTGCTACAGTGTCGACCGACCAGCGTAAATCCGTTAGTTCGATATTGCTGTTGTTGCTATGACTACACGAGAGGACGCCGAACTACGCGTTTGAGAGTAGATCGTCGCGACATACAAGTTGGAACTTGAAAGATACGTCACGATACGTGCTTTCAGTTGTACACGTTCTGCGCAGTATGGCGTCAGACAAGTGAATTAGACCTAATCTGCTGGCGTAGGCCTACGGATGACAAATAGTGTTGCGGTTAGCCGTTCGTCGATAATACTGTGCTGCGATATGTGCCGACAGACGACGTTAACTGTAATAACAGCCGCTAAACCGTATCGAGGTCTAGTCGGATAGAGGCCTTATACACGTGGATATTTCGAGTCGATACCCACTGTATGGGGGTGGGAACGCATTATTGCACGGCGATTCCGATTTCTCGTCGACAACAGCAACAGCTGGTGGGCGAACGAGTCGTGGCAGCTTGCCCACTCATGCGTAGCGCAAGTTCTGTCCGTGCGTGATCCAGGGTCACGTGATCCTATTCGTCGCTACGGGCCGCCTGTGTATCGACTACCCGTGCGCCGCGCCGTCGTCACGGATCGATGTCGGCAACGTGACGCCGCCGTAGCTCGCATTCCGAAGCAAGTGCGTCGCCTGGCTGTGCTTAGCCTAGCTCTTAGCTAAGCAGCAGCAGCAGTAGCCGAATGTTTATCATTATAACCGATACGTAAACGGTTTCATTTCCGTCGTCTGTGTTGACAAAATTCGTCGTATTGATCGTGTAACTGATCGTAACAAACGGATTTTCTGTGGCTTTTCTCATCTCACGCGGATCTCATCAACGTGGTTTGAGTTATTGGTCGTGAGACACTCAGTACTGACTGGATGCCACGTGAGTCGAGCTGGGCAGCAACTCACCTCATATAAACACCGTAACAGGCACCTGTTACAGAGGCGTCTTTGTTGAATTACGAATAAAGCACCTGGCAGATATTCTTGCGAATAATGTGAAGGCTATACGCTGCTATGGATCATTGACGTCTCGCCGTTTTCTTATGATGAATAAGGCCAACAGCAAATAATTATTAGTTTCCAACTGCAGAAGGTATTTTTTCGTAACGGACAATGTCAACAATTATTAACTGCAGCGCAGAGGCTTAAACGAGGCAGATCGCTGTCTGGTGAACAGTGAAATTAAGTAGGATCACATGACCCGGGATCACGCACGGAGAGAACTAGCGCTTTACGCATGAGTGAGCAACAGTCTGCGTGTGATTCTTATAGTGCTGAAGTGCTTCTTCCTGAAAGTAGGCAGTTGCCGTGGTTTGCAAGGTTCTTTCAATCAAAAATCAAGCGCGATGATGACTGACAGTGTTCGATTGAGCTCATCATTCGGTCGCCAGTTTAGCGACGAGCGGGCAACGATGGCTGGAGAGCGGGAGTTGACACTGGACATCTACAACCAATCGCTGCTTCGCATCTCACCGCGGACAGATGCCAGTACTAACGATACCCCTAGATCTACCGCAGCAACTGGGATTGACAGCCATGTAACCGGACTGAACAGCGCGAGGACCAGCAATGGTGCCGTACTGACGGGCAGTGCGAGGAAGAAGAACGGATTTCTGCCCAGCGGAATGTCGCGCGGAAGCGATAGAAATGACAACAATGGCAAGAAACTGCAACTAAGCAGAAAGTTGGCACCAGTCTGGCGTCGTTTTGCTGCTAAGCAAGATCAGGAGCCCACCTACGATCATAGAGCTACTTATAACAGCCTTCAAACGCCAGTGAACCGTGCGAATATGTCGTATGATTCTCAAGTCCCGGCTGTCACCAGTACTAACCGTACGGCTCCTACTAGAGATGGTCAAAACAGACCCAGTTTAAACGTGCAGAGTGTGATCGGTGGCGGTAGCGATACGATGGCTGGTGTACGTCGTTCGTCTTCTGTCGATACCCGGTCGGATAGCGCACAAGAACAGCATCATCTACACGTGATTCTTGGAGCACCTGCCGGCTTTAGAGACAGCAGTTTTGATGAGAGTGCTGAAGCTTCAAAAACGGCTGCGGATAGTAATCTCCGGTTACAAAAGATCAGCATGAATGCAGACGGATCTATGTCTCAAGACCTACTGTCGAGCTTTACTGATGTGAAGAAGCGGCCTGCTCCACCTGTGCCTCCAGTCAAACTGTCATTGCCGCCGACGCCGACGCCAGTGATTGTACAAGACTTCAATGCTCACAAGAGACTTGCTCCAGAAGCACCAAGTCGAGTCGAGCAGCCCACAGCACCGACTTCTTCAGACACAATTCAGTCCAGTGCGACGGAGCAGCGCACGGAAATCGGCGACAAACCAGCGGCAAATGTCAAAAAGATTGACATACCAAATGTTTTCTGCCAGCCAAAGAGTCAATCTGGCGCCCCCAACGTGCGATCGTCACCAAAATCGGAAGGTGGTAGTGTCAGTTCAATATTTCGTCGTACATCGTTTATCCGACATCTGGAGACTGTGATCGGCCGCAACACGCCGACGTCGAGCGCCGTGTCTACAATGACCGGAGGCACTAAGCGCTCAGGCGCGGCCGACAACAGCATGCATAATTACTCGTCGACGCCTGAAGAATTTCTCAATCAGTCCACTGACTCCTTGGTGTCGCGACTGTTTCATTCGGCGCTGCGCAACCACGACAACAGCGGCGCCAAGAAGAAGTTTAAGTTTCCGGTGCCTGAGATCGACGTTCCGGCACAGTCATCTCAGCAGCATCCAGCCGAGGTCGATGCTGACGAAACTGCGCCAAAGTCGCGAGTTCGGAGAGGTTTCAGCTATCTGAAGGGAGCGGAAGTAGCTGAAGTGACACGGCGTGCAGCCAACGTCACGGCCAGACGACAGCACGAGTCGTTGGAAGAAGCCAGAGTGCATGACATAGTCGACAACCACGGCGGAACTGACGACGAGGAGGCGATGATCAGAGCGGCGCGTGCCCGCCTGCACGCCCCTCAACCACGGTATGATCTACCGTCTGTCACCGCGTCATCACATTCCGATGGCGGCAATCGGAAACAAATGCTGCTGGACGTTGTCGCTGCTGCTCAAAAACGTGCGAGAAAAAATGGAATGGAAGCAACTGGCGACAACTATCTTCAAGAAGATGTGAAGAGAAACCAGAATGATTCGGATCGACAAACACGAAACCTAGTTCGTGATAGTGTTAATCTTGAAGAAAGACGCCTGAAACAGAACACTCGTGAGCCTAATTCACTGCTGACTTTACAACCGAGAGATTTGAAAGAGTCAAAAGATATGACTGATCTTGGCAGCAGACCGGAAGTGCCTGGAGGCGTATCAGAGACGACTTCCGGTGGTTTAGATAGCGTCCAGCTGTCTGATAGACACGAGTTTAAAACAACCGACTATAATTTCGCGCCTGCAGCGCCCAAGTTTAGCGCAGCTGGTGCCGACGTGCGCACTGAGGGCTTCACTAGCTACCGCGCTGCGAGACACGCCCATAGTAGTGGTATCGATCGGCCGCTGCATGCAGCAGAAGATGGGTTGGTAGTCAATGACGCAATCCGCACAGCCAGCGTTCGCAATAGTAGTTACCTGCCGCACACGTCAGCTGCACCTGGCGCAAACAGGCACGCTGACGCTGGCGTTGAAAGCCGTTACATTCCGCAGCTTGATTTGCAGCGACGTTATCGTGACGGTGGTCGGCCTGTGAGCTCGAGCAGCAGTGACGACGACCTAACTTGGTGGTGGGTCGACGACGACGAAGACGACGGTGGCGGTGGTTACACGGTGTATATAACAGGCGGACAGGTGCGCGCTCGGAGGTGGGATGACCGCTTGCGTCGACAGCGACCCGCCGCTAAATATCGTCGCCGCGGGTCTTCGCTGAAGCGCAGGCCACGCGTACAGGAGCGTCCCGTCTCAGTAGAGATCTGGAGCTCAGGGGATGAAGGTGAGACGAGACGGAAAGACGACCATCCACGTCGTCAGCGATTTATTACCGATCATCGCCATTTACCTTTGACCGTGAACACGGACAATTACACCGGTCGCCCGCAGAGCGTTATTGGACACATCCGTAATCTTGGTGTCACGCAGTCGCCCGAGACAGCTCGTCGATGGATGACAGGCGCAGAATCGATTGGCGAAACATTGCATTACTTTAGTGATCCGGAGACAAAACTCAGTCCATACAGAACTGGCGCTTACGTTTCTCAACCGTTGAATAGCTCTTCATCGCTCGACTTTCTCACTCCAGAAGTCGACACTCTCACATCTAACGGGCGTACATTTTTCACTGTTCCGCTGCATGCCAGTTCTCTTTCAATCTTTCAGCATCAACTGGAACCAGTAGCGGCCATTGATCCGCATTTGGCAGACGTGGGTACAAAGAACAGACGGTACTTCGTTCAGATGAAGTTGAACGCAGCACGAGGTAGGAAAGAAGTAATCGGAATTGGCGGCGACGGCAGCAGCAACAGCGGGGTAAGTAATGGTGCAGGTCTGACGATTAAAAGCTTGTATGGGTCTGCACCACAGCTGTTTCAGCTGAATGATGACGTCACAGATCAATATACAGGTGCCCGTCAGAACGCGATGGGTGAGCAGTGGTCTGGCGCGAACGTTGGGCACGCAACAGTGTACGACGTGACGTCGAGTGCCGATCAGGGCGCCTCACTGGTCGTGCGTCGGCCTCAGTCCACGCTTTCATGGACCGGCGGCGTCGATGCGGCTACCAGCCGTCACGTACGGTCAGTCACATCGGCATGGTCGCCCCCGGCAGCAGTCAGGGTCGACGCGGCCGAGCTTCGACGACCAGTGCGGCCCATCAACGGCGACGTCAACAGACCGACGGTCGAGTTCGACATCGAACTTGAACCTACGCGACTTGTAGAGATGGATAAAGTACGCCGGAGCACGCTGCTGTCCAGCGTCCACACCAACGGACTCCCAACTCACCGGTCAGTATCACCACCACGCTACGCTATCCAGCTGAACGACACGATGCACTTTGATATCGACAGCGGCAGCGACAAGCAGCAACGGCGTCAGCGCGCTCCAAACCCACCTACATACGAGCGTATTCAGTATCAGCGTCAACAGAGGCGTCAGCGGCCCTCAGAGCAGGACAGTGACCTTACAACAGAGCGACACCGAGCAGTTGTTGATCTACGGCCGCCAGGACGACCACCCAGAAGACGACGACAGTTTCCGGTTGTTTACGAGGATTCTCGATCGACTTCGAAGGCCAATCACATCAGCGTCGACGATGAACTTGACGACGAAGACTTTGAAACGCGTCTTTCGGCGCCGACAACCGAGGCAGACAGACAGCCGTCAACTATTGACGCCAACGATCTGCCGCGCGTTGTTCGGGGCAGCATTCTGATACGAAACTCGATCGACACGACCGGGACCCCGCGTCACGTCGACGTGGTTACTGCAGACAGCGACGCAGCGTCGGATGCAACTTTTGTCGTCGAGGACAACACCAACATGTTCGACGGTTTGTACCGACAAAGTCGCGAGAACCCGATCTACCTGAGCGACCCGGAACAACCGTCGGACGAAGTTGATGGAACTGCTGACAACTTCAGGGTATTGAAGTCCACGAGATCTCAACAGATCAGACGCCAGAACGGTCGTACGAAGAACAGAACGTTCATTGTCGACGACTTCAACAAAAATGTCAGGATCAGTCGTGGTGCGTAATAGTTTATGGGAATTGATTGTCATATAACAATATTTGAAAACATTATATAGCCCGCGCCAATATACTTGATAAAATACAATAATTTTCACACATGGCGATGATAGATTACAGGCATACGAGATAGTGGATAGACAAATAGTTGACAACGTTTAAACACTAATGCAGCTAGCCAGTTTTGTCTATCGTCCTCACAACACCGACCTAAAAGTTAATTAAACTATACGGGAGCACAAATCTGAGGCGCGCTACACCTTCTGGCACCGCGGTGTGAGAGAGTGACTCGTCTAAAGACACAAAATTAGACTAATATATAGTTACAAAAATGCGGAATAGCAGAGTACAAACTTCATAGAAAGACTAGGCAGTTTTTCATTTTTCCTATAGGCCTTTTATTTCAACACTAATTTCGTGACATCTACGTTTCAAAGCGTCTACAATCATTTGACTTCTCAGAAAGCCGAACAAGCAAATTTGTAGCTGCCTAAAGTTTTCTGATCCTCACGACAAGCAGATTGGTGGAGTTAGTCCTACGGTACTCAGATAAGATGAAGGTAAGGTAATGGCAAAGGTAGAGTACACGATTTAGCGCCTCTTCACGGGGGAATCTCATCATGCACAGAAGCGCTCAGGTATGGCACGCATTGTCAAGTTTACCTGCCACCTACGTGTTTTTCCACGAATGTGACGAACCACCTATCTTTGCCTTCACAGCCGAAGCTGGTTTTCATTTGACAATCCCTATGGGATGGGAGGCTGAGTTGGTCTAGGCACCACAACGGTGAGTAAACAGTCTGCCTAGGACAGCTGTGTGACGGATATGGCAGTTGTTAGCTGTTCATACCGTCATGCCTTACTGGGCAAGTGAATATAAGCAGCTAGCCCACAGCTGTTGCCCGGAACGCGGGGAAGGTGTGAGACCATGATCTGTTGAGTTGCGAGCCACGACGCTAACTACTGCGTATCACTTTTGCATTTTAGTAACTCTAACAAATTCGCTCTGCAGCGCCCCCTGGGGGACGGATACGAAGCTGTATTGGATTATGGGCAACGATAGTAACAGTTTATAGCACGTCGCAGAACTATGTACGTGCGACGTTGATAAAATCAACACGAGTAGCCTTATGTACACTACGTGGCAGCATATGGTTTCGGCATATGGCTGAGAAAGCACGTATTTATCAACTGCTTGTCAATAATCGATTTATTTTCATAGCGTTATACCGTGACCGCGAGTTTGTGTATGCAGGCATGCCAATCTGATTTTACAAAAGTCTCGCGGTCACGCGTAACAAATAAATAATAATAATAATGGTAGACTGAAATAGCTGTGATAGGTAGATTAGTTAATGGTCAACAGTAAGTTTTTCATCAAAACTGTTTGATCGGATTCTATAGAGTTTGCTGACAACTCTGAAACATCTAGAAGAATGTTTTGGTATAAGCCTTCCATTAAACAGATTTGAAGTCAGTCAGTTACATGGTAAACAAAAATATTGTTCACGTGAAGAAGTTGAATTATATAAAATATTGCAAGTTACATCTTCTCTTCTGAGACTGAACCAAAGGAAATAAGAAATAAATTTTACTATTATTATTTAAAGTTCGCCTAATTGTCAGTACATAGTAACATCTAGGGGCCAATAGAATCGTCAAAGTTTGTGCTCTAAATGTCCATATTTCTCTGTAAAACATGCTTTGAGTCTCGTGCGCAATCGCGCAGTAAATGATCAGCTGATCGCCGCACACTGCCATGACGTCAGAATTACGCTACCGATTCCACAGAATATTTATTCACAATTTAATAATATTTGCATAGCTTAAATTTATTCAGCCACATTCACTAAAATTTTTGTAAAATTCGTTCATCTTTCTTAGAGATATAAAATAAAATGTGGGTGTTTTATATTGAAACACCCTGTATTGATAGATATTGCAGAGTGTTTTTACCGTAGAAGCAACTCATGAATATTGCATAATGTTCTCTACCGATCAGTCAAAAGCAGCAGTAGCAGGCGCGTGCTGCGTGCTTGCTGCATACAGTAGTTATCTCTGCCACTGCTGTTAATAGGCAGCCGCCGACAGTACATACAGCCCCGGGCTTTTGCGTCGATTTTTATGAACGTTTAGCATTTTATTTATCAGCAAGCAACAAACATGCCACGTGGCACCACTGCAAAAACGCCTGGCACTCCACTCAGTAAAGGATAGCCTATCTCAGCCTTCACCAGACATAGTACAGCATACAAGAATTTTCTAAAATTGCACTTATTTTCCATACTGTCTAAGACATCGACTGATCACGCACTATGCAGATACTACATTAGTGCTAATACATCGTCATCATTCATCATTATCGTCATCGTCACCGGATGCGCGTCTTTGCCTCCCCGCACTAATACATACACCTATTCTTATTTAGCAAACAGCTGACTGACATGTGCTGCACATGTAAGCGTAAGCCTACACTGTGGGCGTGAACAGCCGTCATGTTTCAATGAAATCGTCTTTCATATTTATTTTGCTGTTGTAAATATGCAAAAATCATTTTCATTGCTCAGATTTTTCATTATTAAATCGCTCAGATTATTTTATTGCGCGTAGGTTTTGCTGCCGATGAGCTTCTGTGTCGTTTTTGTTTATTAAAGGACCGGCTGCCGCTTGAGTTGGTAGTACGCTTTACTCTACAGCGCGCCATAGCTGCCAGCTTACTGACGTACGGACGGACACACGAACTGACTCGCTGTATTGCTGTCCAGACGGACGTGAGGGACGTACTGTCTGTAGTAACATGCAAGTTTGAAATGTTTGCAGGTTATGACATTTCGTCACGTACTGGACGGAAAGGTGAGTTTCCAATGGTTTACAATCAACTCGTCGCTAAGGCTAACCAAACGTTGGCCTTAACCCTAAGCCCTAACCTTAACCTTAACGAGTTTTGACAATTTGAGCGGGAACTAGGCCTGTAGTTAACTTGGGGATGCATTGACTTGGGGACGAGTTGACTCCCACCCGTTTCTAATTGTTTATTTTACTGTAACTGTATTTTAAAAACCTCGGCGAGTGCAGTGAGTACGGTAAAATTTTGAAGAAAGAATACATCAAAACATGGTATCATTATAACTTTGCTTAATGTCGGTGTGCAATTGACGTGCTTGTTAAAAATACCTTGGGACGTTTAACAGCATTAAATTTGATATAAGGGATAACATCACAAACATCACGTGTGATAACATCACGTTTTTTACAATCGATTTTTAGTTATCGATTATGTAGAATCCAAATGTGTCTTTTTCCGTTCTATTAAAAAGAGAAACGTTGCATTAACAGTATGCCATGCTGGCGCATAATGCACACAACTAGACCTATCGATTTTTGATTCGATCTGAGTAGGAAATCAAGAATCAATTGCCAAGAGCCTAGGTTCCTTCTGGCTACTGTGCCAACACCGTGTTAAAGTCATGTTCTCAGTGACTTATGCTGCTGTATTTTCTTTTAGTATATTCCAGAGTGACAAAGCTGTTTGGTTTGCCTATGATGACTTTCTTAGACATAAAAACAATTCCATCAGTTGCAGTGAGCCGGGTGTCGGAAAAAACCTGAACAGCTAACCCTATAAGCATTGCAACGGTACGCATGTCGACATTAAACATATAGCGTGCTCCTAATATGTACGAATGCTACGGTTTCCAGCCTTGTATAACTTAACGCTCGTTCTGTGTTCAGCGAATATTGCAAATAAACGAGCATAATGCTACGTGACGGTTAGACGTAGATGAATGTTTTCGTGACAGTAGGCCTATACTACATGTACAGAAGCGAATAACGTTCAAACGGAATAAATCAACTAGTGACACGAGTGTTGCGTGCATCATGCCTGAAGCACCGCGGTCAACTGAATAATGAATATTACCATATAAT
>Ga0126335_1002687_pt1 | contig 10777 bp, 3 predicted proteins | sample OlaspJWI45metaG_FD_108409 | JGI IMG/M metagenome (GOLD analysis project Ga0126335, IMG submission 108409) | Marine gutless worms symbiont microbial communities from Oahu, Hawaii - Olavius sp. 1 OAHU.JWI-45 metaG | ecosystem: Host-associated > Annelida > Digestive system > Unclassified | place... | reverse complement strand
TGACAGGTTGTTGGTACGGATGTCTTCTTGAGACTGAGGTCCAGTTCACCGCTGTGTCCAGTTTTCTCACCAACAGGTGCGTTATTGTTGTCGATATCTCGACGGTCGGCGCCGACAGCGCAGTCCGCGCCGGGCTTCTGGAACGTCATCGGCATCGGTAGCCTCATGGCAGCCGCCGCCGCAAACGCGTGCTGAGGACTGAATATCGCTGACAGACCGGGAGGCAGCCGCGGCATAGCGTCTGGCATCGCGGCCGGCTGTCGTGGCGGCGGTGGCCCTGTCGCTCCAGGAGCTATCATTCGATTCTGTATGACCGATATCTCATTTAGCTTCGACGCCATCATGCCAGCCCCGGCGCCCGGCCCAAACCCGTTGCTTCCAAACGGAAACGGAAATGGATAGATGCCAGAGGTGGGAAGTCGCGCGGCCCCAGCAAGAAAGTCGGACAGCGGCGGTGGCGGTGCGAGGTTGGGCGAGCGGACAGCGTGGTGACGAATCTGCATTACCGGATCAGCACCGGGATGGCATCCTGGAGGCTGAAGACCGTCAACAGACATACGGCGACCGCGACGCGACGGGACGCTGTTCCAGACATGAGTGCCCATGTGGACCTTGAGGTTGCCCTTGGTCGTGAACGCTTTACCGCAGACAGTACAGCTGAACGGTTTGTCTCCGGTATGCGTGCGCATGTGAATCTGCAACGCACTGGCGCTTGAGAACGGCTTCTGACAAACCTGACACATATGACGTAGATTTGGAAGTCTTCGGGACGGCGATGCTGCTCTTGCAGGAGGTGGAAGGGGAGCGGCAGTGGCTGTGTTGTCGGGCAGCCGCTGATTGGACATGGAGACGAGTGGAGCTGATGACGGTGAAGTGGTACTCATAGAGGACGATAGAGTAGTAGATAGAGCCTCGTGATCGACAGCGTCCGTCGGAGACGACGTCTCGCCAGTCGCTTCTACCAAGGCGTGGTTGCCGCTGGAATCATCTAGAGGACATGACATAGAACTAGAGCATGATCCGTCAGAGGCGTGTATCGAAGATCCGGTATCTCCACTGAATCCCACCGTTCCACTCCCGGCCGACTTGTGTGTCAGCATGTGCTGTTTCATGTTTCCTTTGGTGGAAAATGCGCGCTGGCAGAGCAGGCACTGGAACGGTCGTTCCTTGGTATGGCTGCGGTAGTGGATGTCGAGTGCACTACGACAAGCGAATGTCTTATAGCAGACACTGCAAGTTGTGTTTGGACGTCCAGTCGCCGCCTCGAACGCCGTCGGTGAGAGGTTGATGCCATCGAGGCCGCGCTGGGCTGCCATCGTTTGATCAGACGCCAAACTAATTGTTGGTCTGTGGGAGCCGTCCGTCCCGGCCGACGTGGAAGACGGCGACGAGACGTGGTCACCGCCGTCTACGTGAAGCTGCGTTGGCGGCGCCGCACTTTCAGTTCTTTGAATGATGCGTTCCATCTGTTCCAATGGGTGGCTGCTGCTGGACGTCTCTTTTCCTTCGTTGTCGTGTTTTCCGTTCATCTCATTCACTTTCTCTTCTAGCGCCATCAACGACGTCGAGTAGCGTGAGCCAATGGCGAAGTCGTCGCTGAATGAAAGATAACGACCACGGTCCATACCTACATCTTCTGTCACGGCTTTATCAGTTGCTGCTACTGACTTTGGATCATAGCTTCTCCCTTCATCCACTTCGTCATCACTGACGTCTTCCTGCGCGTGCGAATAATTATCTGCTACTGCAGAACTGGCGTCGTTCTGCGGCGAATCAACGGCACCACTGCTATCATCGTCGTTGTTCATGCGGTCTGACGCGGCCGTGTCACGCAAGTTGGCGTCATCATTATCGTCGTCGTCGTCGTCATCGTCGTAGTCCGCGCGTCGCCTGTAGTCATCATCCGACATACTAACTGAAGCTGCTCGGACTTCACAGTAGCCTCCCATTGCCTCTTGTCCTCGACCACTATCCCCACCGCCACGGTCATCGCTGCTCGGTGACGCTGTTCGACACCGGCCACCTCCATAGTACCTGTCCGAGACGCCACCGACTGAGAAGTTCGGTTGAGGGAGCGGATGTCTCGGAACTCCGTATCTCGCGGCCGCCATAGCCGCAGCCGCCGCTCCGGGAAAGAACGGATATCCGGCAAACGGCGACATGTACGTCATGGCTGCAGCGGCTGCGGCGGCCGCTGCTGACGACGAAGGGACCATCATCATTCCACTCGGCGGAGCTTGCTGCTGCAGCTGATGTAAATGAAACTGCGGAGGCTGCGCGAGAGAAAGTTGACGGTGAGCCGTGTCGTCGTCGCCAGAGTTGATGTGAGCTCGCACATGTTGTTGAAGGACCAGTGCGTTGGTGAACTGTTTGTGACACACGCGGCAGGCGTGAAGTGCGCGGACAGGTGGCTTGGCGCGGTGAACCCCCATGTGAGTTTTGAGATTACCCTTCGTCGTGAACGCGCGTCCACAGATCTTACAGCGAAACGGGCGTTCGCCGGTGTGCGTGCGGTAGTGCATCTGCAGAGCGCTCTTGCAGCTCAGCGTTCGCAGACACACGGCGCACTGGTTCGGATCGGTCAGCTTCTTGTCGATACTGCGCACCAGCTGCTCCATCTTGCTCGTCTCTGACGACTTCTGGACCTCCATGAACTGTTCCAGCGGATCCTCGGTTTTGCTGTTGCGCAGCGACGTCCCGGCACGACCAAAGTACATCGGCGGAGGCTCAAATCCAAATGTCGTCGGCGGCGGCGGCGGTGGCGGCGCCGACAGGTGGAGTGTGGGTGGTCCCGGTGGTGACGACAGCGTCTGTGAACTACCACTGTCCGGTCGATAGAGATTGGAAAAAGAAGCCGAGAATGGCGGCGGATTCGAAAACGCTTCCAGTGAAGTGGACATGGACGACAGGAGACTAAGTGGCGGCGGCGGCGGCATTGTGGTCGGTCCGTTGTTTGCAGGTGAGGGCGACTCGAAGCTGCGTGGACTGCCGAACGTCGGCGCTGCACTGGCACTAAATGACGGTGTAACACGCTTAGCATGGTCCTCAGACTCGGGAGTATGAGGAATATCTGCGCTGCGCCGGAAGTCGACCGCATCTGGCGCTGAGGTCGCCGACGACGAGGTCAACGGCGGTGGCGTCGTCGCCGTCAACGGGGTTCCCGCTGAGTACTCGCGCTTCAACGAAGACGACGGCGGCGCAGATTGGAAACAGGTGCTCGGAGCTGACGTCACCGGTCTCAGAAGGTTGCCTCCACTGCCGCTGATACCGCTCGTAATAGGAACCAGCAGCGGGGGTCGCGACTGCAGGAAACGGTCGCTGGCGACGACCGGGGTCTGCGACACTGACCCTGTATCCTGGAAGATGGAGAGCGGCGGAGGCTGCGACGGTACGGCCACGCCTATCTGTCGCTGTTGTTGTTGCTGCTGCTGCTGGTCCATGCGGATGTGAGGGTATTTCTCGTTGTGACAGAGAAAGTGAACTTTGAGGTTTCCCTTAGTGCTGAATCGGTTTCCACAGATATTGCATTTGTATGGTCGCTCGCCTACAACGCCACATTTTATTCACATAATATTTACATTTCGCTATTTGAAGCTAAACACATGTCTCAAAATTATTACAAGTGCTTACTGTAGAATTTTTCCATAAAATTAGAAATATATTACTGCTTCAAAGGTTCGTATTTTATTTGTCTTTCAGTACGGATATGGACTGCAATGCGACCTCACCGTTCATAGTATGTCCTATGAAAGGACAGTACTACAGCTGGTACTTGGGTTATCATTAAGTTTTTCACGGCATTCACTGGGTGGAGCCACTCTATTCTGAAGCAGGCCATAGCTGCCAACCTGCTGACGAACGGACGGACACAGAAATTAATACTCTCTATTGCTGTCTTTACTGACGTGCTACTACCATGCAGTCGCGTCTAATGTATGCCATTCGGCCTATTGCGACCCATGATCCTGTAGCGTGGTGTGTCAGTAAGTTTGTCTACTGCGGCGAATCAATGGCACCACTGCTATCATCGTCGTTGTTCATGCGGTCTGACGCGGTCTGACGCGGTCTGACGTGCTACAAAAACGGTCAATCAAATCGAGGTTCTGTTTAGGGTAGAGACTCTTGGGGTTGGGGCCCACCCATGCAAGGCACATTGTGTTAATCTGGGGTCCCAATTCAGCGATTCCTCCTACGGCGACAGGGAAGAGAAGTGCGGAAAATACTGCCAATTGTTGAGTATAAAAATACGCTTTGTCAACTCATTCGCTAGATGACGCCGCATTTGACGAGGCCTCGGCGAAATTACTTTGGCCACTTATTATCGTTATTATTAACAACGAATGTGTGAATGATGGTATAGTTCACAAACCAGTGTGAGAGCGAATGTGTATCTGGAGAGCGCTGTCGCTCGTGAAGCCTTTTTGGCAGTAGCGACATCTGTGTTTGTAGTGAGGGTCGGTGCGCGCTGATGACGTCACACTTCCGCCGCTGTTTAGACCACCAATCCCGTTCAGTTTCACTGCAACAGCAACAGACGCCAACGACTGCAAGTAGCGGTCTAAGAGAAAGCAACAGACAACAAAATCTAGTAATAACATCGCAAACACGCAGACTGTAATTTAGCCGTCAATAATTTGGTGATAAAAAATAAACCGAAACAGCTTACACAGCTCGAGAAAATGATCAAGTAAAACGACGCATTCGTTGTCGTTTTCCTTCTGCAGAAACACAGTATACGCACATAGCCAAGCCAAAAATGGGGGCTCGATTAATACCCCCACTGAGTTGGGGTAGGAGCCTGAGTTTAGTATGAACAGTGAGTTCGCAGAAAGTTGGAAACATGTTAGTGGTCGCATACAGTGAAGCGGTTGAACATTTAATCCTCCACCACTCACAAAGTGTAAAACCACTACGCTCACTACTACACTCACTACAGACCAACTGAAGTCTGTCTCTGATGACTAATATGAATAGGTTCCATGGATACTTATGGCGTAGAACGGTGGAAAGACCGGATTCCAGAAGCGAGAATCGTCCGACGCAGCAGAGTAAGACAGGTTGAGAGAGACCAGACATCCGTCCGTTGGACAGAAGCAGGTCCGGGGCGACATATTTATAAACAGTCGACAAATGCCAATCGAATTGTCTCGATTTGATTTCCTGCGCCGACTTGACTTATGAGCGATCCGTCAGTGACCAGTTTGCGCCTGTAGCGAGTTGTAAACGCCTTCACTACGCGCTGCCGCGAAACGACCTCTCAGCGTAAACAGCTGCGCACGTACGTATGCTACGGTGCCCGAGGTCGGGCAGATCGACGCACACTGCAAAGACGCTTCGCTGATTGAACCGTACCAGATCAACGCATCGATTAGTCGGCCGGCCACTTATAATGCGCACAGGACAGCTATATTTTAAGTCCTTGGTTTACCGTAGTTGCGAAAAGCCGCTTGCAGGAAAGATGACGTCGTCTAGCCTATTGTAAACTGTTTTTCCATTAGTGAGACACATGAACTATAGCGTGCCACCAGTTCATCATGCGTGCCATGTTTTAAAATCTCCTGCCGGATATACACTGGCCACGTTAGTTATCCTCGAAGTACAACACGTAACACAGTGCGGAACAGAAAAAGAAAGAAATGCTATACGAACTGTATAATTTTAGGTAAATTCAGCGCTATTCAGCCAGCTGTGCTAACTGTGCTTATTACGTTTGAATGACGCTAGCAGAATGAACAGAGCTGCAATGGCTATGCGCAAATAGCCAAAGAAGGAGAATTCCCCCTCCAGCTGTAGGAGGCTGAGTTAGTCTCAATAGTCCGAACAGGGAGTTCACAGAAATTTGGAAACGTGTTCATCGACATGATCGACTGACTTTTCTAAAGTAGTCGTATTTTTATTTTACAATATTTGGGCTATACCCTGCTATCAGCGAAGGCATACTAACAACATCATCTGCAATGGTTGTATTACTGGAAGGACATTATCGCAATTTGCATATACCGTTGTGAACTTGATGATGAAACAGAAAACTGTAAATAGCATAGCGAACAGAGCCTTTTAGATCAAGTCAAATCTTATGTTATGCCGTCTACATGGGCGCCTATCATATACGGAACAAAAGTCCATTATTCCGTATTTCCGTTTTGTCCAGGGGTGGGACGACCGACAGGCAGCGTTTGTATAAGATACACATCAGTCGATCGTACAGACTTCTGGCTGCTGCTGCTGCTGCTGAGCGCCGAGGAATCTGCAGTAGGCGCAAATTTCCGGTCGCTAAGATACATGACCTATATATCGGCATCAGCCATCAACGTCTCAACAGCCTAATTGCTTTCAGACGACGAGCGGTCGGGTCGGGGCGTTTGTCAGCGAATATTTGCAGGCGAATCGAGACCGCACAGCGCATACAGTGAACATAATCCATCATTCGACGCAGGAATGCGCAACAGCGCGACTCGTCCTTACGTCAATCATCAGTTCGCAGATTTGTCAAGTCTTGAAGTGACACCAAACTTTCAGCTGATTTTCCATACAGAAGTCCCTGAGACGACGGCTGTGTGGACATGCATAACGAGATTACTCAGATTAGTAGAGTTAGATTACGGAAATGTTACAAAGTTCAAAACGCACTGGCGGCAATAGACTGACGTTAACCTGGTTATTAGCATTTTTGTGATTTGGTCAAGTTTATGGCAGCATCGTATGACACGATATTAAGCAAGTAAATCAGGGTGGATCGATCTCCAGACGTCGACTTTGTTACTGAAACTTGTAATATAGCCTAATTTATTAGCTGGCCCGACACAGTGTGGGGGCCAGCTATAGTAATGGTCGACGTTGTCCGTCCGTCCGTCTGTCACATGCGAATATCTCCGAAACTAAGCGAGATAGACCTATGGTTACTAGGAAACTCGAATAGGAATCCGGGCCGACTCAGAATCTGCTATCAGATTCGCGATAGGAAATATAGTTCCGCCGATTTGGGTGTTCCGGGTCGGCACTTCGCCCACTGTGACAGAAATGGGCATCAGGTTTAGTGAATGGCGCAATGGGAACCGTCGTCGCTCTATGTGTCATTTCGAAGAAATTTTGTATAATCACACACGTGCACGTGTCGAAATTGGAACCGGAAATAGAATTCCGTCGCCAGTGGGCGTTGTTTCGAATTCAATCTTGGGGGCATATCTCAGCCATAGATCAAGATATCTTTACCAAATTTGGTGTGTATGTAGAAATGGTGTCCCCGACGTGTGGAATGCTTCCTTCAAACATTCAAGATGGCGGACGGTGGCCATTGCGTGTCAGCTATCGTTCCGTCCCATCGGGGACGACACCTTGTCGTACGTGAAAAAACTTTATCGAAGATACACAGTTCATTACGTATGAAAAAGGTGATATCTATCCCGCAGAAAACTGAACTGATATCAGTGGATGGCATTGTCGTCTCAGGTCCATATATGCAACACTGCCTTTCAATTCACTGATCGGATACTTTGAAGTTTTATGGAGGAACAATAAACGAACATACACATCGTCATGTGTTGACAGCATTTCTTTGTCGGCTTTTCAGCGTCTACTTGCATGTGCGACCGTGAAACTTTGATACTCAATGCAGAGTGCAGACACGCCGTTCCGTCAACAGCTCTGAGCAATTTTTGAACCTTTCGATATCCCCCCCCCCCCGTAGCGCAGCGGTACTGTAGGTTATATTTATCGCTTTGACGTGTTGACGATCAGCAGTGATTTTATGACTGGCGAACTTTATAACGAACAAGCAGAAATGAGCGTTGGCCTTCACGAGCTCCCTTGATGTAATGACGGCAGTTCGCAGAAGTCTGGAAAATTATTGTTGAGTTGACACAGACAAGCAGACTGACTGAGATTGTTTTCAAGAACCTTATCAGTACGATAACACATTCGTTAGCTTCTCGCGGCGGATGACTGTAGCCGCTGCTGTCGACATGTAACGTATACACATTAATATAAAATACAGCAACGAGTTAATGACATGGGTTCGCCGAGTCCGTCTAATGCGGCGGGCGTTGACGTGTGTACAACTTGGTACAATTGTCTGAGAAAATAAACTGAAGTATGTATAAATCACAGTGTAAAACTAAGATCAACGGAAAATTGCTGGCGAGCAGTAAAAGATAAGGTTTAACAAGTGGCCAAAGTGGTTTAGCGATGGCCGCAGCGAATACAGCGTCATCTGGCGAATCGAATTAGTTGGAACAGTTGTGAAGCCGCAAGAAAGACAGCTACACCACGCTACGGGAGCATCCGCCGTAATAAACCGCATCTCAAAATAGGCTCAACAAAATACAACGCGTTCAAATTTGCGGATCATACGAATAAATTTCCGTTGTGCAGAAACTCGTAAAATGCATATCTGTACATGTATGGGATGTACGGCTGCATACAAGAATGCCTCCCTCAGCTCTGACTAGTCTGTCTTCGCAATGCGCAATATCGGGACGATATCACCAGATGGAATGTCGACCAGATGTGCCGCCGGCGCACAGCAATTACTACGCGTGCACAGCGCGCAATAATGCATACTGCCAACGATAGGCCTACTGCAGCACTTTACTCATCTCTTTGCGGCTCGATCCCAGACGCCGTACGCTAACGACTCGCCCGGAACGAGGAAAACGGATTATGGGAAAATACCGCGGATAATATTCCACGTGTGGCGTGCCAAGGTGCGAAGCGCGGTTCCGAGTGATTGCACGTTGTCGACGTTTGGCTAAACAGACGATGGATGCCGTGGGTCCTCGCTGCTGCTGCTGCTGAAGGCGCAACATCACGAATGATGCATGCTCGTCAGCAACGCATCATCTGTCATCGATCGCGCTATGCCCGTAGGCCTATATTTACTCACTGAATGCCTAGTACCATTATAAGTGTATAAACAACGCCAGGAGACCGTCATGTAGATTTCTGATACAAAGTAATCCTACACAATTTCATCTGATCGCAGGGCGCCCAAAACTGAGCAAGTCTAACCAAGTGTTACTATGCCAAAACAAAAACAAAAATCGTGCGGGCATGGATATCAGGAAAAATTGAAAAAAGATAAAGGTTTTCAGTAGCCGTATATCAAAAAGGGAAGGTTAGTTTATCAATCAGATTGTTTCAGACTCGTGACACAGCAGTTGAATAGCAGCTGCAATCTACAAGTCTGTGCGAGGTTTGAAGTTAGGCGAAGTTTTATGTTTAACAAACAGGATAAAAACGAACACGAACAAAAATCAATCGCGTTTAAAAGTTTAAAAAATCGAAAAGTCTATATATATATTTGCACAATTCCACAGGCACCACTCGTAAAGATTATACCTTCTTTGGCTGGCGGCTCCAGACGACCCAGTGACATATCCATCATGGCGAGCATCGGTGGAATTGTGGTAAGTGAAGGAGCACTGACGTATGTCACCGGCGAATGGACATCTGTTCTTGACCCAGTCACTGCATCCACGACTGATGACGACGATGGTATGTCAGTGCTCTTTTCTAGCGCCGTCGCTGCTGCATCGCCGGTGACCAGCGGCTTGTACAGCGAATCTCTGAAACCAGAAATCGTAGTGGATGAACCTGGAACTGGATCGAGGACCGCGGGTGAGTCGTCCGGTTTATTGTTCTGTAAGACATCGGGGAGTGTCGCGTCGCGCTGCGGCTCGGCATGGGCTGATGGCGGCACAGGTGGCAGCCCGCTGACCACGGCGCCGGCTGCACCGCCAGCCGCCGAGGCATAGATGATTTGCTGCTGCAGCTGAAGTATCAGGTGCATCTGGAACATTTGCTGCTGATGCAGGTTCCACAGGACGACGTTGAGTGCGGCGACATCGGCTGGCAGGATGTTGTTCTCTGCAAATTGGGCAACGGCGACATCCGTGTTCTCCATGGCTGCCAGCTTCACGTTGGAGTCGCGACCGATCGCTGACGGATGTGGCGGTGGAGCACTTGGCAGCATTCGGGCACCGAGAGGTTGTGCGGCCACTGCCGCCGCCGGAAACAACCAGCGTGCCGCCGCTGCAGGACTTGCCGCCATGGCTACAGCGACGTCGGGGTCGTCTCCAGGACCGTTCGAGTCGTCGTCGTCGGCGTTGTCGTCGTTGTCTGTGTCGTCGTGCAATCTGTCGCCGTCGTCGCTCATATCAGTAGGTGCGCTGTCGCGACGATGACCCATGAGCTCAGCTGAACCGCCGCCATCCACGACGCTACCCGTGTTGTTACCTTCAACCGCCATGTTCCAGCGTTCATCCGCGTCTTCGACATCGTGCATCATGTGCCAGTCGTCTCTGTCGCGGACGTCATCTGCGTTCAGCCTTCGTATCACGCCGCCACTGCGCAGTTGATCGTCGGTCGTCATGTCTGCGCAGGGGTCAGACTCCGAGTTACTGGCGTTCTCTTCTGTACGTCCTCCTAGTTTCGCGTCGCCTGTCAACACTGCACGCCAAATAACCATCGTTCAATGCCTCTAAGTACAAAAAAGCGTTAGCCAAAGTCAATCAACTGGAAACAATTCTGAAGGGCTACTGGACTTCGATTTTAACTATCATACTACAGTCTCAGTTTAACGCAATGACAGTAACAATCACTGCAGCTGCAGTGACCACGACATTTACAGCCGCCGATTTAGATTATGCTGTCAAAAACACTGAAAACGGTTAATGCTATTAGTTCTAGCCATAAAAGTAAACGAATGTCGATGTCAGTGGATGGCTAGGATCACATTAATATCTTATACAATTCAGTAGGCTAGACAGCCTATATATTA
>Ga0126335_1002686_pt1 | contig 10777 bp, 5 predicted proteins | sample OlaspJWI45metaG_FD_108409 | JGI IMG/M metagenome (GOLD analysis project Ga0126335, IMG submission 108409) | Marine gutless worms symbiont microbial communities from Oahu, Hawaii - Olavius sp. 1 OAHU.JWI-45 metaG | ecosystem: Host-associated > Annelida > Digestive system > Unclassified | place... | reverse complement strand
CTGATACGAATTACTGTGACGTTCTGGTGTAGCCTGCTTACAACCAACAACATAAATGACGAACTGCTTGCAAACATTGTTTTATGACGTGCAATACTATTTTGCTTGTATCACGGCTAAAATTGAAAGTGTTTTAGGAGAAAATTCATAGACATATTCGAAGATGTTTGCTCATTACATACATGCTTTTCTGCTGATTCATTTCACCTACTCTGTTGCATAATGCAGTTACACAAAGTTTGGGACGTTTTTTTGGCAACCCCGGTATTTCTCTATCGTAATTGTGTTTTTTCTGTGGACTGTTTGCAATCTGCTGACAAGTATATCTTGCATGTGAAAGTGAAGTTTTGAGTTGTTGGAGATTTAATCACACAACTTTTTTCAATGCGTATTAGCATTTCAATGCAAAGGGCACATAAATAAATTCCTATGTTACAATGGAGACCGACTGAAAGCTTTTCTATAGTGCTAGCGCTGCTTGCAGCAGCATCATGGTGTCCTAACATCTGTCCCAGCATCTCTGGAGCTGCAGAGCATGTTGGTCTCACTTAGTACAGAGCTTGGTCCCGTTACTACAGCAATTGACTGTCCCAGTGTCTGTCATAATCCTGGCATCTTTTAGTCAGACCCCTCAGATCTGCGAGCACTCATAGATGTGAGCCGTTCACAACTCGGTGAGTCTGCTTAAAGACTGCGGACTACCATAGGCCACATCCAAAGTCATCGTAGACCACAATTAAATGCATCACAGACCACCACGCTCTATGTCATGAGTCATGCATACCGGTATATGGTTCTGATTTAATGGGTCATCTCAAACGAATGTGTTAAACTGTTGACAGACAGATGTACTGACATACAGACGTTTGTGTAGTCATAGCAAGGCCCTCTTCTACGATGCCAAATGCAAGACATTTTTAGCATAATGTCAATACATTTTACTGATACCATTGTCTATGAGAGTCTTTAGATGTGGTCTATGGTCAAAAGAGTCGTGGTCTACGGTACAAATAACATTAAAACTTCTAGGTTGCAGCCTTATCCCTAGACTGCGATGACTTTGGATGTAGTCTGTGGTGGTCTGAGGTATTTAGGCAGAATGAACTCGGCTAAAGTTCGAGCATTGGTAAAGTGGGTAAAGTTGTTTGCTGTTGTTTGTTCGAGGGTTATAGTTCCGTTACATTTGTTATCTATCTGGTATTTGGATTAGTGCATTCTGTTATAGAACTTAGTTTCATTGAGGTATGATGAGTATGATGGTTACTTACTTTTATTGGTATTATACAGGTCGCCCAGTTCAGCAGCGTCACTGCAACTCTAACGTCTCTATGGAAACAGATGCGCTTCAAACCTCGTCGTATGAGGTACAAGAAATATGTAAGTACTGCACTTATAAGCCCATCTATGTTATTATATTGAAAGTTGTTACACACGTGATCATCTGATACCAAGCAAGCCAGTTGGCTATTTTTAAAATAATTTTTTTACAGCCAATTGGCATGAAGAATGAGTCAGTGGAACAACTAAATGCCTTGAAATCGTCCTTTTAGTCCAGGTGCGATATGAAGTGAACAACAAGTGATGTCAATGGTGAAAATACATGTACCAGTATTTATTATATGATAAAAAAATCTGGTTAAATACTAGAAGCAACTTCGTCGACAATAAACATTTCAGCACAAGCCCAAGACTAAACCTGAAGTCATTTAGGTGCAATTTTAACAGATTTAAAAGAAATTTAACTTGAAAAAAATTTTAAAAATTGGGGTCTGGGCCATTTATACGGGTCGGGCAGGGACAGTCACCAGCTTTATTTTTTATGAGTCCTTAGGGTTAGGACTTAGGACTTGGGTTAGCGATAGTGTTAGCATTACAGCTGTGGTCCTGTCCGGTGTGCTGCGTGGTATGGCTATTCGCCAGAGGGTCCATCTGTCATGATGTCATCATAGAGACACGAGCCGTAGCAGTAAGCCTCTATTGCTGGCTGGTGACCTATGGCTAGGCGGCTATCCGCGGCTTATGGCAATTTTTTGGTCAAATAGCTGTTAATTATTTTTCAGCTACGACAGCAATGAACTACATAGCCATGCTCTTATTAGTTATTTTTGGTAGGGTCATTTGCACTTAAGTTTCCAGTTTGGTTTTGAGTTCTTTACTTGCCAAAAACCTATTTTTGGTCATAACTCCCTTATTTGAAGAGATGTCGCAATTTCGACAAAAAATTATCCACGTTTAGTGAACGCCTGTGTACTGGCATAAGACGAGTTCTGCGAGAGGTCATATGACCTAGGTGACTTTGATCTTGACCTTGACCTTGGATATAGTGGTATGTCCTATTTTCAGTCATACTGACAGTTAACTAGGTCAGTGCCACTGACAGCCCGCAGAGGCAGTTATGGAAGACTAAAGGGCGGTCTGTGTAGGCCAACTGTGCCTGCCTTCAGTGGTTATGGGTTGGTATGAATAACAGACATTGTCTGTTGATGTCAGCTGCTCATGCCATGTTGCATTGACTAGTAACCTAACTGTGCTGCATTTGGCTACTGAGCACTCAGCACTGACAGACATTCAGAAGCTTTCAATTACTGGCTGTTAATAATTAGAACTGGTTGCTTACATGCCTGTTGCTGTGTCGTGTGTGTAGCTTACTAGTAGTTTGTATAAGCTTACTTTGGTTAATTCGGCAGTTACCAAATACCAGATGCCAAGCAAATGACAACAAATTATTGCGGCATGCATAAGGCCTATGGCTGGTGATTCTATGGCAGTGGCTGAACATTTCTATGGCTGGCTACAGCTTACGGACTCTATGGTAGCTTATGGCGGCGGCTCGGGACTCTATGTCATCATGATTGCATGTGGACTCACCATTGATTTAAAGGCGGTCTTGTGAAGTTTGAGTTTCTGGCTTCAGTTTGTCCTTGGTTTCAGGATGAGACGAGACGAGATGACAGTGCTGTTATGAATGTACCATTGTGTCCAGGAGTTGCGTCTGGCGTCACTTCGTTTGTACCTGTGCTGTGCGGAGTTACCTGACTACTCACTGCTTATGAAAGGTCTGCTGCTGCTCTGCTGCAATAGTTTCTAAATTATAGCACAGATTTGACTTCATGTGTAATGTCTAGAATATTGTGAAATGTTTAGTGTGATTTGTGCAGTGTTTTTATTACTAATTGAATACAACAAATATCTTCTTCAACATGTCCTGTCATCTACAACGACAATAGCAGTTATGCTTCTGTCTTCAGTCGCCTTGATTACCTTTAACAGATTGATGTTTTACGACTTGTATGCAAGCTGTCTAAATATTTCCTTTATTGGCCAAAATAAAATTGAAATATATTATCAAAGACTTAAATTAAGTGACTTTCAAAAACAGCTCCTGTTGACCACAATTGTGTACCAGTAAACGACATACTTTATGAAGCCAAACAGTTTCTTTCTGTTTCCGTACAAGTGACTGTGGCGGCAGCTAATTTTCTATAGCCACAGACATAACTGTGGTTGGCTATGAAGCTATCCTCATTGTGACGAGGTGTGCAGTTTTGCTTGTAGATTTTTCTGTGGTTATGTTCAGCCTGTTTCTAGATAGTCTGCATGTGTTATTTTTTCCGTTTGGGCAAATAAACATACTTATGTACTAGAGTTGGAGCTTGTAGCAGTTTTCTCTATGAAATTGATGCCAGTTTATGTATAGCTTAATTCTAAAACAACACACTTCACTGCACTGTTGTGGTTTTGTTAATAGAACTTGAGCTGGAAGACACTTTTAGCGTCTGGTGTCGACTGCTTTATCTTCATGTGTGGTATGTTTACTTGGGTTCTGTTTTGCTTTCCAAGTGGCTGACTGGCTGAGGTATTCTTAGCGATGGTCAGTCAGGCCTGGCAAGAAGTGATTCCATGCCACTCTGCCGACTGCTCATTGCCTTATTACACTTTGTACAAGAACGAGCGTGCTCGGGTTTGTTTTTTTTATTATGCCTCACGCTGCACATGCTCTAGCAGCCATTCTGCAGCCACACTTCCAGGCAGCAGGCATTGACCAGTCGCAAATTTTTGCCTCACTTTGTGTACCCATCACAAATGTAGAGGGGCACCACTAACTCCTTGTGCAGGCCGAGGTCTACTGAACATGGCTCATTTCAACATGCACATTTTTGTATACTGGCCATCATGTCTGGAACTTCAACCCATACCATTTGCAACAAGCAGCATCAGTATCTGAATTCCGGCACTTTGTGGAGCCGTTTTTTATTCCAGTAGATTCACATTTGGTGCATTATAGACAACTGGTACAATTGGTTGTCGTGTATAAATGTATCTTTATGCACCTGCTTACTGTTTAGGATGGTGCTGGTGCGTCTTGCGCAGGAAGGACGGGAGGGCAAATACGCCTACAAGGAGTTAGTGCGACACATGTGGAAAGATGTTGATGTTAAATCTAAACAACTTGTGGTATGTCTCATCTGCTACCTTTGTTGCCTCTGAAGTCACGACCTTATGGTGCTGTAGAAGCTTTATTATTATTATTATTATTATTTTAAGCCCCTCAGTACTAAATTCCCGAGGGTAAAATATTGAAGACTAAGCAAGTAAGACCACAACGGCGTTTACTCGGTGGTGCGTATGGAACACTGTTGTGGTCTTATTATTATTATTATTATTATTATCATTAATGAATGTATAGTGTGTTGCACTCTCTAGATTTTTTAGGAAGATGAAAACTTTTTTAAACTAAATTTGGTCCTAGCCTACCTGGAGTAGCATGCACTTTCAAAGTCAGCTCGATCTGTTTAACCCTTTTGGCAGAGTTTTGAGTCCCACTCAATTGGTAGAACTTATTCTGGGAACTAGTCATTCGAGACGGTCAGTTGCATATGAACCACGAATTTCACTACAACCGGGAAAGTATACAAACACAAATGACCTGCAAATAAAATATGAGCACAAGAAAAACATTAAACAACAATTGAAAAACTTATAAGTTCTACAAAACCAACCTTGTAAAAGTACATTGTGGTTTAGGCATTTTTTACACAATTCTTGAAGCCAGGTAACACCTTGGGTCTGCTCTGGGGCTCCCAGGCCCACCCGGGACAACACAGACCACGTGTGTCACATTTGTGGTGAAGTTTGGCAGTAATGTAGATCAGTACTGTTGCTAAAACTATTGTCGGACTGTGTTGAATATAGAACTCGGCGCAACGAAGGGAAGGAATAGTGGCATTGTTTGAACATTTCAAGCCATGTCTGATTGCCTACGATAAGGTGTGTAATTGTGTTCAGATACTTGTTGGATATTGGCAGAAATAGAAATTGTATTTTTTTGATATTAGCTGACTATTATTGGAGATATATGTAGTTGTATCCTGGTGCTTAGTTGAATGTTGTCAGGAGATTGACATAATTTTTTATGATTACAGTTGCATGTTGCACATGCCAGTGAATATTTGCTAAAATGTGTTTACTTCCAGACTTTTGATGTTGTTAAGATTTGATTAACAAAACACAAATGAGAACTCAGGTAGTTCAAATGAATAGCTCGCCCCTAATGATTACTATCTTTGAGCTTCAGAGTCAAGATATTTTGCCCATGTTTGCTTTGTCACCTTTTCGTTGCATTAGACATAGATAATACATGACTATATACTGAGAGATTTCTGATTTATTCCATGCTGTCTCATATTATATGATGCCATGGATATTTTATAGACAACTCATGCCTCTCGTGTTTCTGTTGATTTTAATTTATTATACTGTGTATTCTGCATTATTTTAAATGCTCATCTGTCAGCTCTACTGTAGATTGATATTAGTTTCTGTTATTGTGTTCTACAAACTGTATCCTAATTTAGCCACTGGCTAACGAAGTTGCTGAAGGCTGTATGTTTTACCTCTGGATCATTTTTCTTTTACTCAGCCGTGCAGCATGTGACCAGACTGACAATCGCCGCCGGGTACAAAGTATACCAGTGCTCAGAACTTATGTGTGGCATGAATAATTCGTATAGACATCTCCACCAGCCCTTCCCTGTTTTTCACAGGGGGTCAAAAAGTGCAACATTTTGCCCCGATTTTCAACCCCACTTGCCTTCCATGTGTTCTGATTTGAAAATTGAGCAACAAGTCAAAAATCTAAAACAAACTTGTATAGCAGAGATGTCTGGCCACTAATCTGCCGCAGACTCTGTGCACCTAGGCCCCTCAACTTTAAGAAAGGTTTGCTTAAAAATTGCCCCTAAAAGGTGATAACTGGAAAAATGGTTACATTTCTCTAACTCAGCCGCACGTGGACAGATTGCATTCAGATTTCACAAGATACCATAATGTGGCTCCGTGGAAGCTGCGGAGTTGTAAAAACCCACTTAGGGTCGAATACAAGATGGTGCATGACGCCCAAATTTGAATATCTTTGGAACGTCTAAAGTTAAGAGACTTCAAATTTGGAGTGTATCAACTACGAGGAGTAATTTTGACGGCATGCAAAACAGGTCAGAGGAGACATGACCGAGTTTGGGTGACCTAGATTTCAAATCTGCAGACCTCTGTGAATATCTCTTGCATGGCTAGCTATAGGCTTCAAATTTAGCACATAGATAGACTGTAAGGAGAAGAAAATAAGCAATACAAAAGTAGGTCAAGAGGAGACATAATCTAGACCATGCGTCTTACTTTTAAATTTCTCAAATTTGTCAATACCTCTGCGACGGCCGAAGCTAGAGACTTTGATGCACATAGTTTATGAAGAGTACTGTCTACAAATGCAAAACTAGGTCAGAGGGCAGTCACATGACCTGTCTTTAAATTTTGGGATGGCTGCTGTGGCGGTTATGACCTAAAGTTTTAGGGGGCTGGCGACAAGTGCCAAAGCCACGAGTTAGAGGCACCCAAGAGCGAACACTGAATGCATGACAAGTTTAAATATGGCCAATGGGTCTAGGAGAGCTCCGTAAATGCGTCCGAGTTAAGCCGCGCATGAAGAATGCTTCCAGTGAATTCCACCGCAGATTTTCGGTTTTTCTAAAATTTGGTACATGGTTTGGTCACGTGACAGCCAATAGACTAAAACGTTGAAGATCATGATGTCAAAGATCAAGGTCATGACCTAAAAATGAGATCCATCACGAGTTAAGTAAGTAATATTTTGGTGTATCAGTGAGCCACGCTTCGCTGTGCTGATTATGCATGAGCACGTGCATGTTTTGATGACACGTGGCAATGTTGATGACACTTTGCTAGCCTCGTCAAGCAGTGGAGTAAGTCTCGGCGTCTAGAATCGAGGCAGTAGTTCTTGATGCTTGCTGACCTGAATTCAGTCACTACGAATGATCGTTGTCAATTAACCATGTCGTGTTGCAGCTGTACTGCGATTAAGGATTTCTGATGTTTTGGGGCATGCTAAGCCAGCAGCTGTAGGTGGCAGTACATCTTAATTGCCACATTTTCTAATTTTATTTTAATTCAGCATCTTGCTGTGATACTTAATACATTAAACCATTTCGGCTTTTGGATTGAATTTTGACAACTTAGCTACTGAAGCTATGGTTGCCTGTGATAACAATTAGTCTGTTGTGATGTTGCTGTTGCTGCTGCTAATGATGATGTGCCATGCAGGGTGCTTTGGGCAGTGATGCCGAGCTTGCTGGTGTCATCTGGCGGAATATCTTTGAGACGAAATGTGACGACATAGCACATCTGGAGCGAATGGTCGACTACGTTCGACGCCAGGTCTCAGCAAGTTTTCACTCTTTCATTTGCTAAGCTTAGTATTATCTGTCTGCTGAAATCTACTTTTTGATTTCAGCGGACTCAAGTGAATGCAGTTGTGATGGACTGTTTATCAAGCCTTGTCTGCCTATCATGTATGCATGTGCATGCCTTGATTACTAAACCAGTTTTAATTTTTATTCTCTGTGCAGATGTGACCTTAGTTTTTATTGTATGTTAGTAAGTTTTAAAATTCATTGTTGTATAGATGTTTGTTCTAATTTAACTTTGCATCTGCTAGATTTTATTTTCACCAGTCCAGTATTAGTCGACTTGTTTGTCTCCGAAATGACGTGTATTGTGTACAGTGGGATGTTGAAGCCTGTTATTACCTTGTTCTTCAATTACTGACTAATATTTGTTACGTTATGGGTGGCAGAACTTATTGGGCTGCCTGCTTTCATTTTACTACCACTTTTTATTGTACGAAAAAGGAGAATTCTGTATTTTAGATCGTTTCATAATTTTATTGGGGCTCAATTTGTTAACTGCTCAGTTCAGTATCTAGTAAAATGCCTGCACACTTGTGTGATGCTCCTGCCACCTATGTATCACTTGTCTGTTGCTGTGTTGTCAGTTGGCTCATGTTGATCAACAGAGTTCATCTGAGTTACTTATGACAGGACTTGTGAGATTTCTTCCACTTCATAATTCTCTGGAAGCCGAACAGAGACAAGAAACAGTTATATCGGAGGTCATTCGGCGAGCTTAGTGATGATCCTCCTGGCAAATGAATTGCTAGTTATTCACTCATGCCACACTAATACCGGATGCACTGGAAGTTTGGGAAAACGATACACATAATGTACTGTTGCTGCTGCTGTGTATCCAGTTTTTTTAGGTAATCTTAAATGTTTAAGGTTTGATTGAAGAAATTTGAGATGTAAGCTGTGGTAAACTCTGAAATTGGCTTGTTATAGAGAACTAAGAACTGTGGTTTGTTCCTGTCAGACCAAAGAGCTGTTGTTAGTCCCACCTGAAAATTGCGATCTTTGCGCAGTGCGATGTTTTTGCAATTTCGACGTTTTGTGTGAGTGTGTTTTTTTTGCAAATGAGCACACTTTGCACGCAAGTTGGAATACTTTTGTCAGTCTTGAGCAGTCGTGCTAAGCCGCATCGATGAGGCATGTGAGGCCTACAATGCAGCTAAGCTGATAATTGGGAGACACGATTCCGGCAACAAGCACTAGCATGGGCGGAGTAGCTGTGTATTACGTAATTACCTAATAGACGAGTCCACGGCAAGGGAGGGTAGTGTCGGCGATCAGGTCAAAGGTGTCGGGTGTAGGCCTTTATACCAATATGCTTAGTGATGCATAGATGCGTTGCTGATGTCAGGTAGGCGTATGCTACATGTAAATGTAGTTTTGTATTTTTAGTTCTTGAGTAATCCACAACACACGTTAGCCTGTTAGAAGCAGAATGTTAAACTGAATTGATACAACACCATCTATGCCCCACAGGCCTTGCATTAGTTCAGTTCAGCTGTCTATTAAGAAAGTTGTAATTCGACAAGTTTCATATATTTAACAAAATCAAATTACTAAAAGACTAATTCATCTAAACCAAAGTGTGCTAATAGACAAAGACCACTTCACTGTTATTGTACATTTTTACCTACCTTTATTCAAAATCCTGGACAAATTTGTACGATGCAACTGTAAAAATGCATGCAATTTTTAGTGCAATTTTCCCGTAAATATTTCTATGATTTTTCGAATTTTTCTGCATGATTTTCTGGTGGGACTATAGTGTGAATTTTGCATATATACAATTGTCTGTAAACTGAAACTGATTGGTGCTTTTAATGTACTTTTTTATTACAGTATACACCATGTAGTTTTTTTTGACATTTGATTTTTATGTCTTCATTTGTAAACCCATTTTGAGTGTTAATTTCTGTAATGAATTTAAATAATTTTTGTCTAAAATAAACATTTGATTCTAGAATGATATTGCTCCCATGTTATGTGAGCAATAAAATGTCTTTAGTCACCAGAATTCGGAGTTGGAATGTCATTGAAAGAAGCAAGTATTCAGTAAGACTGGAATGAAAAATGAGAGCTTTTCGATAGATGATAGTTTCACAGTGTTCAAATTCAGTGTGTTGAACTTTCGCTGTTGTTGACCTGTTATGTGATGAGTGAGACAAAACAGCTTTCTAATGTCTCTGATCTTGATAACACTGTCTGATTCTCATGTCCAATGTTAGCTGTAGCTGTACCTTGTCTAATAGTGTTGAAAGACAGTTTTCAGATGGTGTGTATTATGGCACAGTCTGTCTGTCCATTTGTGCTCACTGCTAGTGCCTGGCGGATAACTTGAGTTCGTTTGCACTCAGAACAACGAAACTTCACACTTGGATTAGTTTTAGGTCATAAGATCACAGGTGAAGATCACAGCCAGACGCATTTATAATGCTCGGCTCTGCAGTGCTCTTTTTCACGGAATAGTAGTTGTTAAAATTCTGTTGCACAACATGAGTACCATTGTCTGATATATAACGTTAATAAATCTAATATTCTGTTGTTGTCTGGTCTCGAGTTATGAGAGTGGATACTAGACAGATGGGTGTTCTTGTATATTTCACTAATGGCTTCTATCAGATGGTGTTGACAATAGCTAAACTGAAGTTTTTCAAAATTGGAAGTGGTAGAAAGCAGTGTAAGACATTGCTGTAATATTGTGAAGTCTAGAAAGTGGACACTTGTGTGGTTGATAGAGGGTACACTGGTGGGCATGTAGTGAAGTGAACATGTTTTTAAAAGCAGGCAATATTTCAAGATTGGCCTATGGTATGTTGTTTGGATGCAGACCAGCAAAAGGTATTTTTCTATCTATCTATCTAGATGACATCAAGCAGTGGACACAGCTGAATACTCATAATGACATTAAAAGACTGGCTCAAGATCGGTGTCATTGGAGAGTTTACACTGCGGCATGTCAACCTTCTGATCCAGAAGACAACATCCGAGACATCCTATATGGTATATATATATATATATATATG
>Ga0126335_1002685_pt1 | contig 10778 bp, 8 predicted proteins | sample OlaspJWI45metaG_FD_108409 | JGI IMG/M metagenome (GOLD analysis project Ga0126335, IMG submission 108409) | Marine gutless worms symbiont microbial communities from Oahu, Hawaii - Olavius sp. 1 OAHU.JWI-45 metaG | ecosystem: Host-associated > Annelida > Digestive system > Unclassified | place... | reverse complement strand
GGGGGGGGTGGTGCGGTGTACGTGGAGTAGTGGTTAGATGTCCGACTTGGGATTGAAAAGTCCCAGGTTCGATCCCCGGGTGGTGTCAAAAAGTGAATGCATGTTTTTAAATATTTACCACTATTAAGTTGTGTCTTATGGTATATTATGTGTGTTTGTTGTTTTGGTTTGTACAATTGTTAATTTACGGCACTGAGTAAGCTTTGCACCACTATTTGGCAGCGTGTATATTACTGTGCTAGACTGCGTATGTTATGTTATGTTCATATGATTTGTGTTATATTATATGTACATAAGTCCTGCATGGCAGATATTGTGTAATGCAGCATTTGAGCTGCAATACAAATAAAACCATTATTATAGCACTTAGGTAAAATGTCAACGTCAGTAATCTAATCAGCGAACGCTTTATGAGAAAACACGCCTCACCATGCAGATGACAGCTCCGCACAGTGGGCAGTTAGCACCCATGTCCGCTACACGATGTGCACAATTTTCACAAAATGTTGCGTAGCCGCATGGCACCAAGGCAAAGCCTTCGATTGGTGCTAACAAACAAACTTCACAGCACCATGGTTGTGGAACTGCAGCAGCTGGAACCAGTCTGCCAATTTCCCAGGTTGTCATTGTCCAGTCCTGCAATGTCCAGTCCTGCAAATTCAGCTATCCCAAAATAATGCACTACTATGTAATTAGTAATTACCAGGCCTTAGAATTTGTTATGATGCAAACAAATGAATACAAAATGATTACTTTTGCAACTACAGTGACAAAGAACTGAGTCATCATGAAAACGTCCTCTCCAGTCTGACGGCAGCTGTCAATATAGTACGAGACAATGACCACATTTGTTCCAACACAATTACACAATACAATAAAGACTTGTCATAAATTAAGTCAATACAAATAAACAAACATTCACAATGTGATAATGATATCAGTACAGTATGACTGTTACAGATTAAAGGTACTAACCGTTTTTTGCATGGGCCAATGCAGTGGGCAAGTGTGCCGTATGTGATTGGATTGAATTCTGATGACTGGCACTGGGCAATCATTGGTGTATTTTATTTCATCACACAACAACAAGTAATAAGTCTACTACGAGTCATGACAACTACAACAAACACGGGTTAAAATGACATCGTTACAGAGTACAGAAGACTACACTGCAAGTCAGTCAAACACATGAGGACGTGTCTTGTTTAACGACGACGCCGTGGAGAGTGACGATCTCTTGAGACAGGCGAGGATTCCACTCGCCCAACGCCTGTAGAATTTCGCCCTCTATCTGATCCTGACATGGTCTGGTTGAGACCTGACACAGATCTGCCATTTCTTGCCGATGACGCAACTGGAGGCGACTGTTTTCGATTCCGATCAGATCTCTTTGGAGCTGCCGACCAACACACTCCTGTCTCGGTGTCCGGTAGTGGAGACCGAGCTGTTCGGTAGGATTCCAGTTTGGGCCGTGCTGCTTCTGGAGATGCACGATGCCGTGAAACTTGACTGTGTATTGGTGGACTGTTGGTGCGGTGGTAATGAGGGCTTCTGTCGCGTTCAGTAGCTTTAGGACCTGCTAACTGCTTGGACGATGTGTAAGTGCGACTGTATCGCTGCACAGGACTGTTGTCACGCCTTGGCAAAGACGAGCTTCTTTGTGACCGCATCACATTCTTTTGACGACCGTCTGGACTAAGAGTTTCACGTTTAATGGCAATGGGAGGACGACTGTCATGTGCAACTGGACTTCCACCATAATGTGGTGGTGATGTGCTAGAACTTGTACGATTATCCATCCTGTGCACCGGACTTCTTGAAGAAGAATATTTTACACCAACAGACCTGCTGCGGCTTCTAGACCATACACGTGATTGGTTTTTATCAGACGACAAAGCATACGCCTTTGGAGGTGGAGAATTTCGCTTCCGAACAGGTGATGCAGAGAACTTTTTCTCGTAACTGTTCCTCGCTTCTGGTCGGGATGATGGAGGACTATATGGCCTGGCAGGTTTGCGACTCGAGTATGCCAGCGGAGATCGACTTCTTTCACGCGGGCCTCTTGTGACTGGCGCTTCTGCAGAGATGTTGCTGTACCTCGGCGGTGAAGCGGAGAGACTGCGACTGGGAAGTGGTGGTGGTGTTTTGCCAAGTAAATGTTCCCGTGGTCGATGGGTGACAAGTACCTTCGGAGACTGAGAGGCAGATCTTGGCCTGATATGCTTTAGACTTTCGGGCAGAGCTCTGACTGGACTGCGTGAACGAGGCGGCAGTGGACTCCGAGACTTGTATCTCACAGGACTTCTCTCTCGGCTATATCTGCATCACAAACACAGGACCATACAATGGACCACTAACTAGGTATCTGTTACTCGGCCCTCCAAAACAGCTAAAATGTCCCATCACCAAATTCTGCATTTGCATTTCAGTGAATTCTCCACTGTTGCATTAGTATCGCATCCTGAAGACGAAGGTTAAGACTTTCAACAGGGTTCTTTTCGTCTCCACGACACATATTTGGTGCAAATTTAGTGAAAGTGCATTCATTCAGTTCAAGAGTTACTGCAAGAAGAAGACGTTCCAAGCAGACTGCTAATGGCAATGCCCCCACAGCTGAAAGGCTGAGGGGTAAACACAGAATACAAAGCGACTGATGGCACGTGACAGTGATCTCACTACGACCACTTGATCATCGAAGACTTAGAATTAGAAACAATTATTTAGCAGAGACACTTACAAATGATTCAAGAATAATTAGACAGGACAAATACAATTATGTCAGTTACCTTCTAATATGTGGCGGAGTGTAGTCACTGCGTGAACCAATGTAACTAGCTGACGGATAAGAGCTGGGAGCAGGAGGAGCTAGCAGCCTCCCACTGGATGACAGCAGATCACGATCAACTACTGGTGGTGGTGGTGGCAGAGGTGACCTACAGACCACAAGCACATTAATTTGATGTATAGAGGGTAACAGGTAACTGTTCTGTCTGCAGCCACATTTCACTCTTGAAACACTGTGCTAACTATTTTCATCTCACATTAATTAAAATTAAACTCTGAGCTATAGTGCTATACAAATGTCAGAATCAATATAACTGGAAAAGCAGGAAATTACAATAACATTAAAAACGCTGCTGTGATGCACACAATTTTGTATAATTCTGAAATAAGTTAAATACAATGAAATCTTTCAGAAGTGACAAATGTGACATCTAAATATCTTAATCTATGCTTAAGTTTCTACTTTACTAATATTTGGCCAAATAATGGTTTTAATGTGTGACTAACACCACTCCATTTAAATCTTTATGTGTTTACTGAGAATTCTCAATAAACATTAATCAGAGAAATTATTTTTATACTATTAATAAGAAGCTGTAATCATACGCTGCAGAACATGCACTACCACGTCTTGCTGCTGGTGAAAGGGAGCAGCACACAGCAGTTGCAGCAACTGCACATAGGTAAGCAGTGGCCAGCGACGCGTGAAGCCACTACATCGACGACGACATATTTCATGTATGGCACGGTACTGCATCACACAGTAATTGCGCCACTACAGCAGGTGCAGTAGTGGCTCAAACGTGGCCATGTGACGACGTATGGCAGCCAAGCAGCGACGGTAGCAAATGGCATGCGTTTGAAAATGGTCTGGCACCAAAACACTGGCATCGTGTGTTGAAAACGATGGACGAAGGTGTTGTTTGGATGTCTGTTGAACAAACGGTGGTAGTGTAGTGATAACCGTCGACTGACTGGGTCACTGTGTGTTGTGTGTCGCCATCAACCAGCTACGCAAACGACGATAGGCAGACGGAACTGCACAGCGCAGACGGCGAGACCACGGCATATGACTGCGAATCGGTACGACGCAATGGCTGTATCCTACGGCGGCTGAGGTTTGCCAGTACTGATTATTACCAGTGGCACGTGGAAGCTGTACTGCAGTAGCACAGTAGTGGCACACCGATGACAGCAGCTGCCGGAGAACCAACGTGTTGCAGTTGTTGTCATTACTACTGTATGTTTAACTACCAACTATCAAAAAATGATGCAGAGCAAGTATACATGACCAGTTTTAAATGTGTCACTTACACAATACAGTGAGAGAGAGTGAAGTCATTTCAATGATTGATTTAAACTTGATCTGCACAAAAATGTTTTTACTTTCGTCAAAAGGTGTCACATCAGCAACAAACGTGGCAGTGAATTTCAACATCGATCATTTGACAAGTGTCTTGGAAAAATGCAACAGTGTTGCACTAATGAGACAGTGCTATAGTACATCACGACACATGAAGAAAAAACAGTATCTGCTCCAAGACCCACAACCAATGCAGATTGCAGAGAATGGTGATATGCTTCGAACACCTCTACAAGATGAAAGTAAGGCACCAGTTTTAAGAACTAACTGTAAATTGTCAGAAGATGAGCGGAGATATGCATCGATGCGATGATTTTGGCATCAATGCGAACAATGAGATCTTGAATGCTAAAACTAGCAGTGCACTGCAGTTTCGATGCATACTGGCAGAAGTCTGGCGCTGGTGTTGGCCAGAGAGCACCAGAGGACCTAATGTGCACTGACTGCTGGCCAACAACAATATTCTGGCAGATGCATGAAGTGCATTCAAGGTTTACGCTACAGCCGAAGGAATGCTTTATCACGACTTCAGATCACAATGTGCCAGTTTCACCTCAATGGCAGCATCTAGTTGGTGCAGTTAAGTTGGTTGACGGCACGAGCAGTATCATCACAGATCCAGTACGAAGACGACGACGACCAGACAGTGAATAAACAGCATGATGGTAGTTATATGGAGATGCAAACAGTGCATCAACTGCAGCTCTGGAACGCGCTGTTCTTCGTCAGACAAATCACAGGTGGCTGCTGCTGTTGTCAGATGCATGCAGCCAACAAGACAGGACAGTCAACTACAACATGCCAGTTTCATCGCAATGGCAGTGGCTGGCTGGTGTAGTTGGGTGTTTGCCAATCGCTAGTGTACTGTGTGTGGTGACCAAAGCTGCTGCAAGGCGATTATGCAGTGGCCATAAGTCAGCCTGTATTGTTGTCCGACGTATCAGCAATTTACAAGCCAGCGACGGATCAACTTGGTACGGCAGTCTGTCAGCAGAAATGTCTCTCCACATGTTGGTGTGGGATAACAGACATTGGACAGTAGCACCAACAGTTCTGCTGCCATGGGGTTGTTGAACTGACCATCGTAATGACCGCTGTGGACTGGGTCACTATCTCATCATCGACTAGTTACGCAACTGACGAATGGCATACGAAACCGCATAACGCAAACGTTGAAACCACCGCATACGATTGTGAACCGCTACGACGCAATGGCTGTTGTCCTACGTCGGCCGAGTTTTGCCAAGTACTGGTAATTACTGGCGGCGTATATGGTAAGCGTTACAAAACGTTGACAGCTAAACGAAAAATACAATAAAACAAAAGTATATAGCACTGTAATTGGCTTAATATTAATCTTAATAAGTCATATTCTTTATGACATTTAGTGTTATTAGGCCGCATCTAATGCAAGTGATGAGGACTATTGCAATCAAAGTTCTCAGCATCTGTCACAGAGCTTCATGGGACTTTGCTGTGCAAACACAGATGAAAGGATTGAGGCCCCGTTCCATTTTGAGTGGAGACTCTGGGAGATCTAACAATGGAACACTCACACTGTGTTTGATGGGAGTCCCAAATTCCCAATTTCCCCTCGGATTCGATGCGGCCTTTGCCATTACTTTGGCCACTTGTGAAGTTGTGACGTGGTTTACAGTCAACTTGTCCCCAAGCCAACTCATCCGCTAAACTAACCCTTGCCCTAACCCTAACAGGGTTGGCAAGTTTCTGCCAACAGCAGTTTAAACTGTCCTGGCAGCTGTATTAGACAAAAAATGAAAAAGTGAATATCTAGAATATGTACTGAGTCACTGTGAATGCATATAATAGGATACTGTAGCTATCATCTTATATCAAGTTAGGACACATATCACACACATCTGCTGCGCTGACTTTGTCACCCTGAAGACGATCAACAGCAATGGATGCTGGCTCAAGTTGCTTCAGCAAGTCTTCCACCTGTCTCCAGAGAGTTGAGATGACAGTTACATTTGATTTTATTGACAGACATTTTGAATAAACTTGACATTAGCCTGTTATTAATTGTTATTAAGTTTGAACGTCACAGTAACATGCAATCAACCATACAAATGTGACTTAAAATTTCATTGTCACGCTAGTGTCTGTAAAATACAGGCACACACAGGCATTTGGTTTATACCAGTTTAAACCACACGTCTGGCAGAAACAGGTTTTTGTCAGCAGAAACCCAACCCTGAACCCATAAACATAACCCTAATCCTTAGAGTTCTAACTCTTGCCCCAATCCTAACACTAACATGAACCCTAACCTAAACCCTAAAAAGTTCTAACAAGCTGAGCCAGGGTCAAATTGGCAGGGGGTGAGTTGACTTGGGGATGAGGTGACTGCTACGCTGTGAGACTAATGTAACTGCAACAGAAATTAACTTTCAATCCAACCGTATGCAATATTTTGGGATCAACTGTGAAGCCATATTCCTGACGATAAAGATAATGATAATAATATACTCATACGTACAATTACTGCTCTGATGCTCACAAGACAACATTCAAAACCAAGAGGTTACCTAACACCTGTTAACAACAATCAGATTTCCCTCAGAAGTAAGGTGACTACTGTCACAGGGTCCTCAGTGCTCTGCCCTTTTTTGCTGCCATTATACTGGCGACGCCTTTTTTGTGCTTCTTTGGCCTATTTTTTGCAAATTTTGCCACAATTAAAAACTTTTCTCCAAAATCTAAGTACGTGCATCATCTTCGTACTAGACGCCACCTTTGTGCCAAATTTGACATTCTTAGGCCTTCTCAGTCCTGAGATATAGTTTGGAGAAAAGTCAGCCACCCAGACACCTACCCAGCTGACTTCGCCATCCATGAACGTCAGTGCTCTGCGCTGAGGAAAAACATGCATATTATTATTACTCTTCACTGTGATGCAATAAACCCACCTTGGTCGTGGTGAGCGACTCCTGTTCCGTATGGATGGTAACAGCAGAGATGACGAAGTGTGGGGCAACCGAGTTGCATCATCCCACGTTCTGTATACGGCACGATCTTCATAAAATAAGCCACCACTACCACGACGGAGCAACACAAGCGGTGACGGAGACCGACTATATACTGGAGCTAACATCGACGCTGAAGCCTTAGGTGGAGGCAGCAGTCTTGTCGAGGAAGAACCTAGCATCAGGTCACCCAAACCTCTACTGGGAGACTTTCGGCGTGAAGGCCGTGACGACCGTGAACGTGAAGATGCCTTGCGATGTGCAGGAAATGCTGTCTCGGTTTTTGCAAATTCAACGCGAAGTCGACCTCCCAGTATATTGCGTCCATCCAACGCCTGAACACACTCTGATGCATCCTTGCTGTTGAGAAATTCGACAAATGCAAACCCAGCAGGCTTGTGAGATACCCACACATCTTGTAGGCGGCCAAAACGACCAAACTCATCCTGTAACTCAAGCTTTGACACTCTTCCAAGATTTCCAACAAAGAGCTTGTTACGCATTCGTCTCGGAACATTTGTTTTCCTCTGCTACAAATACAATAAAGCTGAACATCATCATGTACATTAATTTTACCACTGAATCTGCAAATGACTTTTTATACTAAAATCAGTTCATTTTTCACTGTCACAAATCCCAGCTTTGCAACTAAAAATGACAAGAACTAACAAGAACCACAAACAGATCTTACAGTACTCAGAATGTATAGACTGCATAATAAGTCTTGTCAGTGGAGGAATATCCATGGAATGTAAATTGTATAGCCATGTTTTATAAGTGCTATGAACAGACTTTATGGGCAGGGTTAGCAGAGGGATGGGTTAGAAACAAGACTAAAACATTCACTTAGTCAAACGATGGCATAAAGTACTGACATGATTTGGGTCTGCAGGGTCCTCACTAATTGTAAGATTGGCACTAACCCTACAACTCACCCTAATCTACAGATGTACCGTATAGGAATTTTCACTGTCTAGAACCTGACAGTCGCCGGATAGTTGAATCTGCTATCCAGCCGGAAGGAGATAATACTGGATACCAGATAGAGACGTAATGACCATAAGACACATTGACAACTGAGTTGAGTCAACTTACTCGACTACATTTGTACACCGTCTGAGAGAGCACTCAGTAGTTTGGGGACAGTACCAGTTTGACATGGACACCCAGACAGATGCATGGGTGGAGTCACAAATTTCATGTCTGAGCTTGTGATGTCCTGGTTTGAATACAGGGCACAACAAAGGAGTCAACTGAGTACTGAGTTGTGAATAATCAGCACAAGTAAGGTGACTAGTCACAAGGTCCTCAGTGCTCTGCACTGTCTGAGGTAGCGTGTTGTGGAGAATCCACTTGCACAATGGCGCCAAATATACACTGTTTCTGCATATACGTGGTGGAAAAATGGCATTATATGGCCTATTTTTGGCATTTTTTTTGCAAATTTTGTCATAATTAAAAAAGGAATCCTGGAAATCTAAGTGTGCACATCATCCTCATATTAGATGCCACCTTTGTGCCATTTCCGGTAGAAAATTAATTCTAACATCGATGGCGCCACCTAGCGAATTTATGTGAACTATTTTCTACCAAAATACAATTCTGAAATAAAGTTTTGATGGAGACAATGTTAAAGAAAGTCGAAAATTTCCAGGAAATGCACCAAAATTGGTCTATTAACTGTATAAGCAGCAAATAGAATTATGGAAAACTGCTGACACAAACTAAGCCTATACAGGTATGCGAAGTTAATTAGTGCAACTCAGTTGATACGTACTAGCCAAGTCCGTGCCTAATGACATGTCTGTGCTAACTAACGCGGTGATAGACCTATCGTTATTGACGACGACGAATTAAATCGTGAGCAAATGAACTGGTCGATCTCACCAGCTTAATAACGATTCAGCTATAATGCAATCATTCACGGTGACAAATTACTGATTGAATTATTTAGTTGTTGATTAGAGCGTGATGGGCAAATCTTCATGCTGTAGGCCTAACTTGTCATGATTCTTTTATCCGTCTACGCTTATAAAAACTTTCCAATAATACAACAGGTTTATATTCAATGCACTTATGTGGTCCTAGCGGTCTCTGGACCATGCAGTCACTTATGACTTGACGGTCACTTACGGTGTTTAGTAGTACCATGTAGTTATATGTGAACAATGTCGTGATCGATGCGACAGATGCATAAATGTTTAAAAAATAATTTTTAATGTTACAAGTAACTGAAAAAGTGTGTCGCTGCATACAACAGACGATAATACAGCAATACAGGTACGTCAACAAACTTAATACACTCAGCGTGTGTAGAACTGAATGCAAACTTCAAGTTCAAACATGCCACATGAAAACTCTGTGTAGACTCAAAATTTCTGCTTTCCGATAGATTGTTTCTTCATATTTATGTCTTTAACGATACTTCCTGTCATTTGTAAGTCGTAAAAATGGCGATTGTCAGCACCGGTCCTATTCCAAACCAGACCTATTTTCGTTACGAAAACGAAAATATAAACGAAAATGATTTCTTTTCGTTTTATAAAAACTAAAAAATGATTCCACAAAAACTAATAAAAATAAAAACTAAAATAAATTTAACAACTAAAATAGGTCTGTTCCAAACCTTTACTTCGTTTGTAAGTAACAAAAATAGCGGTATCCAGCAACGGACCTGAAGGACACCTTTGCTCCTCCCTTAAATATCGGTACTACATTAGCCTGCTTCCAATCCCTTGGCATTGTTTCATCATCTAGAACTTTCCTGAACGATACGATATCGATATATCGAAGAAGACCGATATCTAAACGCCGATATACCCAGCTCTACTTCCAATACCGGAAAAGCCGAAATTACAGCACGGGATCCAGTACTCTAGACATAGCCTTCATACCTCTTCGGATCTACCGCTATCTGATCTTTTGCGGCTGCTTCTGCGACCACTTCTTCTGTTCATCTTTTTCCCCTTTCGAAAACGTCTAAATCTAATACCTACAAAAGCTGCAGAAAATCGATATAAAACAAAATGTCGTATTGTCTATTGTCGTACGAGATTACAGTAAGTAAGTAAGACGATTGACGTTTTGAAGTTGTGATTTTTGTGAAGCTGTTCTGTTGAATGTTGATTGAGCATACGGAATAGCTGTCAGTGCTGTCAGCTGGGAGATACCGGATGCGGATTACTGATTAGTAATTAGTAATTTGTGAGTCAGTAATTTTTTTGGACAGATAGAATCATTCTTGAAATATTCTTGTCTGATGTAGAACTTCATGATTTTAGTATCTTTAAGGCTCTTGATAAGCTAAACAGATATAAATCTCCAGGTTCTGATGGGCTACATCCTAGAATTCTGTTCGAAACAAGAAATGTGATCTCAATTCCTTTGAAGATTATTTTTGAAGCATCTATGCGCATGAAACAGTTACCTAAGGACTGGACTAATGCAAATATTTGTGCAGTACACAAAAAAGAAATAAGTCAGATTTGTCAAACTATATATCCACCTGTAAGTTTAACTAGTACTCCATGTAAAATAATAAAAGGATTGACTAGAGACCATTTAATGAAACACTTTACTGATAATAATCTGTTTAATAACAACCAATATGGCTTTCTTAAAGGACGATCAACAATGTTATGACT
>Ga0126335_1002684_pt1 | contig 10779 bp, 11 predicted proteins | sample OlaspJWI45metaG_FD_108409 | JGI IMG/M metagenome (GOLD analysis project Ga0126335, IMG submission 108409) | Marine gutless worms symbiont microbial communities from Oahu, Hawaii - Olavius sp. 1 OAHU.JWI-45 metaG | ecosystem: Host-associated > Annelida > Digestive system > Unclassified | place... | reverse complement strand
CTACAGGCTGTGCCTGACACTGACAGTGACTGACTTGCCCAATGCCCGTGTTCACAATAAACCGCAAGGGGCGAACACAATACATAGTCTATTGCACTGAGTCGTGCATGACAAATACCGGAGGTAGTAAGAGAAACTATTACTGAAATATGTGAACTCAACTACTGGACTACTGCATAAAGTGCATAACACAACTCATCGCTAAAGGTACTGGTCAACTCGCTGACAAGACAAACTAGCTGACAACCAAGTCGTGTCGTTGTCAAATAGCATGAACTGGGTTCGGTTCATTACATTATTTCTGACTTGAACGCCAAGAAGTTGTCATGAATGACCGTATATCTACGAAAAAAATTGCAAATTTTAGGCACTGGAAGCTGCAGACGACATTGGCAGGTATCAACTCTGTGGTATACGGTAACGCTAAAAGGCTACAATGTTTACATTGCGCCCGTCACAATGGCGTCACATTCTGCATACAAGTAAGCAAGTTTTTAAAATTTTAAACTCGATTAGTCGTCTGCTAATCGATTGATTCGACTAGTGGAAAAATCGACTCGACTTGATCGACTAGTCGATGATTTTTCGATCGACTCCACTTGGCAGATTTTCGATCGACTCGATCGACTCCATCGATCAACTACAGGGTCTAATAGCAAACGATGTTAGAAAGGCAGAAAAGGCTTAATTTTCTACCGGAAATGCAATCCAAAGTCACTACTAACTGCGACAACTCTAGCGGGACCAAGTATAAAACATGGGGTGTCGGGTGGGTACATTCTTAAAAAGCAATGAAAACGCACAGAAATTCGCCACCTAGCGATTTAATGAGAACTATTTTTGGCGAAAAATTTGTAATCAGACATTGTTGAAGAGTGACAAAAATTTCGACGGAAAAACGCACAGAAATGCGTCCATAAGCTGAATAAGGAGCAAATAGAATGATGGCGTCACGTAGCGAATTTAGCTGACCTATTTGTATTGTATGATTACGACAATTTTTGTTGGAGACTATGTTAATAAAACTAGGACAAATCGTGACAAAAAACGCTCAAAAATTTGTCCATCAGCTATATAAGTAGCAAATAGAATTTGGAAAAATATCGTAATAAGCTAGAGTTGTGCACTTAGCAGTGAATGCAGAATGCATTCATGGTAGAAAACTTTTCTGTCTTTGTAACATTGTTTGCTATCGTTTGTAAGTCGCAAAAATAAATACAGTCTATACTGAAACACAGCAAACAGCTGCAAAGCACACTTACCGCACTAGACAACAATGAAAGAAAACCACATGCTCGCAAGTCCGACTACTGGTATTGGACACATGCCAACTACACACATGCAAGGCTTTTGCCGCCAATGACAGGTTTGCCACTAACCACCAGCGCGACACGTGACTTAGGCCACATTGACATAGCGTGTGTTCTGAACTGCAGATATTCGTAATTCAGTTTAACGGAAGTCTGAGGTAGGCAAAGTTGAAGTAACAGCAAATAATTTACAAACTCTGTGCCTCAGCCGTGACTTTAAGTCATTATAGCTAATTATGAATCAGTTTTTGCTAATACAGAGTTACTGTCACTAAAGTATATTTTGTTCAAATATTGTCATATTGATCAGATTGAAAAACAGAATGCAACCACGGCACAATAACTCACTCGGCATGTAACTACAAACTTGGCACACCGACTCGACTAGTAAAGTTTGTAAACAGATTCCTGACTGTCGTGTGACTAATAAATGTGCTGCAAAGTTAATTTTTCAAAGTGCAAATGATACAAAAATGTGTCGCTGCTTACAACAGACAATAATATGCCAATACAGGTACGTCAGCACTTAATAAAACGTCTGCAACAGACTTAATATACTCAACGTTGTGGAACTGAATGCAAATGCAAGTTCGAACATGCTGCATGAAAACTCAGTTTAGACTAAAAATTTCTGCTAAATTCGCTACGTGACGCCATCATTCTATTTGCTCCTTATTCAGCTTATGGACGCATTTCTGTGCGTTTTTATTTCTTCATATATGATCTTTGCTGTTGTTTGTAAGTAGCAAAAATAGCGGTTCCCACCACCGGACTTGAAGGACACTTTAATCTGATTGCACTTTGCACCATTTTTAAATAAATTCGTTCAGTCTTGAATTTTAGTTTAAACCTCAACCACTGATTTTGAGTGATCAAGTGCTGAACTTTGCTTTCATAAAATTTACAAAGTGGCGGTTCGTGCAGATAATTACATGATATTTCTTGAAATTTCGAGATTAGCGAACACAAGCAGACGATGGGAAGTAAAAGAACGAGTCGATCCACTCGTGAAATACGACGACAGCAAGTTTCACGCACAATTCCTCTCTCAAAGCTAACTGTTCACCATCTACTGTCGGACGTATGTCAGAAGTTCATTTGCCGTTTTTTCGCAACATTATACGATCCGTATACTGCGAAAATCACGGGAAGTCGCTACAATTATGAATAACATTTCAATGGTGTCCTTCAGGCACCATGCGCTGCGGCCTGCGCCTACCAGCCCGCGACGTCTGATTTCTACCTTTTGATGATCAAATCCGAATATTGCGATTATTTTAGGTTATACATGAAATACTAAGTCGATATTTTTACCAAATGTGCTACCAGTATATAGTGAAATGGCGTTAAAGTACAGTTATTTTGCACTTATTACAACACGATGACGTGACCATGATGTAGTAGCATGTTGAAATTAAAAACATGCATGAGAAACGAAATCTGTTTGGAAGTAGGTAGCGTCGCATGTTGATTCATCAGCTTGCTTCCTTGTTTATTTACTTCGATATGTGTAGGCCTAATCAACAGCAAACGTATTCGTTTAGCCAATAGGAGTTCAGGAAATTAGATGACCTACATAGGTCACGGGTTTAACTCAAGTTCAGTAGAACTTGTTGATATACTCGTGGTGCAACCCAAATTCGTTGAACTCGAAGTTGAACTCGTTCTATCAGCTGAACGAGTTCTGTTGATCCCAAGTTTGAACCGCGATGTTGCAATCGGCTCTCACACTGTCACTGTCTGTTCCATTGATGTAAGGAAGATTCGTTTTGGTTCAGTCGGTCAGTTGGTTGGGGTTTTCTTTCTTGGAAAGTCAGTTTAACATACCGGAATCGTAGATACATGACAGTTTTCATTATTTTGTCATGCTCCGGCTGTTGAGGCTGCTTAGGCGTCTGGGAATATAATGTTTTCGGGGCATGATTACACATTCGGCTATCCCAAATTTTCCAATATAACTGCTCAGACTGACTAAATGTCATTAGCACAGTCATCTAGCAGTTTATATATTTTCTGGGTTTTGCATATATTATTTGATGTTAAAGTTGTTTTATTACATGTAAGAGAATCGGCTGCAAAAGTTAACAAACTGTGATGTCCTTAGTGTTGCCACAGTGCCGAGATGGTAGTCGCGTGCCAGTTTCGTGAATTATGCTGTAAACGTGTTATTAATACACGGTGGTTCGACAAGAAACATCAACTTTTGCTGAGTTTCATAAATCCTAGGAAAATTAATAAATTTGCTTAAAAAGTTAAGTGAATGTAGTTAAGTACATTCCTACTTCAACAACCTAAAAATCATTGCATTTGTGATTAAATATTTGGTCGTATCGACGCTGATTGCGAGCGCATTAGTGGTAGTCTGACAGCTCTCAGCATTTAAAGCTAATTTTATAACTTTCTATGCTTTTCACTTTCAACAAGGTGGTAAATTTCGTTGCATCCCATTTACAATTTACTGACATACAGTGCATTGTGGGCATTTTATTGCAACACAGCGTAGGCCTACTTGTACAGTCATGGTACGTTGACCTTGCGCTTGATTGACGTGCGGCTGCCGTTGTTACTTGTGAGGTCATTGATTGTTTGTGACAAGAATGATATGGCCTGCCATGTGGGCTAGCACGTGTGTACTGTCTGAATTCATTATACAGTACTATAGTTGTCTAGCTGCACGTGGTCGTGTCGCCGTCATTATAGGAAATGAAACAAAACTTTTCTCATTCAACACAAGGTGTTGTCAGGCTTTTGTTTCTGCAACGTGCGCTTGCTTGGGTCGGTTTGCGACATGCCGAACAGTCGGACTTGTAATTGCTTGCTTTTATTGTTGCCATATACACAGCTACATGTTTTTGCATTTGTTTTTATTATTTTAATGTAGGCCTAGGTTGTAGTTCCTTTTGCGACTGACAAGCGATAGCATCCTCTGTGTGTTCTGTTATAATGTACTGTCCTGCATGGCAGATGTTAGGACTATTGCTGATTGTACTTTGCAGCGGTCTGTCTGCAATTGTAATAAAGACATTATTATTGTTATTATTAAATGATGTTAGAAAGGCAGAAAAAAACTTATTTTTTTTTGGCCGGGAATGCATTCCGAAGTCAGTACTTAGTGCGACAACTCTATCTTATTCCGATATTTTTTCAGAATCTATTTGCTGCTTATTCAGTTTATGGACCAATTTCTGTGCGTTTTTCCCTGGAAATTTTCTTCCTTCTTCAACAGTGTCTCCGTCAGAATTTTTCGTTAAAATAGTTCAGATAAATTTACTAGGCGATGCCACAGTTCTGTCTGCTGCTCATTCAGTTTATGAATGAATTTCTGTGCATTTTTGTCCGGATTTTTTCATGATTATTTAATATCGTGCTCATCAAAAATCTTTTGCTAAAATAGTTTAATTTAGTTCGCTGGGTGTTGCCACAGTTTTATTTGCTGCTTTTGCAGCTTATTAGATGAATTTCTGTGCATTTTCGTTGTTTTTTAACGAATGTACCCACCCAAAACCAGCGTGTTTTATACTCGGTCCCGCTAGAGTTGTCGCAGTCAGTAGTGACGTTGGATTGCATTTCCAGTAGAAAATCCAGTCTTTCTGCCTTTCTAACATCGTTTGCTGTCACCTGTAAGTCACGAAAATGGTAGTCTTGGGTGCACTGCTTCTGCAGTCATTCCACAAGGAATGTGCACTGTGTGGTCAGCTTGTTGTGTGACCACAGGGCAGTGGAGGCGAATTCATCAGTTACGTGCACTGTGTGACCATGCCATATATTTCAGTTTGTGATGATAATACTGATGGACTGTCTGCATGATATAATATGATATGCAGAGATATAGCATCACTGAACCAAACATAATTATACACTTTCTCACAAAACGTCCCGCATGTTGTCCACTATAATTTGGTCAAATGTTAACCGATTTCCGAAATTTTGTAACCGCTAAAAAGTACATGAAATTTGCTACAAAAACTTTCCACCACACCTTAAGTATGTTGCTGCACTACCTTGGGAAGATAAAAGAAACTTGTCAAGTGGTTAGGGTTTGACAGAGTTATAGCTGACAATGTGCAGGACGTTTTTTGAGACACAGTGTAGTGATATCAACAGAAAAATGAACTTTGCTGTCATCATGTTATCTGCTGTTGTGATGTTTAGAAGCTTTTTCAGCCATGAAGCTGGTCGCAATTCAATCGAATTTGTCAAAGAGACGCAAGATGGCGAGATGATATTGTTGGCCTTAAAATTCGAATCAAAAGCAGTCGCAAAAGAAGTCCTAAACAGGTAAATGCTTCAACGGCTGATGCTTCTAATTCTGCATATTGTCAAAGAAGATTATCTTAACTGTCAAAATGGTTGGATTTTTTTATTCACAGGGATTTCCATATTTTTATTTTAAAATATTAGTTTTCAGTATAACTTGCATTTATTAACAGATGTGTACATTTGATTTTAAATATAGGCATATTGATGATAAGAAATGTGGAAGCAAACTGTGATGAGCCAGTCTTAAGTCAACTAAGAATAAAATGGAACTGGCTCAGACTCATGTTAACAAGCACTACAGTGGATGTCACAAGGCCACAGAGGAAGAGGATGACCAAGGAACACCTGGAAAAGAGATTGGAGAGGAAAATGTGGACAGCGGGCTTCAGGTTTAGCTGGAGGAAGATGGAGACAGCAGCAGAAGACAGAGCTGGATGGAGATGAGTGATCTGTGGCCTGTGCTCTACTGGGAATGACAAGGCAAAGTCCATGTATAACTTTGGGCCCTAAGCTACACTTGGCTGAGTCCATACCTGTAGTTAGAAAGTGGTCAGTTCATGTGTCTTGGCTAGTTTTGGCAATGTCTTATGTATCCTGATCAACACCTTCATCTGTCGGTGGTCGCCCTTTGGATACATCGGCTGGGACATCGAAGGATGGATCAACTCTGCCGTGACTGTAACTGTTCCCCCGTCAAAGAGTGAAGGCATGTGGTTTGTCGTGATGCTGGAGTGGCGCTGTGGCCCTTGTTGGCTACATGGAACTGGTGATAATGAGTGTATCCAAAGTTTATGGCAAATCTGAACTCAGTGATTGGGTTGTCCATACAGGTTTGATTGATTACATTACTTACCTGTGCTGTTCAGGTTTAACAATACAGAGGTGCTGGGCTGTAGAATCAGTGTGCAGTGGTACCGCGATGTACGCAAAGTGTTTCACAGTGGTATGCTGCACTGTTCTCTAGTATACATATGTAATGTTTGTATTTATTTCTACCATACTCCCAAAAATTTCTGCTTTGTATCTCTTAAGGGACAATGAAAACCTTTTAGAGGCAACTAGTCAACAAAAATTCTCATTCAAGTGTTTGTTGAACCAAGCATGCATAGGCCTGTGTGAATTATTCTGCATTTTTGCATAATTTTGTAATGTTGTTATATTTATTGCTCATAGCTTTGTTTCTGTAAATGTGAAAGCTCGAAGAACGTACTGCAAGAAAAATACTGGCTTGCATGTACACCCACGACTGCAAGCATTATAGCTGGAGGTTTGAAGGTACAACAGGGAACTGTGATTGGCGTTGGAGAAGCAGCATCAAGCAAAGATGAGGTACACACAGCAGTGAATGGAAATGGCTGCCTCTGACAAAGCTGATCACCAGTTGGCAACATTGTGTCTGTGGAAAGTTGGCGGAATGATATCAAAAAAAGTGATTGCAAGATATCTTTTGAATGGTTTTGTAATATTCAATGAGAGTGATAGATCATCTATAGTTGTCGTCGTCAAATGCAGAATGATCGACAGAGTAATATTGATACTTGAATCCAGTAAGAATTCAACTGATGTCATGTTGGACTTATAACAGGTCTCACCAAAGCATTGACACATCCTTCTATTCAGCTGCTGAAGCAAAGCAGTCATTGTTACAACATAGCTTACTATCTGTACAAGATGCTACAATGCAACTACTTGAACAGATTTGTTTTGGCAATGAAGTGCTGCTTTTGTACATACTGATCAGTTGTGAAACTGGCAGTATGAACACAACAAATGGCTTAGCAGAGCTGGCGGCATTATCAACGCATAACTACATTCAACTATTGATCGTCACATCTCACCCACAAGTGATGTCATCTTCAACTGCTGAAACTCTGCTCAGTGTCAAAATATGCAAATGCATTGTGGCTGCTTTTGACAAAGTCTGATGTCAGCTATGGAAGATATCATCTAATACAATTGAAAAACAACATTAGAACGAAACATGCACTATGACTGGCACATGATACTGTACAGTAGTACAAAGATTGACTGATTTAGTAAGTCTTTATTTGCTGTGATAAAATAGTGCTGACACATTAATGTCTGTATAATACCAGCAGAGTGTACTAAGTTTGAGTATTGTGAAAAAATTTTTGGCTAGTGACATTATTGTACTACTTCCTAGTTTTAAATATGTCTCAAAAGTTCAAAACCTACATGGTGAGTCAAAAAAGTAATCCCCTGAGTATTTGGCCTCGACTTTGTCAAACATGAATCTATTTTCAAAATTCGTCACTAGAAAGTGCACAAAATTTGCTACACAAACCACATATAATACTTTCGCAACATCTTCAGTATGTTGCCGTAACATAACAAATGCGAATTGATCATCAAAACCTGCCTCAAAGTAAAAGAAAATAACAAATGCGTGCCAATTTTAGTTAAGTGAAGTACATAAGTTACCTTGTTATTTTCACTGTTTATCTATTGATATATCAGTCGTTATTGTGCTTTCATAGCTGAACGACCCACTGTACGCCGTGCTGCACATTTTCCTCAGTGGCCAAACGACCGTCCTCATTACGAAATCCATGGAGTGCCTTTTCGCGGCCGTGGCATGGGGTATGGACCTTGGACCCGGGGTGGCTGGTTTTCCCGTCGTGGGTCGGGGCTGGAGATGGGTCGTGGAATGCGGAGGAGACCCTTTGCAGCCAGTCGGTCACGCAGTAGGTCTCGGAGCAGGTCATCACGGAGTCGATCCAGGAGTGGCAGCGGAACGTCGTCACGAAGTCCTAGTGCCGGGGCGACATCTCACAGCCACAAACGTGGTGTAAGTGCTATGTCTTTATGCCTACACAAGAAGCTCTATGTTTTTGCGTGTATGCAGTGTCTGTCTATTCTATCTTGTCTGTCGGTCACGTTGTTCTCAAATGGTTTACAGTCAATTCAGTCCCAAAGCAAACCTAACCTTGGCAGTAATCCTAAGTCCTAAATGTAAGTGTAAACTTTACCCTTATCCTAACTCAAACCCTTGCCCTCATTGTAACCCAGACTTTAACCTAAACCCTTGGGAAGGAGTTTACTTGGGGGTGAGTTGACTTGGGGCTGAGTGACCTGGGGTCAAGTTGACTGCTACGTCACGAAACTGTAGCATTATTGACAGTAAATTTGCACCAAACATTCAACTGCAATGCGCTGTTAACTTGTGGTTAGTGGGCACAGGCAGAGGCATGAGGTTTGACATAGTGTTTTCAATTGGGCACAGGCTCATCTCCAGTAGACAATGATAGTAGTAGTAGTCTCTCAGCCTGTTAGTTGACTGCTGCAAAACGCTCAGCTACGTCTTAGTGAAACCCAATTACAACACAAGAACAACAAGTTTAAACAAGAGGCCAAAGTAATTTGGCAAAGGCTGCAGCGAATGCAAGGCACACACTGCATGCGCCACCGAGTTGAGCTGCGTGACAGACAGACTGATGGACTAACAGACAGACGGACAGATCATCGGTAACAGTAGTCTGCATATCATGCATTCAATGCAACCTAAAAATACTCGCTAGGTCCAGTATGTATGGAATTACTACGTACCTTTTACACCATCTGGTCAGGAAGTGTAACAGATCTATTCGACAACTCTGCATATATTTATGTTTGAGTTTCTGCATCCCTTGTTGTGTTTCATATTTTACATGTTGCATTTTATGTATCTGCTTAGCCTACAGCTACCTTCATGTTGGTAAACGTGTGTTGTCATATGTCAGTTGCAGAAATTGCTACATTGTAACATGTTTGTAGTCGTCATCTATCCAGCGTCGTCACACTAAGACTAAAAGAAAGAAGACAAAATCGCCAAAGCGTGCCATTGCTAGCGAAGGTGAAGGATCACCACCACCTCGCAGCAAGAAATCTAAAAAGAAGAAAGTTGCGTCGGTCGAGCGCGCACCAAGCAGTGATGATGGCATTAAGTCAAAAGTTGTGACAGAAGATAAATCTCATTCTGTTGATCGGGCCCAGTCTTTTACGCCACCGTCAACTTTGTCATCTCCACATACTGGTACTGTCCGAAGTTCTGTCCTTGCTGCTGCACCATCCAAATTTGGACCCAGGACACCGCCGGAACTTGAACCAGCATCAGTGAGTTCTAATGGCACTACTCCCCTTTTACCTTGCTCAGTACAGATGACAAAGAAACATTTTAGGAGTCTCTTGGAAAGATGTGGTAATAAATGAAGGGTAATTTGGAAATATATACATAAAGAGTTAGAGAGTACGAAATTTTGGCTCTCAGGTTTTTTTCAGAGTTTTATCAGAAAGCCTAAGGATTCCCTAAAAAAGACATATTGGTTTTTTAATCACTTTCTGAAAGTCCTTAAGTGTGTCCTATAATTTCGCTATTGTTGAGACTGACATATTATTTGCTGACTGCTGTTTACAATGTGGTACTTCCTAGATCAATTTATCGTCCAATAAACCTATTGAATTTTCTGATATCTCTTACAGCTGGAGTGGTAATATGATGATTGTGTTTGTTGCATGCAGCCAGATGACACAAAGTTTACAGTTACGGACTCAGCCAGTCAGTGGACTACTGTAACGGACTGGTCAAAGATACATTCCATAGATGATAAGCCAGTGTCTGCTAGTGATGTGATCAAGGCAAATATGGAAGTGGTTGTTGAAACACCTATGAAGAAGTTGGCAGTGGTACCTACAGAGGAAGATGTGCTGAGTGAGGATTTCTTTACAGAACGAATTAACAGGTGTTGTATAGATGTTTGTCTGATGGTTAATAGTAGTCCTAGTTGTACTCATCATCATCGTCGTGGATGTCTTTGTTGTCAAAACATTGTATTAATACTCTGTTTCCTGGCGAGATGTCATTGAAGGTGACTGTGAGTCTGCTGCACCAGATGCACGACGCATGAACTTTTGTCAGCGGTGATTCTCTAGTGATTGTGAGTCTGTCTGTCACGTGGGTGACTGTTCTTACTCACCAGTTGACCCCATGATGCAGCCATTACTTCACTACTGTACTCAGCTGCTCTAAGGACCAAGTTTGGTACTGGAGAGTTATGTTGGCATGTCCCAGTATTCATACCAGTGAGTTATGTTGGCATGTCCCAGTATTCGTACCAGTGAGTGATGTTGGCATGTCCCAGTATTCGTACCGGTGAGTGATGTTGGCATGTCCCAGTATTCGTACCAGTGAGTGATGTTGGCATGTCCCAGT
>Ga0126335_1002683_pt1 | contig 10779 bp, 11 predicted proteins | sample OlaspJWI45metaG_FD_108409 | JGI IMG/M metagenome (GOLD analysis project Ga0126335, IMG submission 108409) | Marine gutless worms symbiont microbial communities from Oahu, Hawaii - Olavius sp. 1 OAHU.JWI-45 metaG | ecosystem: Host-associated > Annelida > Digestive system > Unclassified | place... | reverse complement strand
GATGCCGGCCTGGACCTCATGGTCATCGCCGAGGCGATTCAGACCCGCACCAAGACCGATGCCGTCGATACCGCGGTCCTGGCTGAGTTTGCCCACCGCATGCCTTTCCAGCCCTGGCAACGCCCGGATGCCTTGGTCCTAACCATCCGCGCCGGTGCTCGCCGCACCGCCGCCCTCAACAAACTGCGAGTCCAGACCAAGAACCAGCTCCATGCCGCCCAACTCACCGCCACCACGCTCAAGAACCGAACGCCCTTCAAGAGCAGACGTTTCTATACCCCAACCGAAACGATTTCATGATAAATCTAATTTATGTGTAAAAGTGATTCTTTGTGGATCAGGATGCAAACTGGACTTGCATTGGAACAGAGTATCTACACCGGACTGGCCGGCGGCACTTTTTAGACAGCATCTGGGATAAACCTCAACCTCCGAGCTTGTCTCTAATAGTACAGGATTTCAATTATTAACAGGATGTTACAAGATTTATTTAAGAAAAATAATCCTGTTAATCCTGAGTAATCTTGTAAATCCTGTCCGATTTAGAGCTTCCCGGCAACGCCAAATCATTCAGGATTGGTCTCAATTGTGCCGAAAGCGCAATCGGTAGCCGGCGGCGGCGTGGTCGGTGAAGAAGGCCGTTAGCAGGGGATGCCGGATCGGGTCTCCGGACGGATCGGGCTCCAGATTGCGCTCCGCCACATAGGTCTGGTGCTCCGCCTCGTGTACCAACACCCGGTACCAGGGCTTGTCCTTGGGCGGACGCGAGCGCGCGACCTGATCGTACCAGGCGTCGCTGCCCAGAAATACCGGGTCCACGTCCACCACCACGCCCCGGTAATTGAACAACCGATGGCGAATCACCTGCCCGATGTGAAACTTGGCGTGGAGTGACCTCATGATTCGGTCCCTTGCCCGGTGGCTTCGACCATGGCGGCCACCACCTGGGTCCAGGCCCACGCCGTGTGGTCGCGCTCGTAACCGCCGCCGCCCATGGCGAGCAGGCGCCCCTCACAGACCGCGTCGGCGATCCGGCACAGGGAAGCGGTTACCTGTCGGTGCACCGCGGTGCCCAGATGCAGATGGGTAATGGGATCGCCGGCTAGGGCATCCGCCCCGCACTGCAGCAGAATAAACTGGGGCCGGTAATCTTCGAGGAAGCGCTCGGCCTTGGACCACAGGTCCAGGAATTGCGTGTCCTCGGCGAACGGGGGCAGGGGCACGTTCAACTTGGTCCCGCGGGCGGGACCGGTTCCAGTCTCGTCGGCATGGCCGGTTCCGGGGTACAGATAGTGCCCGTCCTCGTGGAAGTCGACCACGGCGAGCTCGGGGTCGTCGTCGAAGGCGTAGAAGACCCCATCGCCGTGGTGGGCATCGATATCCACATAGGCGATGCGCCGGATGCCGTGTACCTGCCGCAGGGTCTCAATGGCGACGCCGCAGTCGTTGAAGACACAGAAACCGGCCGCCCCGTCGCGCCGCGCGTGGTGGAGCCCGGCGATCGGCACCATGGCGCGGGTCAGCTCCCCGGCCAGGATCCGTGCCACCGCATCCAGGGTGCTACCGACGACGAACAGGGCCGACTCGTAGATGCCCACCACGGCCGGCGTATCGCCATAATCCAGATAGCCCTGGCCGGTAACGGACTGCTGCCGCACCTGTTCCAGGTAGGAACCGGTGTGAAAGCGCAGCACCTCCTCGTCCCGCGCCCGGACCGGCGGCAGACTCCGAATCTTCGCCTTCAGGCCCGACTTCGCGAGCATGTCCCAGAAGGCGTCGTGGCGGTCCGGGCCGAAGGGGTGCCCGTCGCCGAAACCGTAGCGAGCGAGCTGCTCCCCGCCGTAAACACCGATCCGTTTCTCTGCCGTGGTCATGGTCAAATTTCACCGCTTGAAAGTGCCTCGAGGGTCTCGTCCATGACTTCACTCAGTGTCTCCAGACATTCAGCCACGCCGTCCGATACCTTGGCCTGCTGAAGGATATTGCGCACCAGTATTAGACTCCTCTACATATGGCGAAGGTTGCGTACGGATTCCCAGCTCATGGCCTCGTCGATGTGAAAAAGTGCCCGCTCCCAGCCGTTGAAACCCGGATTCTCGGCCACTTCCCCATGCAAGCACTGCCACGCATCCTGGAGATCCGACAGGATGGTCTTCTCGTAGCCGGTTGGTTCCGTCTCAAATCCCATACTTTCCAACCATGCGTTATCTGCCGTAATCAGTCCCTACATCTCGATGCACTAGTAGTTATGTCAGAAAACTAATGATGTAAATTTATTATCGATAAGACCATGATTTTTTTATTAATCTAAAACGACTATATACATCAATATCCAGTTGACAGACTACTAGTGCTGCATAGCGGAAGTTCCGATATCATCTTATTTTCATCGAAATCAAATGATTGCGCAGATTTCCGCAAATGAAAAATAAAATAATCTGTGAAAATCTGAGTAATCTGCGGATAAAAGGACGTCACTACCAATTGCATCCTCTCCGCCTCCGCGGTTCGGAACGCATTCGAGCGAGGACATCTCTAAAGAGTAAATCAATCGGCCTGTCTCTCACCTTGGGGAGCCTCATCCCTCAACGGCTGAACACCGAGCAGGTGGATCCGGCGGCTGTCCGCCCGCATCACGGTGAAGCGAAACCGGGCGACCTGGATCCGTTCGCCACGCTTCGGTAACCGGCCGAACGCATTCACCACCAACCCACCGATGGTATCGAAGGTCGCGTCGGGAAGGTCGCTGCCGAAGTAGTCGTTGAATTCCTCGATGGTGGTGCGGGCCTTGGCCGTATACTCGCGCGCGCTGCGTTTGAAGATCGGCGGACCCTCGTCGAAATCGTGCTCGTCCTCGATCTCGCCGACGATCTGTTCGAGCACGTCCTCAATGGTCACCACCCCGGCCGCATTGCCGTACTCGTCCACCACAATGGCCATATGGTTACGGCTGGTCCGAAATTCTTTGAGCAGCACATTGAGGCGCTTGCTCTCGGGCACGAAGACCGCCGAGCGCAGCAGATCGCGGATGTTGAAGCCGCGTCGCTCCTGACCCTTTACGCACAGCGGCAGCATATCCTTGGCGAGCAACATGCCCACCACCTCCCCCTTGTCGTCGCCGATGACGGGGAACCGCGAGTGAGCGGATTCGACTGCGATCCTGAGGATCTCCTCGAGGGGATCGTCACGGCGCACACAGATCACATCCGCCCGCGGGATCATGATGTCGCGCACCCGCAGGTCGGCGACCTGCAACACCCCTTCCATCATGCTCAGCGCTTCGGCGTCGAACAGGGCGCGGCTGCCGGCGTCCTGCAACAATTCGACCAGCTGCTCCCGGTCCTGGGGCTCGCTGCCGATCAGGCGACCGAGCCGCTTCAGCCATGCCCTTACCTGGGCCCCGAGTCGTGCCCGAATGCTCGTCATAGAGTCCTACTGTTGCGCCTAGGGTGCGGGGAATCCTAACCCTAACAGGAGGTCCCTTTCCAGTCCCTCCATCTCCATCGCCTCGGCGGTATCCGTATGGTCGTAACCGAGCAAATGCAACACCCCGTGCACCACCAGGTGGGCCCAACGGGCCTCCGGCGGCATGCCCTGCACCTGGGACTCACGGACCACCAGCGGGGCACAGATCACCAGATCCCCGAGCAGATCACAATCCACCATCCCCGGTAAGGGCTCGTAAGGGAAGGACAGCACATTGGTCGCCCCATGGCGGCCGCGGAAACGCCGATTGAGCTCGGCCCCCTCGGGCTCGTCCACCAGCCGAATACTCAGCTGCACGCCGGCACGCCGTCCGCCCAGGGCCGCCGCCGTCCAGCGATAGAACTGCCCGTAGCCGGGGAGATCCGGCATCCCGGATGCGTTCTGGACATCCAATGCCAAGGCGATTTCCGTCACACGACATTCCCAGGCGACATTGACACTCAGCTCATTAGGAAAATGTAGGATGCGGTGAGCCAGGGCTACCGAATAATCATCACTGCTGAACCATCGTCTCGACATTGAACCACAGAGACGCTGAGGACGCAGAGGAGGCGCTGAAAAGACGGGTTCTGCGCTTGGAACGTCGCGAGCCATCCGCAGCGATCGGCAATCCAACACCGGTTTGGGCGGAACCAATCAGAATCCTCTGCGTGCTCTGCGTCTCTGCGGTTCAAATGACCTAACCAATTGCTTTATATCTCGTTATCATTCGGTTGCCCGGTGCGGTGAGCGTGGTAGATCCCATCAGGATAACACTGCGAGAAGGCACGAACCGCATCAATAGAGTTGTACCCTTTGCAGTATGCTTTCAAATCAGTATGTTACGAACATCGTGTGGCGTCTAAGCCTTTGTTTTCCAGTTAATGACTACTGTATCAGTTTCATGTCCTGATATAACTCTTGCACAGAAAAATCCTGTGAATCCTGTAAAATCTTATAAATCCTGTACTATTTCAAATCCTTCCAGCAAGGCTGAAACGTCCGGGACTGCGCCCGGCTGGAAGATGCTGAGATTGCAATGCTGGGTTTCGTTTCTCAACCCAGCCTTGTATGTTCTGTTTCTAAAGGAACGCCAAAAGACCGTCGTCCCGGCTGGGACACCGGGACCCAGGTGCCAGGGATGGCAAACCTGTCGGTGCTTGCAGATGTGGATGCTGGGTACGCCGCTATCCAAAGATGCGGTTCGCGCGGATTCGCATGATTCGTAGTTTTCTTTTCATTGCGGTCGGTTCCTCCCCCCGACCGGCACGCTTCCGGGCTGGCCCTTTCAGGCGCTCGGTTTTAAGATAGGCCACAGTCCAGGACCCCACAGGCCACTGTCCATGTCTTGCTATCGCATGTTCCTGTCCTTGCTACCATTCCTGGCGATTGCCCTGCTTCCCGCCTGCAACACCCTCATTACCGATCCGGCGACCAGCGATTCGGCCGCCGATCCGGTCACCGGGCCCTTTCCGCGCATCGAGGCGGGACAACACACGGCGCATCCAACAGATCGGCGTGGACGCAACGGGCCGTTGGCTGGTGACCGCTTCCCACGACAAGACCGCTCGGATCTGGAACCTGGCCAGCGGTCAGCTGGAACGGATCCTGCGCCCGCCCATCGGTGAAGACCAAGAGGGCGAGCTCTATACAACGGCACTGTCGCCGGATGGCAAAACCGTAGCCGTCGGCGGCTGGACCAGGGCCGGGACCGGGTCTCCCAACATCTATCTCTTCGACCGGGCGACCGGAGAGATCAGGCATCACATCGACGGCCTGCCCCATAGGATTGGCCACCTCGCCTTCGCCCCGGACGGCACCCGCTTAGCGGTGGCCTTGGGGGCAGGCGAAGGCATCCGGGTCTATCGCACCTCCGCGACCGGGACTATGGCGCAGGCAGCTATTGGCTCGATTTCGACGACCGGAATCGACTGGTCACCAGCTGTCTGGACGGCTTCATCCGGCTCTATGACTCCGAACTGCGGCCGCTTGCCAAGCGGAAGGCCCCCGGCGGGGAGCGGCCCTTTGCCGTAGCCTTCTCACTGGACGGCAGCCGGATTGCTGTAGGCTTCGATGACAGCACAGCGGTGAATATCCTCTCCAGCACGGATCTGTCTCTGCTCTATAGCCCGGGCACCTCGGGCATCGACAACGGCTATCTGTCGAAGGTCGCCTGGTCCAAAGACGGCCGGACCCTCTTTGTCGCCGGGCGTTACCAAAGATAACCGGGGCCATCCCTTGGTGAGCTGGTCGGAGGCGGGTCGTGGGTCGAAGCGGAGCTATCCCATCGCCACGAATACCACCATGGGTCTGATCCCCTTGGCCGATGGCTGTTTGGTTTTCGGCGCCGGAGATCCGGCCTGGAGCCTGCTGGACGCCAGGGGTAAGCAAATCCTGGGACGCGATCCGGCCATTGCCGATTTCCACCGCCGGGGGCATAGCCTGCGCCTATCACATGACGGCACCCTGGCCGAGGTCGATTTCAAGGTCCTAGACGCCCACGGTAACTGGCAAGTGCATGACCTAGTCTTCTGTCAACTTAATATTGATGGATATAGTCGTTTGAGACTGATACAAAAATCATGGTCTTATCGATAATAAATTTACATCATTAGTTTACTGACAGGATACTAGACTAAGAATCTTCGATGACGACGAACCGATTCCGACGATTTGCGTTCATTTGCGGATAAATAAAGCGATGGGTCCAGGATTGATTCCGTGCGACAGGGTTGCAGGACATGGTTCCTGACGCCGACGACCGCAAGTCGGTCCTTCAGGGGCCGGAGGTCCGACTCGTCGCGCCAGCCCGGCAGGACCGTGGTCCTGACCTGGAGCGCGACTCCCGCCTCGAGCAGCAATGCCAGGCTCTCCCAGGCCCGCTGGCCGGAATCCGGGACGCCGGTGAGCGCCGGATAATCCGCGGGGAGCGCCTTGATGTCCAATCCCACCCAGTCGATAACGGGCAATAGAGGGCGCAGACGGTCCGGGTAAGGGCCGGCGGTGTGCAGACCGATCTTGAAGCCCATCGACCTGGCCTCCCCTATAGCGGCCGGCAGGGCGGCCTGCAACGTCGGTTCACCACCGCTGAAGACCAGGGCGTCCAACAGCCCGGCGCGTTTCTCCAGGAAGGCACGCACATCGGACCAGGGAATCCGATCCTCGCCTGCGGACGCAAGCAGGTGGTGGTTGTGGCAGTAACGGCAGCGCCAGGGGCAGCCCTGACAGAAGACAACGGCCGCCAGCTCCCCTGGATAGTCGATAGTGGTCATGGGGGTGAGACCACCGATGCGTAGCGCGTGAGCCGCAGGTGTCATGGAAGTTTTTTCGTGGAAGATTTATCCGCAAATGAACGCGAATTAACGCAAATCGGTTGCAAAGGATCACCTTATCTTTTTTGTCCGCAGATCGATTGAGGTGACCGGCTCATTTTTCCCACGCCCAATCCAGATCTCGGAAGCCCCGTTTTTTTCCGCCAATGAACGCAATTTGCGTTTATTCGCGTTCATTGGCGGCAAAAAAGAATCCCTAATGAAGGCCTGTAGGCCGGGTTGAGGTACGAAACCCAGCCTACCCATTGGTCATCTGCAATCGCCCGTGCCCGGACCAATGTTAATAGCCCCCAGTGGATCAGGTTATGCTGCACGCTCGATCATCCATTCCGCTGTTCCCGTCGGGCACTCGGTGAAGTATTGTCGCTCCCGGTGTTCGGAGCGCTTGCCGGCATTGAAGGCGGATACCGGGCGATGATAACCCATGACGCGGGTCCAGACTTCGCAGCGGGTGCGTTCTTCGTCTTTCAGCTCGATGGTGTCAGTGCCGTTCATTGGACCCCCCAGGTTATTGGTTCTGTGCTGGATGTGTGCAAAGCGTTCATTTGTCTTGCTTCTCTTCCAATTTCTTGGCAATGATCTCCTGGTCGCAGCTCGGGCAGAACTCGTGTTCGCCAGGGAGATAGCCGTGCTTGGGGCAGATAGAAAAGATCGGCGTCACCGTGATGTAGGGCAGCCGAAAGTTGGTCAGCGACCGCCTCACCAGGCGCTTGCAGGCCTCCAGGTCGGAGATGTGCTCGCTCATGTAGAGGTGCAGCACAGTACCGCCGGTGTACTTGGACTGGAGTTCCTCCTGCAACGCCAGGGCCTGGAAGGGATCATCCGTATAACCCACCGGGAGCTGGGAGCTGTTGGTATAGTAGGGGGCATCCGGGGTCCCGGACTGGATGATGTTCGGGTAACGCCTGCGGTCCTCCTTAGCGAAGCGGTAGGTGGTGCCCTCCGCCGGGGTGGCCTCCAGGTTGTACATATGCCCGGTCTGCTCCTGGAACTCGACCATCCGCTCACGCACCCGGTCCAGAAAGCGGGCAGCCATGGTCCGCCCCCGCGCGCTGGTGATGTCATCGGCGTCCTGGGTGAAGTTGCGGACCATCTCGTTGATACCGTTGACGCCGATGGTGGAGAAGTGGTTGCGCAGGGTGCCCAGAAATCGTTTGGTATAGGAAAAGAGCCCCTGGTCCATGTGACACTGGATGACCTTGCGCTTGATCTCCAGGCTGTTGCGGGCAAGCTCCAGCAGGGTATCGAGCCGGGCGTACAGCCCCTTCTCGTCGCCGCAATAGCAATGTCCCAGGCGCGCGCAATTGACCGTCACCACCCCGATCGAGCCGGTCTGCTCGGCGGAACCGAACAACCCGTTGCCGCGCTTGAGGAGCTCGCGCAGGTCGAGCTGCAACCGGCAACACATGGAGCGCACCATGTTCGGCTTGAGATCGGAGTTGATGAAGTTCTGGAAGTAGGGGAGTCCATATCTGGCAGTCATGGCGAACAGCCGGTCCGCGTTCTCGCTCTCCCAGGGAAAATCCTCGGTGATGTTGTAGGTGGGGATGGGAAAGGTGAAGATGCGTCCCTTAGCGTCTCCCGACGTCATCACCTCGATATAGGCCCGGTTGATCAGATCCATTTCCGCCTGGAGCTCGCCGTAGGTAAAGGGCTGCTCAGCACCACCGATGATCGGAACCTGTTCGCGCAGGTCTTCCAGGCATACCCAGTCGAAGGTAAGGTTGGTGAAGGGGGTGTTTCCGGTAACGAAAGTCTTACCGCGACGGCGTGCAATGAAGGTGCCGTTGCGAGTGGTCGGGCACCAGACCTTGCCTCGGTAGGCGCGGCGTTGAATGATCTGGATGTAGGTCTCGCGGTTGCGGACGATGTTGAGCACCTGGACGCCCGAGTCTGCCTGCGCGTAAACGGTACTGCCGTAGCCCGCCAGGACACAAAGCTCCTGCAGCGCGTCCAGATTCTCCCGGTCGTTGGTGTAGATGCGGATGCGACCGTTCGGCTCAACGCTGCCGTCACCCCGAATGTAGGTGTCCAGGAACAGCCTGATCTGGCGAACCGAAAGGGTACGGATCAATGACGGCACGCACTTTCGCGTCGTGTAGCGCAGCACCAGCTCGCTGCCTTCCGCATTGAGCCGATAGCGGCAGACCGGGTGATTGGCATAGGTTCCGGTCTGAAGCCGTTCGTGCCAGCTCAACCCCAGCGCCGTCAGGACCCGCTCGATGGCGACGGCGTTTTCGCGCTTGCCGGTGGACTGCCAGAGGCTTACGCGGCGGCGACCGCCACTGAAGTCGAAATTTCCCTCGGACACGACCCAGGCCAGAAGCCTGACCAAGTCGTCGTCCACCTCATGGACAGAGACGGTTTCCCAGGCGTTGGGCACGATAACCGGCGACTTCAGCTCGACTACCGCTTCGATGTCTTCGAGCATCCACCGGTTATCGCTGTTGAACAGCTTGCACATCACCTTATGCCGGGGCGTTATCCACTGCTCCTGGGCGCGGTTGCGCAGCACGTACATTTCGCCGTCGAAGTCGTAGGCGGTTATCGCCAGCGGTTCCAGATACTCCAGCCGGTTATCACGCCAGTTGACCGTCGCGATTCTCTCCCCTTCGACGATCTGGTCATGGCGCTTCCAGCCGTTTTCCGTCAGGCATTCCGTTTCCTCGTCGACACACTGACACCCCCACCGGGACGGTACATTGAGGTTGTAGATGAGCTCCTGGATGGCTTGCTTGACCTGTTCATAGCTCAAGCGATCCTTGCGCACATAGGGGGCCATGTAGGTATCGAAGCTGGAGAAGGCCTGAGCGCCGGCCCATTCGTTCTGCAGGGTGCCGAGGAAGTTGACAATCTGGCCCACGGCGGAGGACATATGCCTGGGAGGAGCGGCCTCCACCTTGCCAGGGACGCCGTTCAAGCCCTCGTGCAGGAGGGTACGCAGGGACCAACCCGCGCAGTAGCCGGCCAGCATATCCAGGTCGTGGATGTGGATGTCCCCGTCCCGGTGGGCGGCGCCGACCTCCGGCGGATAGACGTGGGAGAGCCAGTAGTTGGCGATCATCTTGCCGGCGCTGTTGAGGATCAGACCGCCCAGGGAGTAACCTTGGTTGGCATTGGCAGCGACGCGCCAATCGGAGCGGTCCAGATACTCGTTGACGGACGCGGCCACATCCACCAGGGTGCGGCGGTCCGCGCGCAACCGTGAGTGCTGCTCGCGGTAGACGATGTAGGCGCGGGCGGTCTCGAAGTGGTTGGCAGCGATCAGGGTTTGCTCCACCACGTCCTGGATGCCCTCGATGTCCGGGATGCGGCCCAGATCCAGGCGGTGGCTGATGACCTTGATGACCTGGGTGGTGAGCCCGGTGGCCTCGAGGGTGCCGAACTCCCCGCTCGCCTGACCGGCGCGCAGGATGGCGGACTCGATCTTGCGGGCATCGAAGGGGACTTCCCGACCGTCGCGTTTACGCACGCGGGTGGGAAGGGTCGCGACCCGGGGGAAGCTAGCCTGCATGGGTTCGATCCACAGTCGAATAAATAGATCCTTTACACAACATATTGTGTTTGAAAATTTCTCGGATTACCAGATATGGTTTCTTGATCGAGGTCAATGATGCATGAAGATCCCCGGCTGCCGGCCACGAGCGGTAACGGATCGACGCACCTTGGGCCTCGGCTTCACCGCCATCGAGCTACGGATCACGCTCGCAATCGTCGGCCTGGTTGCCTCACTGGCCGTCCCGGCGCTGCGGGATCTGGTGTTGAACAATCGGGCGATCAGTCGCATCAACGAGTTCGTGGCGGCGGTCAATCTGGCCCGCAACGAGGCCATCAAACGGGGGACGCCGGTGACCTTGTGCGCCAGTGCCGCTCCGCAGACCGACACGTCCGCGTGCGACGGCAAGAAACAGTGGGAAAAGGGCTGGATCCTGTTCGCAGACTACGACCGAGACGCCAAGCTGGACACAGGCACCGGTGCCTG
>Ga0126335_1002682_pt1 | contig 10780 bp, 5 predicted proteins | sample OlaspJWI45metaG_FD_108409 | JGI IMG/M metagenome (GOLD analysis project Ga0126335, IMG submission 108409) | Marine gutless worms symbiont microbial communities from Oahu, Hawaii - Olavius sp. 1 OAHU.JWI-45 metaG | ecosystem: Host-associated > Annelida > Digestive system > Unclassified | place... | reverse complement strand
CAGATTGCGACAAAGCGGACGTAAAACACGTCACGTGACTCATTTTTTTCTAAGCAAATTGTTCTGGGCATTTGGGTGCTGTTGGCGTTGTTCAGAGCGAGTTGAATACAACAAAACCTTCAAGCGTCCTTATTTTCTGTTGCCGGTCAACACGTCCCCAAGTCATTTCGTCCCCGATCTCAACTCGTTAGAACTCGTTTGGGTTTAGGTTAGGGTTAGGACCGGGGTTAGGTTAGCCTTGCGGACGAGTTGACGGTAAGCCGTATTTTCTGCTTTTATGTGAATGCGTAACTCGCTATTCGTCAGCAACGTCAGCCGGCAACTTGTGTACATAAGCCTATACTGTAAGCTAACAATGTCTTTGCATACAATTCAAACAAGTTGACTGGAGGGGGTTCGACATAAATCGACCGTCGACCCGTATCGCACATTACCGCCATTCAAATGTAGCCCAGGAGGCCTACGCTGACTTACACCTGCGTTCAACCCACGCATGAAATATTTGTACACTGTAGTCAGATTACTTACAGGATTAACATAAGCAAAACGAGATGAAAGTCGCCAGCTGTCGACGTTTGGTGTCTCTCTTCGTGTACTGCGGTGTGGCCATGATGTTCATAGGCCTAATTGTTAATGGACAATCAACAACTGACAACAACGACTTTGATAGGAATCTGATCAGTAGATTGACAGATACAGTAACAGAGCTTAGAGCGGAGTTGGCAGAACTTAGGACAGAGCAAGCCAGGTCGAGCGACACAGTCACCCATCTGAAAAACCAGCTGGATAAAATTTCGAGAATGGAAAATAAAGGTGAGTGAAAAATTACTGCTTGTGCTTACGGGATTAGTGTTTCATGTTCAACAGGGCTTTGTACTCTTCCTCTCTTTTCTGTGATCCGGTGGTCAGCAAGAACCGCAGGGGCTAGCCACGAATGTTTTCCATTCATCTCTGTCTTCCGTCCACGTCATTGCTACTTTGGTGTCTTGACCACACCATCAGGATGTCGTTGATCCACTTCCGAGTGGGCCGGCCAAGCTGGATCACACCGTCATTGCTGCAGCAGTGAGTCAGTGGCGTCGTCGTCTTTGAGCTTGTGTCTTTTAATTCTGACATTGTGTTTTTGCGATAACTGCGGCCATTGAAGCTTTCGTTTACTAGTCAAATCGAACAGTTGCAGGCTGATGTTTCGGTATGATGTTCTTGCAGTTGTCAGTTATGACGTCGTGCGTTTTTAATACATGACGATGGTTTAATTCACAAGATCGTCTTGGTTGTCTTTCGCCTTCCACCATCTCCGACATGAGTGTCTATGTCAGTCAATCATCACGTGTTCACAATTTGATATTAGCAAATCAATGTAAGTCGTAAGCCTACTGTTGTAAAGTATATCAATATTTTAAAACCGGCAACTATTGAGTTTGCATAGGCCTACTTTCTCTAATAAGATAGGTCTGCCTCTGGAATATACGTATAGGCTATATTTTTTATTATATTGTTTTTGTATATCTTGCATACATTGTGTCTAAATTGTGTGATGTGCTGCTGCTGCTCGGCGTAATAAACAATATGTAATTAGGAAAGAAAATATGGTAAAATTGCTTTTGCTTGGACAGAATTAATCGTTTAGGCTAACACTTAAGTGTTAGGCCTTCTGAACATTTACCGTATGTGTGTAATGCTATTTTATCAAATGGTAATCTACATTAGTTTGTCAAATTTAAAACGTGCACCAAAGCTAGACCACATTTAATCGTATCGTCTATCTGTAATTCCAGAAACGAACGAGAAAGAACAGAAAGGTGCCAGTTACATTCGTTGGGGCAGAAAAGCCTGTGAAGGCAACGCTACACTTGTCTACAGAGGTGTTGCATGTTATCATTATCGTTATTAAATATATATTTGACAAATATCTCTTAAACATTTTATGCGATCGGCTTTTTGTTCGCAGAGTGGTTTGTAATGCACATAATAAAAATGCCTGATTCATAGTCTTCAACAGATTTTCATAATTTCTGGAGTAATTTTATCTTGACATTTAAAGTAACTGAACACTTAAAAAGTAGGCTACCAGCACTGCTTGCACAACACTGAGTAACGATGACGTAAGTTTGACGTCATCAAAATGTTCGCGCTACCGTGAAGTTCCTGGAAAGACAAACACTAGAGTTCAGTTCATTTCGCCGTTTCTCTGACCTCCAAATTCGCCAGATTTAAATCCGGTTGACTACAATCTGTGGAGCATACTGCAAGAGAAGGTGTAGCTTACAAAACACGCACCACTGACCTCAACGATCTTAAATATAGCATTAAAACCGAGTGGGCCGGCCAAGCTGGATCACACCGTCATTACTGCAGCAGTGAGTCAGTGGCGTCGTCGTCTTTGAGCTTGTGTCTTTTAATTCTGACATTGTGTTTTTGCGATAACTGCGGCCTTTGAAGCCTTCGTTTACTAGTCAAATCGAACAGTTGCAGGCTGATGTTTCGGTATGATGTTCTTGCAGTTGTCAGTTATGACGTCGTGCGTTTTTAATACATGACGATGGTTTAATTCACAAGGTAGAGTAGTGACACTGTTTAGGTGCAGCGGACATTTATTGTGTTAGTTTGGTTTCGCATTATCTTAGCAACACTCCGTGCAAAAATTACAACTATATATTTGTGTTTGTCAAAGTTATCGCTAAAACACTATTGGTTCTATTTTTTCTGGACACGGTGATATAAAGCGCTATGAGTGTATGCTTGTTTGTCTGTACGGTCATAACTCAGGAACAAGTACGGCGATTGTCTCCAAATTTTCAGGGTAGCTTCAGGGCGCCCAGAAAATGTTTTAGGCACAAAAATAGGGGTCGTGTGCAGAAGGCCAGAAAAATAAATTTAGGCCTACCCTTTTGTTTTCCGCTGCACCGGCCGGCAAATCGTAGAAAACTGGGGGTACTGCAAAGCAATAGTCTGTAGCCTTGAGCAGCATTAGCTACAGGTTCGCCTCGCCAACGGAGGTATGATACATTGTGTTGCGGGTGGGCAGCGTGTATTCTTCGACCGGGCAACATGATAACGTGGGGTGGGCGAGATGTGGAGCGGAGCTTAAACTATAGATATATTGCCCAGCTGGATGGGTAGAATGGCTAGTAAGCTATAAAATGGTGCCATTCTGCTACTTTTGTCAATATGAAATATTCGAAATATATGTTCTGTAGAGAATTTCATTGGCAACATTTTGTAATTTTTTATGAAGATAATTGTATGATTGTGACTTCAGTCGTACTTCGAATATCAGTCAGTGCAGTATTATGTCCCAGAAGTTTTCTTTCACAACGCACTTGGTAAACACGTTGACAGTAAAAAAACAAAAGGCCAAAGTAATTTGGCAAAGACTGTACCGAATGACACCGCACACATTGCATGTTTCGCCGATTTTAGCCGCGTGACAGACAGTCAGACGGACTGATAGACAGACACACTGCGCACATCGGTAACAATAGTTTGCATCTCATGCATTCGATGCAGCCTAATAAGAAGAGTGTGCAATGAATGTTACGCATTTAAACGTTGAAGTACGGAAGTCAACACCTGTGTATCAAACACTCTGACCTTAGTGTGCTCACTTATATCCTTCTACAGGGTTGTTATTATTACAGTTTTGCATTATTGCAATAAATATTGCAATTGCAATAGACTGTGTGCTTTTTAGCTAGTATTGCAACACTTTTTGTGCGAACATATTGCAGTATTTAGAAGCAATATTTAGCCTACTTTCTTTGCATCAAGTAGCCTAATGTCAAACTCTGTATATAACAAAACATCAGAATATAATTATGCCAGATTTATAAACAAAAGGCCAAAGTAATTTGGCAAAGGCTGCATCAGATGCAGCACACATACTGCACGCGCAGGATTCTGTAGCTGAAGCCGTTCCTGAGATATGTAGGGAGTAGCAGAAGTTAAATATAGGTCACGTGGCCCCGCCCCGGTCCGCCATGTGGCTGACTTTTGCACACTGTTCGTTATGGTCTCTTACCCTCTATATGCACGCAAAATTTCAAGTTTCTAGCTTCAGTTGTTTGGGAGATACATGTACAAAGGTGTAAAAATGTAAATGTCAGTTCCCCTTCCCCTTTATGTGGGGGATTAGGATTCCCGTCTAACACAATGTTTCTAAGGGGCCCCTATGAGTGTTCACCCCAAACAGTATCTTGATCTGTTTAGCCGTTTTTGCACAATGAAGCCAAATTGAGCAGCGTGACAGACAGCTGGACGGACAGACTGACAGACAGACACCGCGAACATCGGTAACAATAGTCTGCATCTCATGCTTCGATGCAGCCTAATAATACTTGATTAATAGGCCCGATGTAATAAAAACAACAGCAAGTGATAAAAATCATTTTATGTATTATACAAACATTGTGCCAACAACATACGTTGCTACTGTTTGAAGGGCATACAGCCGGGTCACGCTACAGTCATACTGGCGGCGGCAGCAACTACCTGTGTCTGCCTGAAGATCCACAATGGAAAAATTACATCGATGGAGATCAGAGTTCAGGAGCAATCTACGGCGTGGAATATCAACTTGACGGAAGCAATAGTGCTATGTTTTCCACAACCAACAACGGCGGCACTTCGCTGTATAATTATCCGGTTCCGTGTGCAGTATGCTACGTGGGAGGTCGTTCAACAATCCTTATGATTCCAGCAAGAACGCAGTGTTCGGACGACTGGACAACCGAATACGGAGGATATCTGGCTTCCGCACACATTTCACACCAGCGCACTAGCTACATTTGTTTGGACGAGGCACCGGAAATTGCAGTTGGCGACACAGCAAAAAACCAAGGACGACTTTACCCGGTAGACGTTCGTTGTGGATCACTGCCATGTTCTGTGTATGTCGATAACAGAGAACTAGCTTGTGTCGTCTGTTCCAAATGATAGGATTACTCGCTTTGAATGAAGATTCAAAACTTGCCATCGGACCATCCGCGTTTCTGCTGTGGTGATTTTGACCGTCACATTCGACCTGAATCTAGATAAAGTAAAGTATATCTGCAGAATGGGCCAAATTAAACGGGACCACTCATTTCAATAGCTTGTAACTCAAGATATACTGATTAAATCTAAACCACTCCTGGCAAACTTTAACAACATTTCGTTCTTAATCAGAATCTGTCACTTTAGCTATTAATTTAAGAAAATGCCGCGGCGCCATCTGGCGAATAAAAATGACCACGAAAACATTCTCTGTCCTTATTAAACCGTACAAAAAAATCAAACGAACGTACTTACTGACTTAAATTTTTGACACCAGTGATGGTAATAATTAACTACTTCACAATGACGTTAGTCATTGTTGTTATTTGTTAAATTAGCTGTGATTTTTTTACTTTTTAGAGCTTTGATGAACATAACGAAAGACGATGGCCGATCGTTATTTATTACCATGCCGTTCACTCACTAGATGTCGCTACTTTATTTTGGATAATTAATGTATGCAGATTATGGTGTTATGTTAAAAATTAAATGGCCTTTTTTCTGCCAAAAATAGTAAAGATCTGAGCAGCACTTCTGAAGTTATTAGCCGAAATACGTGTTTTTGGCCCACCCTGTACATACAAACCGACGCCTGCAAAGAATGTATACCACGCCGCTACGCGGGTGGTCAAAAATTCTGTCGTCATTATAGCCATATACCTATGGTGTGTGTGTGTTCTGGTTGCAAAGAAGTTGACAAGTATTACAGGCTGCAGGCTGTAGCTTATGCCTTTGTGCATCTGCAAGTCATTGAAGGTCGGCGCGTTCGACTTGCTGTGCTAAATCGGCTTCATCAACGTAGGAAGATCCTCCATTAGCATGCTTTGTTTCTGCCATGCAAGCTTGCTATATGCAGCTTTCTTTGTGCGTCAAGTCAACTTCCGTGCACATTTCTTTGATCGCACTGCACTGACTTGTGTAAAAGCGTGTGGATTTTCTGATGCTAAAGAAATTTATGGTTGCCTTGTCATTTACACTGACGACGCTTCTCTCGTCTTTCTCGTTTTCGCTCGTGCTTTTTCTGCATTTTTCGCGAGCAGTCTGCTCGGCGATATGCGTGCTGTATTTTTATACGTGCAAAGCCAGAGAGCTCAGCATTTGGTCGCGAAGGTCGAAGTACTCTTAGTTATATCATAGGAGATGCAAAGTGCCACGATTTTTAAAATATTCTATGACATTCTGCTGCGGCCTTCTGCAGTAGAAAATGACCCCTAAATTCCGTTAGCGAGTGAGCATTGCATAAACATTCAACTTTATAGCATTTCCTAAACATTATACCCATTAGACTCATGCGCCCACGCACGTCTCCTGCTATGCTGAGAGCTGACTGCAGCTGCATCTTATCAAAACGCTTCACTGACCTAATGTCCGTTTTATGAAAACAATTCAGTCTGCTGAAGTCTACTGACGGATTTCAGCAGAGTCAAATGCTCGAGATTGTGAATTTGTGACACACTGTCTAACTACTAGTGTTGTCCTCGTGTGTGTGCTTAACTACTAAACCGTTGTATGAAAATTCTATAAATCGCTAATTTTGTAGCCTACTTTAGTTTTTGCACGTCGAAATATTTTTACTCCAAAAAATCTTCGGCAGACGATAGCTGAGGACTCGGTTTGTATACGTCCATTTAAATTTTTTTGCTACAGAGGCTGTCTGCTGCAACTGGTGGAAGTGACGTCATTTAATTTAAAACTTTATTTAACTATTTAACGCAATGAGCTATTGTGGTGTACGTGTACGATATGATGCGATATGATATTATACTCTGCTAGGTTCCAACTTCACGTTCTGTATAAAAGCGAACAGAAAATAAACTTCAAAGAACGAGCAAAGCCAAAAAACTGACGAACGCATCAGTCTTAACTTAAAACGGCTATAGTGATCTTGCTTTCATCATCGCTACAACTCGTTTGTTAAACGATTTGCCAGTCGGGTGGTTTTTAAGTTAACTTATGCCCAGAGAAGCACCTGTTTAACGAGTCGTAATATCTCAGCAATGATGCAACGTGTCGTGATAATAGTTGTTGGTCTTTTGCTTTAAACTCATTTTTTGCCACTGGACTGAAAATTATTTGTCTCTCTCCTTCAAATAGCCTAAACACCGCCTCAGTTCTGGCGCTTGGCTGAAAGATAAGAGAGAAAAATCAGAAATGTTTTGCGGTGCGTTATCTACAACATTGCTCACAACCATAAGCGACTCGTATGAACGATTTTCAGTTTTCACAGGTGAACTAGTGCATGTCCATTCACTCAGATTAGGTTTTCTGTTTTTGCATGTTTCTTTCTGACGCCAGTTTGCGTTTGATTTACCGTGATTTTTGTATTTTGTGCATATTTCTCGGTTGCTGGAGCGTGTGGTCAGTACCAGTGCAGTTGATTGTCTGTAAAGACTCGTCTCCAGAATGACTTACTGTCTCTCGAGTGAGAAGTAAAACCCTAACTGAAACAGACGGCTGCTGCAGAGGCTGGTAGTACGTTTTAACTGCATTTACTAGGTGGCGGCACTGCGTACGAGACAAATCACCATGCCAGACTGCCAGCCAGCGCGGTTGTTAATGTAAATAAAGTGCTGAGGGACGGACGGACAACGGATGGACGGACACACGAATTAATATCTTGTATTGATGTCCCGCAGACGTACTGCGAGTATAGTCTGTCGGATAAATAATTGCGTGTAAACTGACAACATGTGCACTATCGTGCGGGCAGGCAGTAGCGAGTGATCACGACTGCATGGCGGTGCCCGATGCTGCGGAGTTAGTCGATCGTAAGAGCTGAGCCGCGACACAGATGCATGCATTGCGCGTTGTCGACCGGCTTATTCAAGTGCCACTTCAGTCGGATGGACTCGCTTCTGAGGGCTTCCCATTCCATCTGTGCCCGGCGGTGCGGCGAGGGTGGTCGCTTGAGAGGCTGTTGGCAGGCCGATAAACATTATTGCCTCGTGAATAGGTCGTGTCCGGCGACGCGACGAGCACCGCGGCAGCGGCGACGGCGTGTTTTGCTTGCGTGACGTTGACTTGACGGCATTCTTTCACGTCCGCGTGCCGCGTCACAGTCTCAGCTAACACGTTGTAAGATAAACAGACCGCCGACTGGACTGACGTCACTCTAGAAATATGACGTCACTTCTGACCTCGTGATTGGCGTAACGGTCAGCGGAGCAAAGACCGGAACGAAAACGAAAACAAAAACAAAAAGACGGCATACGAGCACGTTGTGACGTCACAATGATTGACTTCCGGTTATCGACCCTGACCGGCAGGTGGTTGCTGGTCGTGCTGTTCTTCTGCTGTCACGTGACCGCCACTTCCGGTATGTTGTAATGTATGTTATTGCTTTTAGGCCGCATCGAATGCGTGAAATGCAGACTACTGCGACCGATGTTTCCGTAGTGTGGTGTGTCAGTCTGTCTGTAACGCGCCTTAATAAGCTATGATTTAACACCGAAACCAACATGTTTTCATAGAGTAACTTTACTGCTCATTAATGTATTTTTTAAAATTAGACATTAGTCTGATATACACCTAGTTGTATTGTAACATTCGCATGACACAAATAGTTTGATTTGCTAGAAAAACTAACCACTTACTCGTTTAATCACCATATGGTGACTACTAGGATTACGTTGTATAGTTCAAAGCATCTCATTGTGTGCTGTAGACCATACTACGCCAGCCTTGTTCCGATAACAAAAGTATTCATTGTCAGCAATGACTTGGATTAGGAACTTCAAACGTTAATGACGGACAATGCGCAGCTTATATGATGTAAGAAGGTTTTTCGATCTGCCGCGATACAGACGGGAGCCCAGAAAAACACGTTCTCAATACGTTGAAAAGGACTGGTATCAAAAAGTGTGACATGCTACAGCAAACTGTTAGTTGTGCGATGAAATTGGTATAGAGCCGTATGGTGCGCGAATACCGAACAGTAATCTTCGAAAAATCGCCCATTACTAGACATTTCCCCCTAAAAGAACAAACGCCCTCGTACATACGTCTTCTCTTACGACTAAGTCCATCCTCAGCGCTAATCAACCCTTACTTCTCAGTTCTGGTATGGTGACAGATGTCCGGGGAGCTTTTGTCCTTGGCAGTTGGGGGCGATTGTCCATTTATTTCAGTGAGCATGAACTGACAGGGTCGACGTATCAGACGAGCATCAGCAGTGTTGGAATGTAGCTTGCAACAAGATTGCGTGTAGTTCGACTTAGAGCGTGTGCGTGTGTGCGTGCGTGCTCTTTAACTCAATCAGTTGTTCATAGAAAACCACTGTCGGCCGCCCGCGCCGGGCGTCGCTTTCTCCGTAATTGTATTCTTCTCCTCCTGTACTCCGCTTCCTGGTCCTGCAGCGTACGCGCCGGAATTTACGGCAACAGCCATACGAACGGCGTAACAAGTTTTCCGCCAAAAAATCTATTTAGAATATTACGGGCATTAAGAGTCGCTGTTCTACCGGTAGACCGAATGTATTTTGTCATAGTTATGACGTATGAAGTTGATTGACGAAAAACGATTAATGACGTGAATAGTCATTTTCTTACTTTTACGATTCAAACATGGTAATTAGTGTCTTTGAATTATGATTATAATTAATAAATGTACTCATATACTTAGAATGCTTATATTCCTGTGGGATGACGGTGGCAGCAGAAGTTAGTAACCATCGGCAGCGCTGAGGCCTGCTTCCGAGGCTGGTCCAATGAAAAAAAATGAATACTATTGACACAAATTCTGTGACAAATTTCATGTAGTAAGAACGCCGCAAATTCAGCAACTTGACTCCGATATGCCTAGCACTAGCAGGATATCATGTGTCAGTCTTGTGATGGCAATGCATGTGTTGTGAGACGTCGACTGGCGTGCCGTCCTCGATCTACCTCCCACGTTGACTGTTAGAGTAATTAAACGGCTTACGGACAGACTACTCGATATCGACTTCACAGGAACATTTTTTTCGATGATACGCCCACCCACGTCGTAGTCTAAGACACTATATCGTCGAGTGTTACCGCCAAGCAGCAGCTGCTTCCTTTGACTTCCTGTTACTTGAGAGACCGGGCGTGCGCTGCTTGGACCGGTCTGGTACCAAAGGGCGCCGTAACGTGGCAGAGAAATGTCCGACTGATGTCGGCGAAATGATGACGCCAAACGGAATCAGTGAGGACACATTACGGCGCCTTGGCGTATCTGTACGTATTGTAGTCGACCCACAAGTGTATCTGAGTGATGGCCGCCTGCGGACATTCTACGCTTGAATGGCATGCCCTGTAATAGTATTTCGTCCATCGTGCACGCGTGATCGTCGCCTGTTGCAGCACCCTCGTACAGTTCTAGCCACCCTGCTATCGCGTTGTTCAGTGCGAAATATGGAGAATCGTTCTCTATAGTACGGTATGACGCTATGGACACTGGCGAATCCAGAATGGGCGAAATGGGAGATTCCTCTCGCCCTTTAACAGCATTGTCTACATTAGCTAATCTTTTGTCATGACGTAACTCGACATCTAACTTGGACACGTCGATTTTTGTGATCAAGTTGATCAACCACATTATTGTAACCAATCCAGCGAAGGAATCTACTTATGAAAGGTTCTTCGCGTCTTTTGCAGCAAACAAGGCTGCCTTTTACAGAGTATTTAACGGTATTTTTGGTAAAATAGGTCGCAACACATCAGAGGGGATACTATTTGAGCTAATAAAAACAAAATGCTTGTCAGTATTATACTATGGTACAGAGGCT
>Ga0126335_1002681_pt1 | contig 10781 bp, 9 predicted proteins | sample OlaspJWI45metaG_FD_108409 | JGI IMG/M metagenome (GOLD analysis project Ga0126335, IMG submission 108409) | Marine gutless worms symbiont microbial communities from Oahu, Hawaii - Olavius sp. 1 OAHU.JWI-45 metaG | ecosystem: Host-associated > Annelida > Digestive system > Unclassified | place... | reverse complement strand
TCGAAGCCGGCTTCGAGCGCCTGCTGGTCCTGCTGGCGGCCCTTGTCGCCGCGTCGATCGGCCTGGTGGCGGTGCTGATCCCGCTGAATCTGCTGCTGATCAAGCTGCAGTGGGGCGGCCTGTGGTGGCTCTACGAGGCGGCCGAATACGGCCTCTACGTGGGCGTCTTCATCGGCGCGCCCTGGGTCCTGCACCAGGGGGCGCACGTGCGTGTCGACGTCGTCGTCTCCGCCCTGCCGCGGCACCTGGCCGTGCGCCTGGAACAGTTCGTCGACCTCGCCGGCCTGTCGCTCTGCCTGCTGCTGGCCTACTACGGCGTGCGCGCGGCGATCAGCGAGTACCAGGACGGCACCCTGCCCGACAAGGATCTACGTATCGCCAACTGGTACATGCTGGTGGTGTTCGCCGGCGCGTTCGTGCTGCTGGCCATCGAGTTCACCCTGCGCCTCAGGCGCGCGCACCACATCGTCGCCGAGGAAGAGGCGGCGACGAGCAAGTCCGGGTTCTGAGCGATGGCGGGGACCTGAACCATGGAATGGTACCTGGCGCCGATCGCCCTGTTCCTGCTGATGGGCGAGATCCTGCTGCAGACCGGGGTGGCCTTCAAGGCGATCGGCACCATCGACCGGATGATCTCGCGGGTGCCCGGCCGACTGTCGGTGGTCTCCGTCGTCGGCGGCACGGTGTTCTCCTCGCTGTCGGGCTCGACCATCGCCAACACGGCGATCCTGGGCTCGGTGCTGCTGCCGGACATGATCCGCCGCGGCTATAACCCGACCATCGCCATGGGCCCGATCATGGCGGTCGGCGGCATCGCCATGCTGATCCCGCCGTCGGCGTTGGCGGTGCTGCTGGCCAGCCTGGCCGAGCAGTCGGTGGCCAAGCTGCTGATCGCCGGCATCGTCCCGGGCCTGCTGATGGCCGTCCTGTTCCTGGTCTACGTGATCGCCGCTGCGCCCTCAACCCGGCCCTGGCGCCGACCTACGCACCGGACGAACGCGACCTGGACCAGCCGATCACCCTGGCCTGGAACGTGCGTGGACAGGCCCGCTGGCAGGCGACCTATGCCGGCGCGCAGTGCCGCCGCATCAACCGGGTGCTGCCGTTCGTGTTCTACATCCTGCCGCTGTTCGTGATCTTCGTCGTCGTCGTCGGCAGCATCTTCTTCAAGCTCGCCGCGCCGACCGAGGCAGCGGCCCTTGGCTGCCTGGCGGCGCTCGGCATCTGCTACGTGTTCCGGCTGTTCCACCGCAAGATCACCATCACCGGGATCGACGGGGCCGACTTCGGCTGGCGCCAGATCGCCAAGGCGCTGATGGAGACGACGAAGATCAACACCATGATCCTGTTCATCATCGCCGGCTCGCTGGTGTTCGCCCAGGCGCTGTCGAACTCCGGCGCCACCGACGGTCTGCTGCGCCAGGTCGCGGCGATGGAGCTGACGCCGCTGACCGTGGTGATCATGATGATGCTGGTGCTGCTGTTCCTCGGCGCCTTCATGGACCAGGTCAGCATGCTGCTGCTGACCCTGCCGTTCTTCCTGCTCGGCACGCAGTCACTGCAGGTGGTGTTCGACATCGACGTCATCTGGCTGATGGTGCTGATGCTGATCACCATGGAGATCAGCCTGCTGACGCCACCGTTCGGGCTGCTGCTCTACGTCATGAAGGGCGTCGCCCAGTTCCCCGTCTCGCTGGGCCAGGTGGTGCGCTCGGCGATGCCGTTCATCCTGATCGAGCTGGCCGTGCTGGTCCTGCTGATCGCGGTGCCGGAAGTCGCGACCTGGCTACCCGGGCAGCTCGACTGAGGTAGCCCTACACCGTCGCGCGCGGCACGAACACCGGAGTCTCGCCGGTGACGCCCTTGAGCGCGAAGCGACCGGCTTCGACCAGGTTCTCGCTGGCGAGATGGGCGGCACATTCGGCCGACAGCACCAGCGGTTCGGCCAGTTGCCCGCACAGGCCGGCGATGCGGCTGGCAACATTCACGTCGCGGCCGATCACCGTGTAATCCTGCCGCTCGCCGGAGCCGACGTTGCCATAGGCGGCTTCGCCCAGGTGCAGGGCGATGCCGATGTCGAAGCGCGCCGGCGCCGTGCCGGCGGCGTTCAGTTCGGCGACCGCGTCGAGCGCCGCCCGGCTGGCGGCCAGGGCATCGCGCGCCGCAGCGGCTTCGTGACCCTCGTCGGCATGGAAGATCGCCAGCACGCCGTCGGCAATGAACTTCAGCACCTGGCCGCCGCGGTCCTCGACCGGCCCGACGACACAGTCGTAGTAGTGGTTCAACAGGTCGACGGTCGCCTGCGTCGTCAGTTGCATGGAGGTTTGGGTGAAGCGGCGCATGTCGGCGAACAGGATCACGGCCCGCATGGCCATGACCTCGCCGCGCTGCACGTCGCCCGCCAGGACCTGGCGGGCCGGCTCCTCGCCAAGGTAGATGCGGGTCACTTCACTCAGGATCCGGCGCGTCACCAGCAGCTCCATCAGTCCGGCCAGGCCGGGCAGGATGAACTTCAGGATCGTGATATCGGTCTCTGAGAACCCGCCCGGTGCCTTGGTGGCAAACGAGAAGCCGTTCTTCATGCCGCCGGCGCCGAACACGGGCACGCAGATGTAGTCGGTGAAGCCGTCAGCCCGAAGATCCGGCACCACGGTGAACAGGCTGTCGGATGCCCGTTGCGGATCGAACCGGACCCAGCGGCCGGTCGCGTGGACCTCGCCAAAGGGGCTGGCGTAGTAGGCTTCGCTCGCGGTCGGGCCGTGCGGGAAGAAGATCTCGCGCGGCGGCACCCCTGGCTCCCAGATCCGGCCGACGCCGGAGCGTTCGGAGTGGCGCACCTCGACCGCCGTGACCAGGCGGTCAAGCGCCATGCCGACGTCGACGAAGCCTTCGCCAACGCCCTTCACCACCTGATGGGTGTCGGTGATTTCGCGCGCAGCGGTGAGGATCCAGTGGCGGAAGGCGAACAGCCGGGCGATCTGCGGCCGTGGCAGGTCGAGGATCGCCAGGTCGTCAGTGGCTTCGTCGTCGAACGCGGCGTTGTCGGGAGCCCGCGCGTCGTCGTCGCTTATCATACCAATAGGTTAAATGCTGCCGGCGGCGGACACCAGCACTGATCGATTGCGGGATTGTGCCTGACGCCGGCACCGCTGCCGTCACTGCGCCACCGCCACCTCCGACGGCGTCACCCCCATCACCTTGCCGAACGCCGCCGAAAAGGCACTGGCACTGCGATAGCCATGCTGCGCCGCGACCTGCGATATCGGCGCGCCGTGCGACAGCGCCTCGAGGGCGTTGTGAAAGCGGGCCCGCTGGCGCCAGCGGTTGAAGCTCATCCCCAGCTCGCGCTCGAACAGACGGGCCAGGGTGCGCGTCGAGGCGCCGGCAACCTGGGACCAGTCATCGAGAGTCCGGCGGTCGGCGGGATCGGCCAGCAGTTGGGCGCACAACCGCTGCAGCCGCGGATCCCGGGGCAGCGGAACCTGCAGCGACAGCTCGTCTGCGCGTTCAAGCTCACGCTCGATCAACTGCGCGATCAGCCCGGCCCGGCTGTCGGCTTCATAGGCGACGGACTCTTCGCTCAAGGCCAGGATCAGTTCCCGCAACAGGCTGGAGACGGCGACGACGACCAGGGTGCGCATCGGCGCCTGCCGCGCGCACATGTCGATATACAGGGTGCGCATGTCGACGTCGCCATGCATGCCGATGGAGTGGCGGGTCCCGGCCGGGATGTAGACGGCGCCATCGGGCGGTACGACCCAGGCCTGCCGCTCTGTCCGCAGCCGCATGATCCCACGCCTGGCAAACAGCAACTGGTCCCGTGCGTGCTCATGCAGGGGAATGACGAAGCCGTCGGCGAAGCTCTTCGACATCGCCCCGATGGCCTGGGGCAGATCCTGGTAGTCCTGCGGATCGGTGCTGCGATTGGCGGGATCGGCCATGTCGGACAAGACCTGGGTAGGATTTCGCTGTGGCAGAAACTCGACAGAAATTGGCATGGCATCGCGTTTCAGACAAGCCTAATCTTGTCCGACGACGTCGCAAACGAGGCAACCATGAACCGGGACCGGACCTATTTCCTGCTGCTGAACATCGGCCACTTCCTGGACCACATGTTCACCCTGATCTTCGCCACGGTCGCCGCCCTGGCCCTCTATCGCGAATGGAACGTCGGCTACGCCGAGTTGCTGGCCTACGCCACGCCCGGCTTCTTCGCCTTCGGCCTGTTCTCGCTGCCGGCCGGCTGGATCGCCGACCGCTGGAGCCGCGACGGCATGATGTGCGTGTTCTTCATCGGCATCGGCCTGACCTCGATCGTCACCGGCTTCGCGCAGACCCCCCTGCAGATCGGCGTCGGCCTGTTCGTGATCGGCATGTTCGCGGCGATCTACCATCCCGTCGGGCTCGCCATCGTCACCACGAAATGGCGCGATACCGGCATGCGGATCGCCACCAACGGGGTCTGGGGCAACCTTGGCGTCGCCTGTGCCGCCCTGATCACCGGCTTCCTGATCGACAACGGCGGCTGGCGCATGGCGTTCTACCTGCCGGGCATCGTTTCCATCGCTTTCGGCCTGGCCTACCTGTGGCTGCGCCGCGACAGCATGCGGGCCGAGCGCGCCGCGCCGAAGGCGACAGGCGCTGCCATGCGCCCGGCCGTGGATGCGGCCACCCGCGCCCTGGTGGTGCGGGTCTCGGCGATCGTCTTCCTGACCACCGCCGTCGCCTCGGTGATCTTCCAGTCGACCACCTTCGCGCTGCCGAAGATCTTCGACGAACGCCTACAGGGCTTCGCCGCGGCGCTGTCGACCTGGACGGACCGCATCGCCGTGGCCGGCCAGGACGACATCGCCACCATGGTCGGCACGCTCGCCTTCGTCGTCTTCGCCGTCGCCTCGATGGCCCAACTGGTGGTCGGCAGCATGCTCGACCGCTTCGGCCCACGGCCCGTGTTCATGACCGTGGCGACGATGCAGCTGGTGTTCTTCTCGCTGATGCCCGGACTGACCGACGGGATCGCCCTGGCCGTGGCGCTGGGCTTCATGCTGGGCGCCTTCGGACAGATCCCGATCAACGACTTCATGATCGGCAAGATGGCCAGCGGCCCCTACCGCGCCCGCATCTATGGTGTCCGCTACGTCGTCAGCTTCACCGCCCTGGCGGCGACGCTGCCGCTGATCGCCGTCATCTACGACACCTGGGGCTTCGACATGCTGTTCCGCGTCCTCGCCGGCGCCGCCCTGGTGATCCTCGCCGCCGTGGCAATCCTGCCGCGCCGCCTGCCGGCCGGAAGCCGCCGCCGTTGCGGCGGAGTAGCCGCCGGCACAACATCGCCGCCGACCGCCGACATCCCGGTTCAGCGCGGCGTCCGCTCTGACCTGTCGGTCTCTTTGTCGTTGCTGTGGCCGGTGCTGGTCACGTCCCGGTGCGCCCCACGCCGTTTCGGCAGCGGGTGGACTTCGAGGTCCACCGTGAGCGGCGGTCGTACCCTCAACGTCGCGTTCGCCATTGCCTTCATGCGCATGGCCTGGAAGACCTGGCAGCCGGTGCCCTTCAGGGCATCCTGGGCGGAATAGGTGGCCGAATTGCAGCCCAGCACCAGCACCGCCTCGTAGCCCTTGGCCTGTTCGCGCAGGCGGCGATGCTGTCCTTCCGTCCACAGGCACATCAGCGGCGACGGCAGGCGCATGGTGAACACGTCGGTGCGCACGCCGCGCTGCTCCAGCGGCGCGCGGATCGCGGCGATGTAGTCCTCGAACACCTTGGTCTTCAGGCCGTGCTTGAAGAACTCGATGAACGGCTGCTTCTCCTGCATCGCCAGTGACATCGGCGGACACACCGGGCAGGAGACGATGAGCACCGAGCCGAAACCTTCCAGCTCCTCGGTGACGTCTCGCGGCTCGAGAAAGACGGGCATCGCATCACTCCTCGCAGACGGGCGGTTCGCCGGGGCGAAAGGACGAGGGCGACGCCGGCGTGCCGGCGCGCCCGACCTCTGAGGCCTACGATGCACATCTGCGATCGCGGCGCATTGACCCGGCGCAGCGCACGCCGCGCCGTCGGCTACGCCGATGTCACGCCGGTCTGCTCGACGATGATGCCGTAGTGCTCCGTGCGCCGGTGCTCGGCGAAGTTGAAGATGGTCTCTTTGATGTAGCGGCCGCGGTCGAGGTCGCAGTCGGCGACGATCACCTCGTCTTCATTGGTGCTGGCCAGGGCGACGATCTCGCCCGTGGGGGCGACGATGCAGGAGCCGGCCATCATGTCGACACCGCCCTCGATGCCGCAGCGCGCCGCGGCGGCGGCCCAGGTGCCGTTCTGGTAGGCCCCGGCCTGGATCGACATGTGGTTGTGGAACATCCGCAGGTGCGGCGACTCCGCGGCGACGGCGTTGCCCGTGGGCGTGTTGTAGCCGAGCATCACCAGTTCCACGTCCTTCAGCCCCATCACCCGCCAGGTCTCGGGCCAGCGGCGGTCGTTGCAGATGCACATGCCGAGCGTGCCGCCCATGGCGGGGAAGACCGGAAAGCCCAGGTCGCCGACCTCGAAGTAGCCCTTCTCCAGGTGCTGCCAGGGTCGCTCGGGCTCGTAGTTGTAGTGCCCGGGCAGATGCACCTTGCGGTACTTGCCGACGATGGCGCCGGCATCGTCGACCAGCACCGCGGTGTTGAAGCGCCGCCGCTTGCCGGCCTCGTCGACGAACTGCTCGGCGTAGCCCAGGTAGAAGCCGACGCCGAGCTCGCGGGCGACATCGAACAAAGGCTGGGTCTCGTTCGACGGCATCTCCTTCTCGAAGTAGGAGTCCAGCTCTTCGCCGTCCTCCATGTGCCAACGGGGGAAGAACGTGGTCAGCGCCAGCTCGGGAAACACCACCAGGCGGGCGCCCTTGGCATGGGCCTGGTGCAGCATCGCCAGCAGCCGTTCGACCACCACGGCGCGGCCCTCGCCACGCTCGACCGGGCCCATCTGGCAGACCCCGACCGTCAGTACCCGCGCCATGTGCACGCCTCCTCGCTTGCGCCGGCGGGCCGTCTTTGGCCTGCCCGCGGCCCGCCGCTATGCTGCGGCATCCGATCGCGCTGATTCAGCGCCAACGTGAGTGTAGCGCCGTGGCCATCCTGTTCCACTGTCCCTGGGAAAATGCCGACGACTGGTTCGCCGCGCTCAAGGCCGAGATGCCGGGCGAGGACCTGCGCCGCTGGCCGGACGCCGGCGAGGTGGCCGAGATCGACTTCGCCATCGTCTGGCAGCTGCCGCCCGGCGCGCTGCGCCGCTTCCCCAACCTCAAGGGGATTTCCTCGATGGGCGCCGGCGTCGACGGCCTGGTCGCCGACACCACGCTGCCGGACGGCGTGCCGGTGTGCCGGCTGGTCGACCCGATCATGGCCGCACGGATGGCCGAGTATGTCGCCGCCACGGTGCTCTACTACCATCTGCGCCAGCACGAGTACGCCGCCCAGCAGGCGGAGACCCGCTGGCGGCGGCTGCCGCCGCGCGACGCGCCGGCACGGCCGGTCGGCCTGCTGGGCCTCGGCCAGATGGGCCTGGCCGCGGCGGATGCGCTCGCCGATCTGGGCTTCCAGGTCGGCGCCTGGAGCCGCAGCGGCACCAACGCCAACGGTATCGACAGCTTCTCCGGCGCCGACGGACTGGCGGCGCTGCTGACGCGCAGCGAGATCGTCGTGGCGCTGCTGCCGCACACGCCGGAGACGACGGGCCTGCTGGATGCCTCAGCTTTCGCCGCCATGCCGGCGGGCGCCTGTGTCATCAACTGCGCCCGCGGCGAACTGATCGTCGACGACGACCTGCTGGCAGCGCTGGATGCTGGGAAACTCGGGGGCGCCACCCTCGACGTGATGCGCGAGGAGCCGCTGCCGCCGGCGCACCCGTTCTGGCGCCATCCGAAGATCCGGCTGACGCCGCACGTCTCCAGCCTGTCGGAACCGACGAGCGGGGTGCGCATCCTGGCGGAACAGGTGCGCCGGGCCCGCCGCGACGAGCCACTGCAGCACCAGGTCGACGTCGCCCGCGGCTATTGAGCCGCTGTGGAGAACCTGGGCAGGTCCGGACGGAATGCAATGCTGTGCGTGGACCCCGGCTTTCGCCGGGGATTCGATCTTCTTTGGGCCGAAACGCCGGCGGCAGCCGGCATCCACGGGTGCGGTCGGGCCTAGCTCCGGCCTTGCAGCCGCGCCAGGATCGCCTTGCCTTCGGGGCCGCCGTCGCCGGTCAGCTCCGCATCGACGATCTGCTGCAGCGCGTGCAGGTGATGGGCGACGGTCTCCAGCACGGCGTCGCTGGCGCTGTCCGCGCGCTTGAGATACTCGCACATGTGCAGGGCGACGCTGGTCACGAGATCAAAGCCGAACGAGCCGCCGATGCCCTTGATGTTGTGAAAGCCGGTGTAGATGTCCTTCAGCGCCGCGTCGGCCTTGGCCGGCTCGGTCATCGCCTTCTGATAGGCCTGGGCCGCCAGCAGCATGTCGTCGCCGATCAGGCTGTCGAGGTCCGTGGTCATCTCGGCCAGCGCGGCCTCGGCCGCCGCCAGCCGCGCCGCCAGGTCGGCCTCGAGATCGCTGCCGCCGTCGCCTTCGGTCATCGTCACACCCCTTGCGCCAGGCGGACGATGTTCCATGCCCGTGGTTACCAATGGCTTAAGCTGCGCCGGATGCGCGACGGACCGGTCCCAGACCGGCCCCTACGGCTTGTACGACGGCCGGCAGGGGCGGGTCTCGGACCCGCCCGCCAACCCGACACTCACACCCGTTCGATCACCATGGCGATGCCCTGGCCGACGCCGATGCACATGGTGCACAGGGCATAGCGGCCGTTCCGGGCCTCCAGGGCATTCAGGGCGGTGGTGACCAGGCGGGCGCCGCTCATGCCCAGCGGGTGGCCGAGGGCGATGGCGCCGCCGTTCGGGTTGACCTGCTCGGCATCGTCGGCGAGGCCGAGCTGGCGCAGCACCGCCAGGCCCTGGCTGGCGAAGGCCTCGTTGAGCTCGATCACGTCCATGTCGCCGACCTCGAAACCGAGGCGGGCGAGCAGCTTCTCGCTGGCCGGTGCCGGGCCGATACCCATGATCCGCGGCGGCACCCCGGCCGTGGCCATGCCCAGGACCCGCGCCCGCGGGGTGAGGCCGTGGCGCTCGACCGCCTGCGGCCCGGCCAGCAGCACGGCGCAGGCGCCGTCGTTGACGCCCGAGGCGTTGCCGGCGGTCACCGTGCCGTTCTCGCGGAACGGCGTCGGCAGCTTGGCCAGGCCGTCCAGCGTGGTCTCGCCGCGCGGGTGCTCGTCGGCGCTCACCACCACCGGGTCGCCGCGGCGCTGCGGGATCTCGACCTCGATCAGTTCCTTCGCGAAGAATCCCGCCTCCTGCGCTGCCTTGGTGCGCTGCTGGCTGCGCCAGGCAAAGGCGTCCTGGTCGGCGCGCGAGATCTGGAACTCCTCGGCCACGTTCTCACCGGTTTCGGGCATGGAATCGACACCGTACTGCCGCTTCATCAGCGGGTTGATGAAACGCCAGCCGATGGTGGTGTCATGGATCTCGGCCTTGCGCGAGAACGGCGCATCCGCCTTGCCCATGACGAAGGGCGCGCGCGACATGCTCTCGACGCCGCCGGCGACCGCCAGCTCCGCCTCGCCGCTGCGGATCGCCCGGGCGACATAGCCGATGGCGTCCATGCCCGAGCCGCACAGGCGATTGATGGTGCTGCCCGGCACGCTGTCGGGCAGGCCGGCGAGCAGCGCCGACATGCGGGCAACGTTGCGGTTGTCCTCGCCGGCCTGGTTGGCACAGCCGAACACGACCTCGTCCACCGCGGCCCAGTCGACCGAGGGATTGCGTGCCTTGAGCGCGGTCAGCGGCTTGGCCCCCAGGTCGTCCGTGCGCACCGCCGCCAGCGCCCCGCCATACCGTCCGATCGGCGTGCGCACGGCATCACAGATGAAAGCCTCGGTCATCGACGCGCCTCCTGTTCGCATTGCTTCGGCGCGTCATAGCATGCCCGGCGCCCCGTGCGCCAATCGCGTGGGGACCGGCGGTCGCGACGCCTCAGCGCACCGGAACCAGGGTGCGGCGGCAGTCGTCGATGGCGACCCAGGGGGCATCGCGCGCACCCGACACATCGGCGCGCAGGGTCTGGGTCTCCGAGGTCTTCAGCGAGGTCGCGAACCGGGCTTCCAGGCGACCGTCCTGTTCGACAGGCCCGGACATGGTCGCCCGGACCGTCTCGTAGGTGTCGGCGACGTCGAGCTCGGCCCGAAAGGCGCCGTCACGCACCTGAAGCGCCAGGCTGTAGACCAGCGGCACGCCGCCGAACGAGGTGCCGCAGTCGTCGAAATAGGCCGACCAGCGGCCCTCCTCCGGCGGGGCGGCAAAGGCCTGTGCGACCGGCGCAGCGGCTGTGGCCAGGGCGAGTTCGACGACACAGCCATCGAAGTCGACCCGTCCCGCTGCCGGGGCGGATGACAGATCCACCGTCACCGGCACGCGGCGACCGGCGATGAGCGCGGGGGCGATATCGGCCCGCCCTTGCGGATCGAGCGCGGCGGTCCAGCGGAAGCGGTCACGGCCGCCGTCCTGCAAGCCGGTCCCGAGCAGTTCGAGTGCCGCCTCGCCGCCGCGCACGTCGACGCGGAAGGCGAATTTGCTGGTCTCGAAACTCGTGCCGTAGTCGCAGAAAGCGGCGCCGGTCCACAAGCCATCGAATGGGCCCGCGGTGTCTGCGGCCGGCGACGCCGGAACGGGCGTCAGCCGGGCCACCTGAGCCGGCGGCGGC
>Ga0126335_1002680_pt1 | contig 10782 bp, 7 predicted proteins | sample OlaspJWI45metaG_FD_108409 | JGI IMG/M metagenome (GOLD analysis project Ga0126335, IMG submission 108409) | Marine gutless worms symbiont microbial communities from Oahu, Hawaii - Olavius sp. 1 OAHU.JWI-45 metaG | ecosystem: Host-associated > Annelida > Digestive system > Unclassified | place... | reverse complement strand
TCACATAACTCGCGGCACAGTTCCGTACTTCACATAACTCGCGGCACAGTTCTGTACTTCACATCACTCGCGGCACAGTTCCGTACTTCACATAACTCGCGGCACAGTTCCGTACTTCACATAACTCGCGGCAAAGTTCCGTACTTCACATAACTCGCGGCACAGTTCCGTACTTCACATAACTCACGGCAAAGTTCCGTACTTCACATCCCTCGCGGAACAGTTCCGTACTTCACATCCCTCATGGAACAGTTCCATACTTCACATCCATCACGGCACAGTTCCATACGTCACATAACTCGTCAAATCCCTCGCGGCAAAGTTCCGTACTTCACATCCCTCGCGGCACAGTTCCATATTTCACATCACTCATGGCACAATTCTATACTATCACTGTCACGAACAAATCAGAGTTCCATTGCATTCTCAAATAACTCCCAACAAATGCAATAATACAAGTCACTTTTAAAATAGCTAATAAAACAGACAGTTTTTTACTAAACTGACAGCTTAAAGTGTCATTGTGAAATCACTGGACGTTACCTTGTGCTATGGCTGAGAGAAAAACGTCAGATTTCGAGACATTACACAGAACTTTGAGTGCAGACTCTGTAATTTCACGACTAATTGGCACCTGCTTCAGTCCTGCACATCATAGGAGTCATAATCACATCAGTGTCTCCAAGTGTATGCATAACAGCCAACACAATAGCTAGACAGTATAATGGAACAATCCATGGTAACTCCCACCGTTCAGCACAGCTGCTGCCTATCTGCGACAGTAATTACAGTAACTGTTAGCATTAGCATCAGCATTAACGTTAATACACAGTGAACACACATCTCGTTCTTTGCTTAACATCGATACACATGAGCCCGTGACCCACCACTATGCAGTATAGCAATATCGTGTAGAACTATCCAAGGTGTTGATGCTCTGTGGCAAAAAATCACGGCAGAATACCACTAGGTTTGTGAGCAAGTCATCTGTCAAGTGACTGGGATCTGCCACACAGCTCACACTAAGTCTGAACGAGAAGACTAAGATTTGGTATATTATGTCTTCATACATATGATACAAATACTAGGCATATATACCACACGTTTTGCAGTTATCACTGCAATCAAGAAAATGTGAATTCTTTTCCCGCCCAGAAAGTGTAGATATATTTTTGTAGTGATCATTAGTAGCAATTATGACTGATTGGTTAGGTGGGTGATGGTCATGGGGGCATAGCCAGGGAGGCCGCATAAAGGGGGGGAGCCTAGGAGTCACCGACAGGTATGGCCATGCACTCGTAGGCCTATCTGGGCACTTGATTGACAGCTTGAGTCTCTAGGGATACCGTCGCTATTCATGCTATGTATGTGTGTGTAAACTCATCTTCCACATTGACTAGATAGGTTCTGTGTCTTCCATGTCATCTTTTGCGTCGACGCTGTGAAGTGTGTTACAATGGAACTATACAACGAACTTGCATAGTTGACTGATGCGTAACAGCCACCACAATAGCTAGATAGTATAATGGAACAGTCCATCGTAACCTCGGCCCCACCGTTCAGCACAGCTGCTGCCTATTTGCGACAGTAATTACAGTAACCAGTACAGAGCAAATACACATTAGTTGTAGTTCATAGAAACACCGTGGACACTAACCCATCAGCTTGCATACATGGACTGGAGGCTGTGATGGTAGGTGTGTGGAACAACCATCGAATGTCTTCAAGTAACTCAGTGGAACTTCCTTGACGTAACCACAGTCTGGTGCAAATGTAAGAATCTTGTCACTACTGTCAGCATTCACAACATATGCACGATAGCAGCCAAGCTCAGGATGTGACACACAGACAAGCTGTCCACGGGACGGCAACTGTGTCAGAGACGTGGCAAGACTATTAGCAACAGCTGCCTGCAAACTCTTACTTGCCTCAAAGAACTGTTTCACAGCCTCAGCACCAAATACAGCTACAAAATGAGCTCCATCCAGCACGCAAGGGACATACACATCAACCCACTCTCCATCGTCAATGTGCAAACTATCCACATTCTCACACAGTGACTCCCAGTCAGAACTGACAATGTCTGACAATGTTAGCTGTTCAATAATATGAACGTCCTCATCACCGTTAGTGTCATACAAGTCAACATCAAATGAATCACTAGCCGGCAAGTCAGCCCCCAGCATGTCTGCAGTATCACAGCCGAGCAGACGACTGTAGACATTGTTGGCATACGTTGATGGTGTCCACATACGACGTCCAACTAAACTTTGACATGCAATGAGTGACTGAAGCTGCATCTGCGTCTCAGCGCTGCCAAAAGCATACAACGCAGATGTGCCACAGTCAACTGCTGACAAAACTGCACCAAATGTTTCACGTTGAAGAATCTTGTTAATGCAAACTGATGCTCCTAGTGAGAAATGCTGCAACAGCGACAATATAAACTTGATGAGCAGCTCATAAAGCTTTCCTTTCTCTGACGAGACACTCACGTATGTCAGTGAAAAGTAAGATTTGTTGAGTACACTGGCAAGACTTGACAATGCGCCACGACGTGCAAGATCATGTGTGGCTACAGATGTCAGATTGCACATCCGACCAACAAAAACACACGCAAGCAGCCATACTCGTGGCTCATGATTCTCATCAAGCAGTCCAAGTAGAATGTCTGCGGATTCTGGCAGAAAGTTACCAAGTTCTTCAGATTCCAACATCTTGTGCAGAACTTTGTAGAGTTCATCTTCAGTCTGTGTCTGTACTAACAGTTTCCGCCAATTTGCCATCTGATTACAACACAAAAAATACCTATACAACATGTTATCTTTCTAAACATGAGACGCACTGCAACCAAGTTCTATGCGGTGTACACGTTTCACTCATTTTTATATACCGTGTAAGACTGTGAAATGCAAAGCTGCCAAAGACCATGCAATTATCCACTGACCATTTCTGTAATATTTCAAAAATATGTCAACCGATGTATGAAGCAGCCAGGGCAGCATGTATATCAGTTAGACAGGCACACAGGAACCTTCAGAAGCAGTTAGCACAAAAGATTAAAGAAGATCGTAAGACTTTCTTTGCATACAACAGAAGCAAGAGTAGAAGTAATGTTAAAGTTGATGCTCTGCAAAATAACAAATTAATTAGCAAAGCAAAAGATAAATCTGAAGAGCTGAATGACTTCTTCTGCTCCGTGTTCACTAAAGAAAGTATTTCTGACATTCCAGTTGTAAGTCCAGATTACACTGGTCCGCACTTTGTATCTCTAGTGGATACTGACATCATGCAGCAGCAGATGGCAATCTTTTACCTCGATTGCCACGAAGCTTAAGCAGTGAGATAGTTGCCATGATATTCCGTACATCACTTGACACGAGCTGCATATCAGAAGACTGGCTTACAGCAAATATTACTTCATTGGCAACAGGTCTCAAGTGCAAAATTATTGTCCAGTTAGTCTCACTAGCCTTCAGTGCTTTGACGCTGTTGGTTGGGTGGCAGGAAGGGCATCCGGCCTGTAAAAAACCTTGGGGGGTTGTGGGGGTGGGGGCGCCGTTAGTCCAGTTGGGGTGGCGCCCACACCCGGACTGTCCGTACCTCTGCCTCCATTATCTTCCCCTGCTCAATAAAAATCCAGAAGACAGGAGGTGGGAAAATCCAGCCTGAACGCAGCACAGCCCTATGCTAGGGCAGAAGGCAGAGTGTTTCTTCTGGTACTGTCTAGCCGGGTTGTCCCAGAACAAAGGCCGTTAAACGGTTGTTGTTGTTGTTAGTCTCACTAGCCAAATTTATAAAGTTACAGAGTCCTTGATTAGGGATGTGCTTGTTACTCATCTAGAAAAGTACAATTTAATACACGGTTTCTGTAAGGACTATTCCTGGGCATCTGTTATGGGTTACCCACTCCCCTACTTGTTCACTCAGCTGTAAGCCTGAGGTTAAACTGGAAATAAACAGTGGACAACTCTGATAAGAGGAAATAACTTTAATAACAGGTGCAACGCAGTAATTATGCCTCAATACCGTGTCTATGGGAAAAATATAAACAGGTGCAAAAGGGGACAAGAGGGACTATAACACAATAGAAAACACAAGAATAAAGAATGTCACCAACAGTAGTAGCTAGCAGTGCAGCAGGCAGTGAGCAAGTTGGCGCACAGAATGGCAGGCAATGCCGACGGAACGGATTGCTGGTCTTAACACTGACAGTATAAGCCGGCTGTATGAATAGGTATTTCAGGGAGAAACAAAATACAGCCGCCCATTTCACTGCTTTGTAATTTTCCTATTCATACAACCAGTTGTGTGAATAGCATCAGTCATATATTAACAAATATTCTATGTCGAGTACTCAATACTTGCAGTAGCCCTATAGACCAGTGCTGTCCAACCTGCAGCCATGTGGCCTACGTAAGTTTTCTGTGTGGCCTGCTAAAACCAACAAAAATATTATATTTTACTCACTTCTCTAACTTCTCTTAGCGTAAACTTTGGCTTAAACATAAACTTTACACTTTTCTTGCATCACTAGAAGCTCCACAGACACGAAACTCTGCCAGCATAATACGTGCATTCTGCGTATCTCCACGTGCCACTCTCTGTATCGACATGCAGATGCAGTGCCCTAGAAGAGTGCAACTCCTTACTCATGCCTCTGAATGCTGGTTGCTATGTAATAGATAGCTGCACTCCATTCATTCGCTACAGACCAGTGGTGTCTTTGCCACATTCTAGAAATTCGATGCCATGACTTCATTTCCACAAAATCGTGAGTAAGTGCACGTCACAACTTTCACAAGTTCCGATGTCAGATATCATTTTGTCAGCGACACCTGACCAGATGCCTGGCGATACTCCTCTGGTAGACAACGACAATTGTGGCTCTCAAACATCTTGAGCGACCTCTCACAGCGGAACCTCTTCTTCAGTGAGGTCCATGAATAAGGAAGCAATCGACTGGAATAGAGATATCTTTTTCATCAATTAACGTGAGATGTTGTCATAGTGGAGCTTGCTGCTGCTGATGATGACAGTTTTCTTGTAAGATGAGTGAGACATGATCAGATGTCATGTCACTCACTTGAACAGATTTATGCTTAATAAAGTTCATATGTTTGCGCCTGAGTTGGATTAATTTATCTGCCAGTAACGAACTCCGATTTCACAGTTTTCACTCAATAACTGTCGACAGCTACTGTGAAAAATCGATTTTCTCTATTTAACGTGTTTGTTAATGCATTAATTTGGCAGCTGTAGGCCTAATTGATATTAACGATTGTCTTCAAGTGTTGTAGACCATGTGACTTTTCGGAAAATAATGAAGCGTCGCGGTTGCTATGGTACTATGTGCTGCCAAAGTAGTCTACTGGGCACGACGTCAATGTCTAGCAAGTACACGACAACCATCACTTTTCACTGATCCAGATACATCCAAATAATCATATTTAATAGAAAAATGTCTCACACTATCATCTCAAACACTACAGGTATATTACGCAGCTCCGTAAAATAACTATTATTTTGCTGGCACGTTTATTTGAACAACGAACCAAACCGAATTACCAGGAAATTAATACAGTTCGGTACAATACACGTTCGGTATATATTACATAAACTAATTGCAATTTCGGCCAGGGCTCGAAAATTAAAACGTAGATTTTAAAAGAAAAAGTTAATAATAGTAATAATATTAAAATATTATTATTATTATTACGGCAAACACATAACTTGGGACGTTACTGTAACTCAAACTCACCGGGTGGCGGCTGCACCTGGCACTCTTTACTTGTTGAGTTGAACAACTAATCTTGCGAACTCGTGCAGCCATTAGATTGTAGACTATATGTCTTTGAAGAAGTCCATCTGCCGTTTACATCTTTTCTCGAGGTGATTCTTGAATGAGTTTATTGACGGTGCATCAACTTCCGCCTGAGATAGGCCTAAACTATTCCATCTAATCTATTCACAACTCTCTGAAAAAAAGAAGTACAATATCACCCCGGCGTTACTGTGGTGAGCACTCTAGCCCATCTTCATGCTTTATCTTATTTGACTGGCGGTGCTGCGGAACTTGCCAGTTGCCACGTTACGGAAAGAGGCCAAATACGCCAGCTTCTCCCAGAGCTTTTTTCAAGCCAGTCGCACTTAAAACTCTGGGTTCTGGCCCATCAGATTTCTTGTGTGAGGTAGGTCGGCGACTGAGTGCGGCAACCTGCGACGTTCGTGAGACGGCCTATACTTGTTCCAGCGATTGTCCGTCGCTATCCAGCGTTACAACTCTGTCATTTATGAGTCTTTTGCTGCTCCCAACGTACAGCGGGACAATTAGCCATTCCACCTATTTGTTTTTGACTACTGTTTTAGCCATTCGGTATTTTATACCTTACGGCATAAAAATACAAACAATAATAATAACAATAACATGTGATTAGTGATTAACTTGTAGCAGTGAAGCCAGCTTCTTCTACCAACGCATTTCGGATTTTCGTTATCGGTCATTGTTAGTGCAGCGCTTTAATGCTGTTCTGTTGCATGATTTTCTGCCGAGTACCGACAGATGACTGTATATGCGGACTGATTATTTTCCACTGAGAACTCCTACCAAGGGCTCAGAAAACCAAAAAATAATTTTGGACGCCGGTGGGCTACATAGTTTCGTCTGTAAAAAAGCCCCGGGTCGGTCAGCTTCTCCAAGAGTCTCGTTCCAGAACAGGACTTCGATCCGTTCAGTCGTTTTTACACAGCTCAAAACGCAAGCTTTGGTTTATGCAAATTACGCTGAATGTAGTACTACTATTTTTCCTTACACTGTGGATGCTACTTACTGATTAACTCACAACAGTTGCTTGATGTTAAAATTTTATGTCATGACGTCACTTATGACGTCAATTATCGTCTATGAAATTTTTGAACAGTATGCTAATGAATGTGACATTAAAAGAAATTTAGGCTGTAGTGAATAGACTTTCAGTCTTTTAAGCGGTTTTCGATCTTTTCCCCATTTTACGCACCTACAAAGCTAGATGACAAATCCATAATTAAACTGTGTCCGAAAGGAGCACATACCTGCGCGCGGCCACTTTATCGCTGTTGTGAATTAAAAACGATACCTGCTCACAGCAGGAGCGCAAATAATTACAGTTTCAGCCTCTAGGCACTATTGGGGTTTCACTAAGATTTCATCACCTGTCTGGAGTTGAGCAGGAACATGCACAAAAATTCGCTCCCCTAGATCCCCTAGCTGAGTTAAGTTTAAGGAGGTTTAAGGGACTATGAGGAAAGGGGATAGAAAGAAACTGGAAAGAGGGGTCACGAACAGGGGAGGAGAGATGAACGAGGAGGACCGACCCCCACCTTTCGGTGTCCAGTTGCACTGCTGTTATAAGAAAGAGTGACCACTGTCCTGTCTATAGCTGGCATCAGTGGCCAATGGCCATAACAATAGGCCTCATTAAGCTGTGTCCGAGGGGAGCACAAACCTGCGCGCTGCCGCTTCTTTGCAGCCATGATCTTGATATTAACCCACAGGCGGCAGGCGAGTTGGGTCGAAAAACGGGGCAAAATTTCGCACTTTTTGACCCTCTATGAAAAATAGGGGAGGGCTGGTGGAAACGTGAATGGACGCAAACGAGATTGACGAACTGCCGCAGCATGCAGAGAATCAAGTCGACAGCAGGTGCGTATGCAAAGCTATTTCTGTATTTCTGACAATTGCTTAAAAGTTCTGTAGTATAAATCATATTAACTAGGTCTAAGTAATAAATACAAAACCGGGTTACTAAGTGAAATTCGCTCTGTTGAATGTTGGCGATCGCCTATTTTCATATACATGTTGTGTTGGTGCAATGAAACTCAAACGTTCGGATTTACAGCAGATGTCAGTCTGTTGGAACGATGCATTCAGGTGCGTTTTTCATTTTAAGAGAAGTGAATCTGTTAAAATCTTGCAGGTTAATTTTGGGACTATGGATTTTGAACATTTGTACGATTTGTACAGGTGGAAATTTATCACTGCTGTTGTTAATAATTACGCATACTGTTTACCGTTAGTGGAGGTGTTAGACTTACAACATCATGAACTTGTGTTTTTGTGTGAGAAGTATAATGTGTATCAAAATGTAGTATGGTAAGCTCAATTTATCAACACTGTACTGATTTGTGTTAGCTATGCATTTTCTCTTTTTTTGTTCTCTTTCTTGCTGTGTTGCATTTGTTGCATTCGTTGCAAATAAAGCTGTATATAATACTAACAAATCTTATATATTTATGTTTATATCAGATTGGAAGCATCAGTCGAGAAAGAGACCAAAGATGCTGATGACGAGGGGGAGGCGCTGGAGGAGGAAGAAGTGTATGAAGACGAAGAAGAAGACGAGATGGCGACAGAGTATCAGCATGGCATAGACTGGCTGATGACGTCGATGTCTGAGTCAAGTAGCGGCGCTGACAAGACACACTGTACACGGCGCATTATTGCCGAAGATCCCAGCTGGACACTGTCTATTGTCCCGTCTCTCGCAGACAGCTGTATACGTCATATCGCCGACAACTTTTGCTGTTAGTCAGCTCTCTGCTGATATTTGTTAGAAAATTCTATAGGAAAGTTAATTTTCGTCCGTTTGCAGCTTTGTAACAGGTAACAAAACTGTGGCTAAAGTAATTTGGCGACAGCTCCATCGAACCCCTCCCCCTTACCGTGATACGATACAAGTGCCTCAAGCAAGAAGACCTCGATTCGTTCAGCCGACTTGCACAGCCCGCCCACGTGTCAGACATACAGACGCCCACGCTACGTGGTCATCGATAGCATATTCCGCACTTGATGTATTCGATGCGGCCTAATGATAATTGGAAACATTTCTAAGAATAGGCGTAGATTGTCACTACTGACGGATGTTCTGTCATGTTGTGAGAAGTCACGCCACGTCTCGTCAGTTTCGCCGTTTGTCTACTTCTGGTAGTTACTCATTTACACGTGTACGATACAGTCAATCCGTGCACGTTGTCGTCACTATCATACATCGATCGACGTAAGATCATCAGTCGTCTACCAACATCCCTGCCACTACACATCTCAGCTCCTTTCATTGACGACGACGACGACTACTGGAGACGCTGCTGTCACGCGCGCTGGTCTGCGCCCGACGTCAAACAGTTCGCCGGCTCGTGGAAGCGCATGGTCATGGAGAAGACGATTGAGAACGTTATAGAAAACTACGTACCAGTGCCTACGCACTGCTCCAGACTCGAGACGATCATTTCACTGGCCGGCAACTATGTGCGTCGACTGACAATTCGTCAGCTACTTCCGCCGGTCATCGTGGTACCAGACCATGACGCCCGCGACTACTTGGTACTGGCTGACACCGACCGCACGCACTTCGACTTTGCACAAATCTTGTCACGGGTAAGTCGCTATATCATTGTGTCCGTTTTTAGTTGCTTCTAATTATCTAATTAATTATTATCAGACATAAATAGCTCTTTTAGTCGACTTCAAGTCGCCAGTTAGTAATATTTGAATAACTATTGCTGTAGCTCACTGTACTATAGTCGACCAAATTACAACTCTAATAAGAAATTCAAACACACAATTTTCTCGCTCGTGCCGTCATCAGAGTTAGTGTGAATCTCACTTCAGTGGGTGTTTTGTTTGAATTTTTGAAGGCACTAAAACAGGCTGAAAATTACCGACTCTTTAGTACAGTAAGTTGTTTTACCTGTCTTGTTTGTTTGAGTATGCACTGTAAGTTTCAGCAGTCGTCTTCTCCACAGATGCCACTACATCGGCATCATTGTTACTTTCATTATTCGTCACACACACCCACGCTCTATCGTGTAAATTTGCTTTTTCCACAGATTTCTAACGATACTGTTTACAGCCACTGCATGCGTAAGAGATATCGTGCATTTTTATGCCTCAGTAAGACTAGATAAATACTGAAGGCATTATGCACTCGGGTTGTGTTCTCTGTTTCTGATTATGTCTGCAATTCACAATGTTCTTTGGCGGTAAATTGTAATATTATGGACGTAGGTGGCAAGAGCATATGCATAATTTGAATAAATTTTCTATTTGATTATTTTTGATCAACCGATTTTCCCTAATTTTATTATTTCATGAATTAATTTATGAACTAATCTATTAATTTTTAGATCTTTTTGGGACAAGTTGAGACTCAAAAATTACCGTGCACTCATCGAAGTTTTTTTGTGAAACCATCACAGAAGGCGCAAAAAGGCGCCAAGTAGAATTGCCAGACACCAAATACTGAATGGCATCATCTGGCGGTCTTTCGGCTCTGCCAGCATTCCAGCCACCAAGGAGCCATCAGGATTGGTCAGGCAAGATGGTAAACGGCCTGACGGGCTCACATTAATCCCGTGGCAAGGTGGAAAGTCGTTGGCTTGGGATGTCACTGTTGTCAGCACGCTGGCACAGTCGTATGTTGACAGGGCAGCTACTGGTGAGGGAATGGTGGCAGAGTTGGCAGCCGAACAAAAGTTAATGAAATACAGTAATTTGCCAACTAATCTTATCTTGCAGCGTATTGCTGTGGGAAACTTGGGAGCGTTTAGCTCATCGTCCTCAGATTTTATCTCGGCCCTTGGTCATAAAATTAGCAGTGTGTCTGGCAAATAACAAGAAATTTCATTCTTGTACCAGCGTCTGTCTGTGGCATTGCAACGATTCAATGCAGTTCTTCTGCACGACCAGGACGATCCGGACCAATAGCCATAGCCGCTCTGGTTTTATGCTTTAACCCTTGGGAAATA